>Ga0102812_10000803_pt1 | contig 22209 bp, 18 predicted proteins | sample ColrivemetaGS713_FD_79334 | JGI IMG/M metagenome (GOLD analysis project Ga0102812, IMG submission 79334) | Estuarine microbial communities from the Columbia River estuary - Flood tide ETM metaG S.713 | ecosystem: Environmental > Aquatic > Marine > Intertidal zone > Estuary | place: USA...
CTTTTTTAAAATCAATACAATTGTATTAATTACATAACAATCTCCACAGTATGTGTATTTCCATCAGCAAAAATTGGTAGTATATTAGAACTATGTTCTTTTCCGTCAATTATTACTTTTGAAACACCTTTACAAACTGCGTTTTCGTTTATAACTTTAATTTTATAGGTGGCACCTCTAAATTTTCTAGTTACATTAAACCCTTTCCAGTCTTTAGGAATACATGGCTCAATTTTTAACCCATCATAATCAGGTTGAATACCTAAAATATATTGGGTAATTGTATAAAAATTCCAGGATGCAGTACCCGTTAACCAAGAGTTTTTAGCTTCACCGGGTTTAAAAGCATCTTTACCTGCAATCATTTGAGAATAAACGTATGGTTCGGTGCGGTGTAATTCGCTTACATCTTCTAAATAAGAAGGACAAATCTTTTTAAAATACTCCCAGGCTTCATCTCCACGTCCAATTACAGTTTCTCCTATCATAATCCAAGGATTGTTATGACAGAAAATACCTGCATTTTCTTTATAGCCAGGAGGATAGCTAGATATTTCACCGTATTCTATATAATATTTTGTGAAAGCAGGGTTGTTTAATACAATTCCGTGTTCACAATCTAAGCGTTCTTTTACAGAGTCGAGGGCTTTTTCAATTAGGCCTTCTTCTTTACCAATTCCGGCCATAGAACACCATCCATTTGATTCTATAAATATTTTTCCTTCTTCATTTTCATTACTTCCAATTTTATTTCCGAAGTAATCATAAGCACGTAAAAACCATTCTCCATCCCAACCATGTTTTTTTACAGCTGCTACCATTTCATCTACATGTTTTTGACAACGTTTTGCTTCAGCTTTGTTGCCAACTCTTTTACAAAGTTTTATAAAATCGTTTCCATAAACTACAAACAAACCAGCAATCATTAAAGATTCTGCTTTTGAGCCTTTCGATTGATTTTCAGTAGTTTGATAAGATTCATTTGGGTCGTTTGAAAAGCAATTCAAGTTTAAACAATCGTTCCAATCGGCACGTCCGATTAATGGCAATCCGTGAGGTCCCAAATTGTTAATTACATGGTCAAAAGAAACAGATAAATGGTCGAATAAAGTACGAGCAATACTCATATCATTATCGAAAGGAACCATTTCATCAAGTATACTAAAATCTCCTGTTTCTTTAATATAGCTTGTTGTTCCTAAAATTAACCACATTGGATCATCATTGAATCCACCTCCAATATCGTTATTTCCTTTTTTAGTTAATGGTTGATATTGATGGTAACAACCTCCATCAGGGAATTGAGTTGAAGCAATATCTATAATACGCTCTCTTGCTCTTTCCGGAATTTGATGTACAAAACCAATTAAATCTTGATTGGAGTCTCTAAAGCCCATTCCACGTCCAATCCCACTTTCAAAATAAGAAGCTGAACGCGAAAAACAGAAAGTAATCATACATTGGTACTGGTTCCAAATATTAACCATTCTATCTAGCTTTTCTTCGCCAGAATCAACTCTGTAAATGCTTAGCAAGTTATCCCAATACATTCTTAATTCAGCTAGAGCTGTATCTACTTTTTCAACGGTATTAAATTTTGCAATGGTTTCTTTAGCTTTCGTTTTGTTAATTATATTTTTAGACTCCCATTTTTCTTCATCTTTATTTTCTACATACCCTAAAACAAAAACGTAATCTTTAGCTTCACCCGGTTTTAATTCCACTTCAAAATAATGAGAAGCAATTGGAGACCAGCCATGTGCAATACTCATTCCAGGTTTTCCTGCTTCAACAACTTGAGGCTCATGAAAACCATTGTACAAACCAAAAAAAGTTTCTCTATCTGTATCAAAACCTTGAATAGGCGCATTTACAGAATAATACGCATAGTGATTGCGACGTTCTTTGTATTCTGTTTTGTGATATAATACAGAATCCTCAATTTCTACTTCTCCTGTTGAAAAATTTCGTTGGAAGTTTTCCATATCAGCAGCAGCATTCCAAAGTGCCCATTCTGTAAAAGAGAAAATTTTTAGTTTTTTAACTTCATTACTGTTATTTGTTAAAGTCAATTTTTGAACCTCAGCCCAAGTTTTTAAAGGAACAAAAAATAATGCTTTAGCAGAAACACCATCTTTTACGCCTTCAATTGAAGTGTAATTCATTCCGTGACGACATTCATATTTGTCGAGTTGAGTTTTCATAGGTTTCCATCCTGGAGACCAAGCTGTATCACCATCTTTTATGTAAAAATAGCGTCCGCCTGCGTCAGTAGGGACATTGTTATATCTATAACGAGTTAATCTTCTAAATTTTGCATCCTTATAAAAAGTATATCCTCCTGCCGTATTTGATATTAAAGAGAAGAAATCTTCATTTCCTAAATAATTTATCCAAGGATAAGGTGTTTTAGGATCTGTTATTACATATTCTCTCTGTTTATCATCAAAATATCCAAATTTCATATTTTCTATTTTAAGTTTTATCTATTTTTTTTTAATATTTATTTGAACAAATATAATTTTTTAGGATTAAAAGTAATGGTGAAAAAATGTCAAAAATAAAACCAAAAATGTCATTTAATTTTAATTTTAACTTGTAGTTTAAAATTTTGAAGTGAAATTTAAGTTTGATAATTTTTGAGAGTATTTTTTTAATAAAAAAATTGTAATTTCACGTATTAAAATAATTGAATGTTTAAACGTATTATTTTTTTATTTACCACTATTTTTTTTCTAGTTTCTTGTGATTTTTTTCAAAAAAAAGAATTGCAACAGAATCAGGTAGTAGACACAATTGTAGATTTTAATTCAGTTGATGTTTTTCCTTTATTTCCTTCGTGTGATAGTATTCCTTCTGAGGAAAGACAAAAAATATGCTCTCAGATAAAACTATCAGAACAAATTTATTCCTCCTTAGCAGCATACCAGATTGAGGTTTCCGAAAAAATGAATGATACAATTTTGGTTAAATTACATGTAAACAGCATAGGAAATGTTTCACTCGTAAATATACAATCTTCTGAATTTATTAAAAATCAGATACCAAAACTTGATAGCTTAATTGGTGTTGGAGTAAATAACTTACCTACTTTAAAAGCAGCAATTAAAAGAGGAATTCCAGTAACTACAGAATTTACCTTGCCAATAGTTTTAGTGAATTAATTATTCATTAAGTAATTTCCATAATAAGTCTTTCAACTCTGTTAGTCCTTGTTGAGCAATTGATGAAATAAAAATAGTTTTTATACCTTTTGGTAATTCCTTTTTTATCTCTTCTTTTAACTCTTGATCTAACATATCAGATTTTGAAATAGCTAATAGCCTATTTTTATCTAATAATTCTGGATTGTGTTGCTTTAATTCATTCAATAAAATGTCATATTCTTTTTGAATATTATCTGAATCTGCAGGAATTAAAAATAATAATATTGAATTTCGTTCTATATGACGCAAAAATCGATGTCCTAATCCTTTTCCTTCTGCAGCACCTTCAATAATTCCAGGAATATCAGCAATAACAAATGTTTGAAAATCTCTGTATTGAACTATTCCTAAGTTTGGTTTTAAAGTAGTAAATGCATAATCTGCAATTTTAGGTTTTGCAGCAGTTAAAACAGACAATAATGTAGATTTACCAGCATTTGGAAATCCAACCAAACCAACATCTGCTAATAATTTTAACTCTAATTGAAACCAACCATCTTTTCCATCAATACCAGGTTGAGCATAACGAGGTGTTTGGTTTGTTGAAGATCTAAAATTCCAGTTACCTAATCCGCCTTTTCCACCTTCTAATAAGATTTGTTCAGTATTTTCAGTAGTTATTTCAAATAATAATTCTTGAGTTTCACTATCTCTAATGATAGTACCTAAAGGAACTTCAATATACACATCATCACCATCTTTTCCAGTACTTCTAGATTTAGCACCATGGCCGCCGTGATCAGCTCTAAAATGCTTGTTGAATTTTAAATGAAAGAGTGTCCATAAATTCGGATTTGCACGAACAATAATATGTCCACCACGACCACCATCACCACCATCAGGACCACCTTTGGTAATATATTTTTCTCTATGTAAATGTGTAGAACCACCACCACCTTTACCAGAACTAGCATATACTTTTAAATAGTCAACAAAATTTCCTTCAGTCATTTTTTATTTTGTTCTTACTAATGCAAGAATCTTTATTTAAATTGTGATATAAGCTTAAGCTATGAGATTCCTGAATTATCAGGATTGACAATTTGTTATAATTTATCAAATACTTTACTTAAGCGATCTGTAATGTCATTTATAGCACCAACTCCGTTTACTCCAAAATATTTATTTTGAACTTCGAAATAATCTTTTAAAATAGCGGTTTTGGTATTGTATTCGTTAAAACGATTACGAATTTTATTTTCATCCTGATCATCAGGCCTTCCACTTGTTTTACCTCTTTCTAATATGCGTTTTACTAATAAATCTTCAGGTACTTCCAGAGCAACCATACCACTAATAGCCTCACCTTTTTCTTCTAAAAATGCATCCAAAGCTTTTGCTTGTGATTCGGTGCGAGGGAATCCATCAAATATAAACCCATTGGCATCTGCATTTTTTTCTACTTCAGCTTTAAGCATATCTATAGTTACTTCATCAGGAACTAAATCTCCTTTATCCATAAAAGATTTTGCTAACAAACCTAACTCAGTTTCATATTTAATATTAAACCTAAAAACGTCTCCAGTTGAAATGTGTTTAAGATTGTACTTTGCTTTAAGTAATTCTGCTTGTGTCCCTTTTCCAGCACCAGGAGGGCCAAATAAAACTATGTTTTTCATGGTTGGTTTTTCTGTTAGTTGATAAATGCTTGCAAAATTTCTTCCTATTCCGTTATAATCTAAACCGTAACCAACAATAAATTTATCTGGAATAGAAATTCCAATATAGTCTATTGATAATTCTTTTTTGAATACATCTGGTTTAAAAAATAATGTTGCAATTTTAAGTTGCTTTAATTTTTTATCTTTAAATATTTCATAAATCTCTTGAAGTGTATTACCAGTATCAATAATATCTTCTAAAATTACAACTGTTCTTCCTTCTAAATTTTCATTAACGCCAACTAGTTGTTTTATTTTTCCTGTAGATTTAGTTCCTTCATATGATGCTAACTTTACAAATGACACTTCACAATCACCATTATATTCACGTACAAAATCCGCTACAAACATAAAACATCCGTTTAAAATACCAATAAATAAGGGTGTTTCATTTTTGCAATCGATATAAACCTGTTTTACTAACGACTCTATTGCCTCATGTATTAGCTTTTCAGAAATATAAGATTTAAAATATTTGTCGTGTAATTTAATAATGCTCATAGTGTTGATTTGGTGCAAATTTAATAATCAATAAATAATTATTTGTTAAATATGCTAATTAATTCCTTTTTTGAAATACAAAAACCGTTTTGAAAATTCAAAACGGTTTTATTAAATCTATTTTGATTTAAATACTATTTTTTCTTTTCATCTAATTTCTTAATAGTATCATACATTAAAGGAGATGCAATAAATAATGATGAGTATGTACCTACAATTACACCAACAATTAATGCGAACATAAATCCTTTAATGGAGTCTCCACCGAATAAGAAGATTGCTGATAATACAACAAGAGTTGTTAATGAGGTATTAACAGTTCTTCCTAATGTACTACTTAAAGCTTTGTCAACAACTTCTGAAAATTTCCAAGTAGTGTGTATTCCTGCGAATTCACGAATTCGATCAAAAATTACCACAGTATCATTTAGAGAGTATCCAACTACCGTTAATATGGCGGCAATAAAAGATTGTCCAATTTCCATATCGAAAGGTAAAATTTTGTAGAATAATGAGAAAATTGCCATTACAATTAATACATCATGGAAAACTGCAGCAACAGCACCTAAACTATATTGCCATTTTCTAAATCTAAATAAGATATATAGGAATACTACCAATAAAGAACCAATTATCGCCCAACCTGCAGCTGTTTTAATATCATCTGCAATTGTTGGTTCAACTTTAATAGAACTCATTATACCAGCAGTTTTAGCGCCATCATAACCAGGCTTAAATTCATCCATTGTTAAACCTTGTGGTAAATAGCTTGTTAAACCAGTGAATAATAAATCTTGAACTTCGTCATCAATATGATTCCCTTCTTCTTCAATTTTATATTTTGTTGTAATTTTTAATTGACTAGCTTCACCATACGTTTTTACTTCTGGAGCACTTCCAAAAGCATCTTTTAATGTATTGGCAACTTCAGTAGCACTAGTTGGGTTTTCAAATTTCACTACATAAGATCTACCTCCAACGAAATCAACTCCATAGTTTAAGCCATTAGTAAATAAAGAAACTAAACCAATAGTAATTATTGTTCCAGAAACGATATAAGCAATTTTTCTTTTTCTTAGGAATTCTATATCCATTCTATGGAACCAGTTCTTAGTAATACTTGTATTAAATGTGAATAATTTTCCTTTTCCAGCATACCAATCTATTAATAAACGTGTAATAAAGATTGCTGTAAATAATGAAGTTACAATACCTACCATTAATGTATATGCAAAACCTTTTACTGGTCCTGTACCAAATACATATAAAATTACACCTGTTAACATTGTTGTAATGTTAGCATCTATAATTGCAGATAAAGCTCCTTTAAAACTGAATCCGTGTTCTATAGAGGCTTTTAAACCTTTACCTTTAGCTAATTCTTCTTTTATTCTTTCAAAAATAATTACGTTGGCATCAACCGACATACCTATTGTTAAAATAATACCTGCAATACCTGGTAAGGTTAATACAGCACCAAATGCTGTTAAAATTCCGAATATAAATAATAAGTTAACTAAAAGAGCAATATCTGCAAATCCACCTGCTTTTCCATAATAGAAAATCATCCAAAGTAAAACTAATAGTAAAGCTAGAGCGAAAGAACTCATACTGCTATCAATTGCTTTTTGTCCTAATGATGGTCCAACAACTTCAGATTGAATAATATGAGCGGCAGCTGGTAATTTACCTGCTTTTAGAACGTTTGCAATATCTTGTGCTTCTTCTACGGTCATACTACCACCAGAAATTGAAGTTCTTCCAGTTGTAATAGGTGTATTTACAGAAGGTGCTGTATATACATAATCATCTAAAACCACTGCAACAAACTGACCAACATTTTCTGTAGTCATTTTACCCCATAGTCTAGAGCCACTCGCATTCATTGTCATGCTAACTTCAGGTTTACCTGTTTGTCCATATTCCTGACTTGCATCATCAATAACATCACCTTCAATTGGAGCAAGATCTTCTCGGTTAGATTTTATTCCGTATAAATAAATTAGCTCAACATTTTCTCCTGTTACAGCATTTGTATTTGTAAAAGGTTTGGCATCCCATAAAAATTTTGCGTATTTCATTTCGTTAGAAAGTAACCCTCTAACTTCTTTCATTGCTAAGTAAGAATTTACTTTTGAAGTATCAGCCACCTTAGCAGTTCCTATTACAGATGAAACCTGATTTTGAGACTGAGGAATACTAGGTGAGAATACTGAAAATAAATTATTTGTTGGTTTTGTAGCTAAAGAATCTGAAACTTCACCTAATAAATCTTCTAAATTATCTTTAGTTGAAGTGGTATCAATTTTAGTTTCAACTTTTAATAAGTTTTCAACTGCAGTATTTGCTTGGAAAAAGAAATCAGCAGTTTCTTGGTTAGAATAAACTTCCCAAAACTGTAATTCTGCTGTACTTTGTAATAATTTTTTTACACGATCAATGTCTTTTGCACCAGGAAGTTCAATTAAAATACGACCAGAATTACCAATACGTTGAATGTTTGGCTGTGTTACACCAAATTTATCAATACGACTTCTTAAAACTTCAAAAGCAGTATTTACAGAACCTGTAACTTCGGCTTCAATAATTGGTAATACTTCTTCATCAGTAAGTTTAAAGTTTATTTTTTCTCTTAAAGACTTGTTTCCAAAAATACTAGGATCACTTAACTTAATTGTTCCCGCACTAGTTTCTTCAAAAGCATCAAAAAATAAATCTAAAAATCTTCTATCACTACTTTTTTGTGCTTCTGTAGCTTTAGCCAATGCTTCATTAAAGACTGGATTTTTTGAATCATTAGATAATCCAATCAAAATATCTTTTACAGATACTTGTAAAATTGCATTAATACCACCTTTAAGGTCTAATCCTAAATTAAGCTCTTTATCTTTTATATCATTGTAACTAAATTTAGCAACACCTAAATCAATAACTGGTTTGTTTGCAACAGAGTCTAAATAAACTCTTTCTAATCTTGCAATTTCTTTTCCTTCATCAGATCTAGATTCAGCATAGTTTTTTGCTTTATCTTCAACACCATTTGTAAACCAAGTAAATGATAATTGGTATATACTTACTAATCCAAATAGAATAGCGAATAACTTTATAAGTCCTTTATTTTGCATTTTAAATTAATTTGATAAAAATTCATTTGTAATAAACGTGCAAATATATAATTTCAAAAAGAGACTGACAATACTTTTTTAGCTTTTTATACCTTTAAATTACCACATATGAAATTACTTCAATTCTGAATTCTGAATTTTATATATTTGTTTAGTAAAATTTAATAAAAAATGAAGCATTTAACGGATATTGAAATTGCTCAGGGAAAAGAATTAAAGCATATTAAAGAAATTGCTGCAAAGTTAGGCGTTGAAGAGGATACAATTGAGTTGTTTGGTAAATATAAAGCAAAATTACCACTAACATTAATTGATGAGGATAAAATTAAGAATAATAACTTAATCTTAGTTACAGCGATAACACCAACACCTGCTGGTGAAGGAAAAACAACAGTTTCAATTGGTTTAACAGAAGGTTTAAATAAAATTGGAAAACAAGCAACAGTCGTTTTAAGAGAACCTTCATTAGGGCCTGTGTTCGGTATTAAAGGTGGTGCAGCTGGTGGAGGTTATTCACAAGTTGTTCCAATGGAAGATATTAACTTGCATTTTACCGGTGATTTTAATGCTGTAGAAAAAGCTAATAATTTATTAGCTGCATTAATTGATAATAATTTACAAAGTAACTGTTGTAATTTAAATTTAGACCCAAGAACAATTCTTTGGAAAAGGGTAATAGATATGAATGACAGAGCTTTACGAAATATTATAATCGGTTTAGGCGGTACTGCAAATGGAATTCCGAGAGAAGATGGATTTAATATTACACCCGCTTCTGAAGTGATGGCCATTTTATGTATGGCAACTGATTTTGAAGATTTAAAGCAGCGATTAGGTGATATTTTTATAGGATTTACTTATGATAAAAAACCAATTTTTGCACGTGATTTAAAAGCCGAAAATGCCATGGCTATTTTATTAAAATATGCAATAAAACCAAATTTAGTGCAAACGTTAGAAGAAAACCCCGCCATAATTCATGGAGGACCTTTTGCAAACATTGCACAAGGAACAAATACAATTATAGCTACAAAAATGGGCTTATCTCTATCTAATTATGTAATTACTGAAGCTGGTTTTGGTGCTGATTTAGGGGCGGAGAAATTTTTAAATATAAAATGTGTAGCTGCAGGGTTAAGTCCTAAAGCTGTTGTTTTAGTTGCAACTATTAGAGCTTTACGCCATCATGGGGGTGCTAAAAAAGATGAATATAACATTCCAAATTTAGCATTCGTAAAAGCAGGTTTTTGCAATTTAGAAAAACATATAGAAAATATTAGAAAATTTAAAATTGAACCCGTAGTTGCAATAAATACATTCTCTAACGATACCTATAAAGAAATAAATTATATAATTGAAAAATGTGCTGAATTAGGAGTACAGGCTGTTGTCTCAGATGGCTGGGCTAAAGGAGGTGAAGGAACAAAAGAGTTGGCAAAAGCAGTTGTTGAAGTTGTAGAGTCTAACAAATCTCATTTTAAACCTTTATATAACTGGAAAACTCCAGTAAAAGATAAAATTGAAAAAATAGCAAAAGAAATTTACGGTGCAATTGAAGTTGATTTTGATAAAAAAGCCAAATTAAATTTAGCAAGAATTGACAAACTTGGTTTTAACGATTTTGCAATTTGTATGGCAAAAACCCAAAAATCTTTTTCAGATAACGAATCACTTGTTGGAAGACCAAAGGATTTTGTGGTTACTGTGCGTGAAATTGAAATTGCTGCAGGAGCAAAGTTTATTATACCAATTTTGGGTCAAATGATGCGTATGCCAGGACTTCCTGGTGTTCCTGCATCAGAAAATATGACTATAGATAATGATGGTGTAATTTCAGGGTTGTCTTAAAACAAAAAAACTCATCAAATATATATTTGATGAGTTTTTAAAAATATATTTATAATGGAATTAGTCTAATAAAGCGTTTGTAGCTTTAACACCAACTGCACTTTCTTTAATCTTTGCAATTTCAGCATCAGATAATTTAATTTCAACAATTTTTTCAATTCCATTTTTACCAATAATACATGGTACACCTATTGAAATATCAGTTAATCCGTATTCACCTTCTAATAAAGCAGAACAAGGGAACATTTTTTTAGAATCTAAAGCAATGGCTTGTACCATTGAAGAAACTGCTGCACCTGGGGCATACCACGCACTTGTTCCTAATAATTTAGTTAATGTAGCACCACCAACTTTAGTTTCTTCCACAACTTGTTGCATTCTTTCTTCAGATAAATATTCAGAAACTTTTACACTATTTCTTGCAGCTTTACCAATTAAAGGTACCATTCCAGTATCACTATGCCCACCAATTACCATACCATCAACATCAGATGCTGGGCAACCTAATGCTTCAGCTAAACGGAATTTAAAACGAGCACTATCTAAAGCACCACCCATTCCAATAATTCTATTTTTAGGTAAGCCAGTTGCTTTGTGAGCTAAATAAGCCATAGTATCCATTGGATTACTAACCACAATAATAATAACATTTGGAGAATGTTCGATTAGGCTAGTTGATACGGCTTTTACAATACCTGCATTAATACCAATTAATTCTTCACGAGTCATTCCTGGTTTTCTTGGAATTCCACTTGTAATAACAGCTACATCGCTACCAGCTGTTTTAGAATAATCATTTGTTACACCTGTAATTTTAGTGTCAAAACCATTTAATGATGCACATTGCATTAAATCCATGGCTTTACCTTCAGCAAAACCTTCTTTAATATCAATTAAGGTTACTTCTGATGCGAAATTTTTAATAGCTATGTACTCTGCACAACTTGCGCCTACTGCACCAGCTCCTACTACTGTTACTTTCATATTATTATAATTATTTTATTTATTCATTTTAACTAAGACAAAAATACAAATTTTATAATTATTGAATAATGACAATTATCGTATTTTACGAAATCGATTTTTTGCTATAAATTAGTATGTTTTATGTGAGAAATTAAAATTGATTTATAAAAAAAACCGCAAAAGCGGTTTTTATAAGATGTTACTAATTATTAATATTTAGATTCTTTTCCAAATTCTTTAACTAATAAATAGTAGAAAATTGCTCTGTATTTATTTCTGTTTGATTTACCCATAGTTTCTACAGCTTTTTCAATAGCAGCATCTAATTTTGGTCCATCAGAAAGTCCTAATTTTTTAATTAAAAAATTATTTTTTACAGTTCCTAATTCTTTAGCATCTGATCCTGAAACTGTTTCAGCATCTGCTTTATAGATTGAAGGGCCTAAGCCTTTAGTAACTTTTGAAAATAAACCAGCATCAAACTTGATACCTAATTTTTTCATTTCACCTTGGTAAAGTGCTATTTTTTCATCGAATTTACTCATGAGTAACGAATTTTTTTATAAATGTTAATATTCCTTTTCCCAAATATAAAAAATATTCTTCGTAAAAATAAATTTATTTTAACAATCCGAAAGATTTACCCCCACAGCTAATCCGCCTTCTGATGTTTCTTTGTACTTAGAATTCATATCTTTAGCAGTTTCCCACATACTTGAGATTACTTTATCTAAAGGTACTTTTGCGTTTAGACTATTAGACTCTAAGGCAAGTTCAGCAGCATTTATAGCCTTTATGGCTCCCATAGCATTGCGTTCAATACAAGGTATTTGCACTAGTCCACCAATAGGATCACAGGTTAATCCCAAATGGTGTTCCATAGCAATTTCACTCGCCATTAAAACTTGTTCAGGTGTTCCGCCAAGTAATTCTGTTAAACCACCTGCTGCCATTGCAGATGAAACTCCAATTTCTGCTTGACAACCGCCCATTGCAGCCGATATAGTTGCTCCTTTTTTAAATAAACTACCTATTTCGCTTGCGACTAATAAAAACTGTTTAATATGTTCAAATTTTGCTTCGTGGTTTTCAATAACCATATAATACATTAAAACCGCAGGTATTACGCCAGCACTACCATTCGTTGGAGCAGTAACCACTCTCCCCAGCGAAGCATTAACTTCATTAACACTTAAGGCAAAACAGCTAACCCATTTTAAAATTTGACGAAATTTAACTTCTGTATTTCTAATTGAATTTAACCATTCATTAGGAGTATTATAAACTCTATTTTCTTTTAATTTTTGATGCATATCAAAAGCTCTCCGTCTAACACTTAGTCCTCCTGGTAAAGTGCCTTCTGTATGGCATCCAATATACATGCATTCAAGCATTGTATCCCAAATTCGTTTTATTTCAAAATCAATTTGGTTATCTGTTCTTAAAGAACGCTCGTTTTCTAAAACAATTTCAGAAATTTTTAACTTAGTTTCTTTACAAAAAAATTCAAGTTCTTTTGCTTTTTGAATTGGGAATGGGAAAGTTTTATGAATTTCAATATTTTCTTTGGCATGTATTAATTCTTCTCTAACAACAAATCCTCCTCCAATGGAATAGTATGTATCTGTTGAAATTTCATTGTTATTATTAAATCCTGTAAATTTTATTGCGTTTGAATGAAACGGTAAAAATTCCTTATTAAATTTAATATCGGTTAGTGGATTGAAATTAACGCTATAAGAATTTCCAAAAATTATTATTTTTTCTTCTTTAATTTTAGAAATTAAATATGGAATCTCTTCAGTTGGAATATACTCAGGATCTGCACCTGATAAACCTAATAGTATAGCTAAATCTGTTGCATGACCTTTTCCAGTTAATGATAAAGAACCATATAAATCAACTTTAATCGAGGTAATTTCATTAAAAAGGTGTACTTTTTTCAAATGATTTATCCATCTTTCGGCTGCACGCCAAGGGCCTAATGTATGAGAACTTGAGGGTCCAATACCAATTTTTAGCATATCAAAAATAGAAATACACTCCATTTAGTAAGTTTCAGTTAGTTTATAGTTTGTAAATATATGTTTTTGAAAAATAGATGTGACATTTTGCTAAAATTTTTAATAAAACTTTTAAATAAACAATGACAAATTTAGGTAGTGTGAAATTCAAATTATGACAACTTGACATAAAATTTGTAATGGCATAATCATTGTCTAGTTGTAATTGTAAGTTTAAAAAAATAAAAATAAAATTAAAAATATATAATTATGAGTAAGATTATAGGAATAGATTTAGGAACAACCAACTCGTGTGTTTCTGTAATGGAAGGGAATGAGCCAGTGGTAATTCCTAATGCCGAAGGAAAAAGAACAACACCATCAATTGTAGCATTTATTGAAGGTGGAGAGCGTAAAGTTGGAGATCCAGCAAAAAGACAAGCGGTTACAAATCCTTTAAAAACCATTTATTCAATAAAGCGTTTTATGGGTAATAAATATTCTGAGTCTAAAATGGAAGCAGAACGTGTACCTTATAAAGTTGTTAAAGGAGATAATGATACGCCACGTGTTGATATTGATGGAAGATTATACACTCCACAAGAAATTTCAGCAATGATTCTTCAAAAAATGAAGAAAACAGCTGAAGATTATTTAGGAACTGAAATTAATGAAGCTGTTGTAACTGTACCAGCTTATTTTAACGATGCACAACGCCAAGCTACTAAAGAAGCAGGTGAAATTGCTGGATTAAAAGTGAGTCGTATTATAAACGAGCCTACTGCAGCTGCATTAGCTTACGGTATGGACAAAAAAGGAACAGACCAAAAAATTGTGGTTTTTGACTTTGGAGGTGGAACGCATGATGTTTCTATCTTAGAGTTAGGAGACGGTGTTTTTGAAGTATTATCTACAGATGGAGATACACATTTAGGCGGAGATGATGTTGATCAAAAAATTATTGATTGGTTAGCTGAAGAGTTTAAAGCTGAAGAAAATATGGATTTACGTAAAGATCCTATGGCTTTACAACGTTTAAAAGAAGCTGCAGAAAAGGCAAAAATTGAATTATCTTCATCAGCTACAACTGAAATTAATTTGCCATATGTTACTGCTACTGCAAGTGGACCAAAACACTTAGTACGTAGTTTAACAAGAGCTAAATTTGAACAGTTAATTGATGATTTAGTAAAAAGAACTATAGAGCCTTGTAGAAAAGCATTAAAAGGTGCAGGTTTATCTATTGGAGATATTGATGAAATTATTTTAGTTGGTGGTTCAACTCGTATTCCTGTTGTGCAAGAAGCTGTTCAAAAATTCTTTGGAAAAGCACCATCAAAAGGAGTAAATCCAGATGAGGTTGTTGCAATTGGAGCAGCTATTCAAGGTGGAGTTTTAACTGGTGATGTTAAAGATGTATTGTTATTAGACGTTACACCATTATCTTTAGGTATTGAAACTATGGGTAATGTAATGACTAAGTTAATTGAAGCAAACACTACAATTCCCACTAAAAAGTCACAAGTATTCTCTACAGCAGCTGATAACCAGCCATCAGTAGAAATTCACGTATTACAAGGTGAACGTGCTATGGCAGCTGATAACAAAACAATTGGTCGTTTTCATTTAGATGGAATTCCACCAGCACAAAGAGGAACTCCTCAAATTGAAGTAACTTTTGATATTGATGCAAATGGAATTATCCACGTAACAGCTACAGATAAAGCTACTAATAAAACACAAGATATTAGAATTGAGGCTTCTTCAGGTTTAACTGATGAAGAAATCAAAAAAATGAAAGCTGATGCTGAAGCAAATGCGGATGCAGATAAAAATGCTAAAGAAGTTGCTGAAAAAATAAATGGAGCTGACTCTATGATTTTCCAAACAGAAAAGCAATTGAAAGAATTTGGTGATAAATTATCAGCTGATAAAAAAGATCCAATTGAAGCTGCTTTAGCAGAACTTAAAAAAGCGCACGAATCTAAAGATATTGCACAAATTGATACTGCAATGGAAAAGATAAACGAAGCTTGGAAAGTAGCAAGTGAAGAAATGTATAAAGCTCAACAAGAGGGTCAGCCTCAAGGGGCTCCAACTGGAGACCCATCTGAAAATGGACAACCTAAAAGCGAAGGAGATAATGTTGAAGATGTGGACTTTGAAGAAGTAAAAGAAGATTAATTTCTTTTTCATAAATATTAAAAGGCTTCCAATTTAGGAAGCCTTTTTTGTTTTTAAATAATTTGTTATGGGCGTATACTATTCATTATATTTGAAAAAATTAAAAAACAAATGAAATCAGCCAAATTAAATCAGCTTTTAAATATTAAATACCCAATTATTCAGGCACCAATGTTTTTAGTTTCTAATACTACTATGGTAATTGAAGCTATGAAAAGCGGAATTGCAGGTTGTATTCCTGCCTTAAATTATAGAACACTTGAAGAATTAAGAGCGGCATTAAAAGAGTTAAAAGAAGCTAAAGTTGAAGGAGGTTCGTTTGGTTTTAATTTAATCGTAAATAAATCAAACATTAAATTTAAAGGTCAACTAGAAGTTATTTGTAAAGAAGGAGCTGACTTTATTATTACTTCATTAGGAAGTCCTGAAGAAACGATTATACAGGCACATAAACATAATATTAAAGTTTTTTGTGATGTAACTGATTTGAATTTTGCAAAAAAAGTTGAAAGCTTAGGGGCAGATGCGATTATTGCTGTAAATAATTTAGCCGGAGGTCACAGAGGAGGTTCATCACCAGAAGAATTAATTCCTCATTTAGTACAAAATTGTAATATTCCTATAATTTCTGCGGGTGGGGTAGGATGTAAAGCTGATATTAATAAAATGTTGGGTTTGGGTGCAGAAGGCGTTTCGGTTGGAAGCCCTTTTATAGCTTCAATTGAAGCAAGTGTAACAGAAGAATATAAACATGCCTGTGTTACTTACGGAGCAAAAGATATTGTAATGACGGAGCGCATTTCTGGCACCCCTTGCACAGTTATTAATACATCTTATGTACAAAAAATTGGCACCAAACAAACTTGGATAGAACGCATTTTAAATAAAAATAAAAAATTAAAAAAATGGGTTAAAATGATTCGTTTTTCAATAGGTATGAACGCAACCAAAAATGCTGCAACAAAGGCAACTTACAAAACAGTTTGGGTAGCAGGACCAAGTATTGAGCATACAAAAGAGATTTTATCGGTTAAAGAAATAGTATATAATCTTATTAATTAATATTTTTTACTCAAATTCGAATAAAATCAATAAACTTTGAAGAATTATCATAATTTCAATTTTTTTAAACATACTTATTGTGAATTTAAAATGGTAAATGAAGATTTTTTTAAGGAAAAATCCAGTCATTTTATAAGTAAATCGGGGAGCAAATATTTTTATACAGAAAAAGGTGTTTACAGATATTCAAACCATTGGGGTAGGGTGGCAAATTGCAGGTGGAAGATTCGTGGAGTTGAAGAATATAAAAATCAAAACTATTATATTGGCTATGCAAATTGGATAGATTTCTACTCATTAAATTCTTCAGAAAAAGAGTTTTATTTGGAAGTGGATTATAAAGAGGAAAAGATAATTATTTGCCCTGCTAGTTTAGAGGAAGATTCAGTTCGATATTTAATGTCGTTAAATGTTGTCTTTAAACGAATAAAAGAAATAAAAATATTATTTAAAGAGTATAAATGGGCTTCATATTTTAATGAAAATATTGATGTTTTAAGAAAAGAATTAATTAACAAGCTTATTAGTTCAGATGAAACCATTCAAGTGCTAAGGCAAAATTTAAAAAATAAGAATAAAGAATCCATTTAAGAATCTTAACCCATAAGTAATTGGGTCGAAAAAAAGTGGCTATCTAAAAAATGTATTTTAGTGTCATATTGGGCTAGTAAAAATATATTAATTGGTACTCAAAACCAACTTTGACAGGCTAAGTTTGACAATAAGATTTACGCTTACTTTTTAGATAGCCTATATTGCTTTATAAATTCTTTTTAAAGAATTCAAGGGTTCTTTCCCAAGCTAATGTTGCTGCTTTTTCATCATATCTTGGGGTTGTATTATTATGAAACCCATGATTCACATTTTCATAAAAATATGCTTGGTATTCAATTGAATTGTTCTTTAGAACTGCTTCATAAGCTGGCCAACCTGCATTTACTCTATTATCTAATCCGGCATATTGCAATAATAGTGGTGTTTTTATTTTAGCAGCATCTTCATCAGAAGGTTGACCGCCATAAAAAGGTACAGCTGCCGGTAGTGTAGGTATTTTAACAGCCATCATGTTTGCAACCCAACCTCCAAAGCAAAAACCAACAACGCCAACTTTTCCATTGCAATTTTTATGGCTAATTAAATATTCATAAGCAGCAATAAAATCTTCAAGCATTTCATCTCTATCACGTTGTTTTTGTAAGGCTCTTCCGTCATCATCGTTACCAGGGTAACCGCCAAGAGGTGAAAGTGCATCAGGCGCTAAAGTTATAAAACCGTTAATAGCAGCTCTTCGCCCAACATCTTCAATATATGGGTTTAGCCCTCTATTTTCGTGTACAACAATAATTCCTGGTAATTTTTCTTCTGTTTTTGAAGGCATTGATAAGAGTCCTTTAATTTCTCCACCTCCTTTAAGTGATTTGTAAGTGATAAATTTTGAATCTAATCTAGGGTCATTTGGTTCTACTAATTTCGTATCCACATAATTTGGTGAAATAAAACTGAGTAAAGATGGTAATGTAATACCTCCAATAGCGTAAATTGATAATTTTTCTAAAAAATTTCTTCTTTCAAGTTTATTATGTGCATATGCATCGTATAAATCAAAAACTTCCTGAGGAATATCCTCCTTTTTTAAATTTTTCATATTTTTTTGTATTTGTAGTTTCCTAAAATATAAAAATCCAATTAAAAATTAAAATTCTTTATTGTTAATAAAAGTTAATTTTTAATTTCAAGCAAAAACCTTTTTAATAAATTGTATTTAAATTTAAATCCTGTACTTTTTATTTTTTCAGAAGAAACTCTACTTCCTTCCAAAAGTATAACAGCTAATTCACCTAGCATAATTTTTAGAAAAAATGAAGGAATATTAGGAAGCCATAAGGTTTTTTTTAGGGTTTTAGCAATTGATTTGGTTAACTCTTTATTAGTAACATGGTCTGGTGCAACTGCATTGTAAATCCCATTAAATTCTGAATTTTCAATTGCAGAGACATACATATAGCATAAATCTTCCATTGCAATCCAAGGCATATATTGTTTTCCAGTTCCTAGGGCAGCACCTACATTAAATTTTATAGGTTTTATAATTTTCTCTAAAGCACCTCCTTCTTTTGAAAACACAACTCCAGTTCTAAAAACTACAGTTCTTATGTTTATTGAATTAAACTGAAGAGCTGCCTTTTCCCAAAGTACACATATTTCACTTAAAAAGTCATTTCCAGGATTATCAGTTTCAGAATAAATTTTTTTAGAAGTTATAGCTCCATAATAACCAATTCCTGAAGCTGAAATAAATGCTTTTAAATCTGGATTAAGCACTTTAACTTTATTGAATAAAAGATTTGTTGAATGAACTCTACTGTCAATTAAATTCTTTTTTCTCGCTGAGGTCCATCGTTTATCAGCAATTCCTGCACCGGCTAAGTGAATAATATATTCAGCAGAAGTAATTGCTTTTGAATCGATAAAGTTGTTGGAAATATCCCAATAAAAATCAGAGTCGTTTGAAGTTTCATTTCTAGATAAAATTGAAACTTTATGACCTTTAGATTTTAATAAATTACATAAGTATTTACCAATTAAACCACTTCCTCCAGTTACTAATATTGACGCCATAAAAAATCGGTTATTTTGAAGCAAAAGATATTACAAAATAACCGATTTTAAAAATGTTTAATTTCAATTTATGGTTTTAACTTGTTACTTGTTCAGCTACATAAGGTTTAATATTTTCCATTCCTTTTGTAATAGCTTCTATGTTTAGAGGAATTAAGTTATGGTATCGTTCAGGTAAGGATTTTTTTAAACCCTCAATTACATTATCTAATTCTACAATAGGTTTAATTTTCAAATATGCACCCATTACAACCATATTGAATATTTTTTTATTACCCAATTCAGTTGCAATTTTATTTGCTTCAATCTGATAAATATGTATATCCGTTCTTGTTGGGTGATGTGAAATACCATTTGGTTCATATAACAAAAAACCACCTGGTTTTACACTTTCTTCAAACTTATCCATACTTTGCTGATTCAAAATAATGGCTGTATCAAAAACTTTTAAATAAGGTGAGCTAATTCTCTCATCACTTAAAATAACGGTAACATTTGCAGTTCCTCCTCTCATTTCAGGCCCGTAAGAAGGCATCCAGCTTACTTCTTGGTCGTGCATAATACCAGAATATGCTAATATTTTACCCATTGAAAGTACACCTTGACCTCCAAAACCGGCAATTATAATTTCTTCTGTCATAACCTTAATTATTTTAAAATTCCGTTTACTTTAATATCACCAAGTGGAAAGTATGGAAACATGTGTTCTTCCATCCAAATATTCGATTCGTTAGGAGTCATTTTCCAACCAGAATTACAATTTGAAACTATTTCAATAAATGATACTCCTTTTTTTAATCGAGTGTTTTCAAACGCTTTTTGAATTGCTTTTTTGGCTTTTCTTGCGTGTTTATGTGTATGAATACTTTGGCGTGTAGCGTAATAAACACCTGGTAAATGAGCAACTAATTCAGTCATTTTAATTGGAGAGCCCATAGTTTTTACTTCTCTGCCATAAGGAGAAGTAGATGACATCATACCTTCTAAAGTAGTTGGTGCCATTTGACCACCTGTCATTCCATAGATTCCATTATTCACAAAAATGATAACAATATTTTCACCTCTGTTACATGTATGAATGGTTTCTGCAGTTCCTATAGCTGCTAAATCGCCATCACCTTGATAAGTGAATACGTATTTCTCTGGCCATGTTCTTGCAATTGCAGTAGCAACAGCAGGAGCTCTACCATGAGCAGCTTGTGTAATATCAATATTCATAAAATCATAAGCTAAAACTGAGCAGCCAACTGGTGCAACACCAATGGTATCTTCAACAATTCCCATTTCATCAATCACTTCCATGGTTAAATTATGTGCAGTTCCGTGACCACAACCTGGACAATAAGACAAGGTCGTATCGGTCATTAATTTTGTTTTACAAAAAACTTGATTTTCGGGTTTTATAATGTCTTGTATATCCATTATTTTATAATTTTTTGTTCTAAAGCTTCTAATACTTCTTCAGGTGTATGAATAATTCCTCCGGTTCTTCCAAAATGTTCAACGGGAACTTTGAATTGAACAGCTAGTTGAACATCCTCTACCATTTGACCAGCGTTTAGTTCAACGCTTAATATTCCTTTTACTTGATCCGCTAATTCAAATAATTTTTGTTTTGGGTATGGGAACAATGTAATTGGTCTTAATAAACCAGCTTTTATTCCTTTTGCTCTTGCAAGTTGTACTGCTTTTTGAGCAATTCTAGCACTTGAACCGTAGGCTACAAATAAATATTCAGCATCTTCAGTTTGAAATTCCTCATATCGTAAATCCTCTTTTTCCATTTGTTCGTATTTTTTCATTAACTTACGAACTCTAGCTTCCATTTTTTCTGATTGTAAATCTAACGATGTAATAATATTTCTTTTTCGGTTTGTTTTACCCGTAGTTGCCCAACTATCATATTTTTTAATTACTTCTGCATCTGTTAAACGTTTTTGTTGGTCTTTTAAATTTACTTTTTCCATCATTTGCCCAATTAATCCATCTGAAAGAATTAAAACAGGTGCTCTGTATTTAAATGCTATATCAAATGCATCCTCTACAAAATCAGACATTTCCTGGACAGACGCTGGAGCTAAAACATATAATTTATAATCGCCATGACCACCTCCTTTAACGGATTGAAAATAATCGGCTTGGGAGGGTTGTATTGTTCCGAGGCCAGGACCTCCTCTAACAACATTTACTATAACTGCTGGTAATTCTGCACCTGCTAAATAGGAAATCCCTTCTAATTTTAATGAAATTCCTGGGCTAGATGATGAAGTTAGCACTTTTTTACCAGTACTTGCGGCACCATACACCATATTAATAGCTGCAATTTCACTTTCAGCTTGAAGCACAACCATACCTGTTCTTTCTTCAGGGCGTTCAGTCATTAAGTATTCAATAACTTCAGATTGTGGTGTAATAGGGTAACCAAAATAAGCATCAACTCCAGCTCTTATAGCAGCTTCTGCCAATGCTTCGTTTCCCTTCATTAACTTTAATTCCGACATATTTGTTAATTTTTTTATTATGCTGTAACTTTTACACGATAAACAGATATTGCCCTATCAGGACAAACAATAGCACAATTAGTGCAGCCAGTACAAGCTTCAGGATTATGCATAAAAGCATAATGATACCCTTTCCTATTTACTTTTGAAGTCATACTAATTACATCTTCAGGACAAACAGGTATACAAACTTCGCAACCTTTACACGCTTCGGTGTCAACTACAATTGCTCCTTTAACTTTTGCCATTTTAATAATATTTTGAGTGATTTAGAACTTCTAATTCTATTATCCTCAAAGTTATAGCTATTTTATTGTAAAAAGTATGATATATATCAATTTAATGATATATATCATATCAAATTTATCTCTTTTAATAATAAAAACACCCGAGAAGGTGTTTTTATTGAAGTTTTATATGATTGTAATAAATATTACTTAGTATAATTTTTTATATTTTACCGGATTCACTTCTTGCATTATATAGTAGATAGTTTCAAAAATATCTTCAGCATTTGGTTTTGAAAAATAATC
>Ga0102812_10000809_pt1 | contig 22100 bp, 24 predicted proteins | sample ColrivemetaGS713_FD_79334 | JGI IMG/M metagenome (GOLD analysis project Ga0102812, IMG submission 79334) | Estuarine microbial communities from the Columbia River estuary - Flood tide ETM metaG S.713 | ecosystem: Environmental > Aquatic > Marine > Intertidal zone > Estuary | place: USA...
CCATCTCGTCAGCGTTACAGATCAGGTATTAGTGTCCCCTATCGGCATTGTCCATGGGCACGAAGCTCCACTTCATACCGGTGGGAAAGCCGGCGCCGCCGCGGCCGCGCAGTTTGGAGTCCTTGACGATCTGCAGGCAGTCAGCCGGTGATAATGTGCCGATAGTGCCGCGCAGGCCCCGGTAACCGCCGTTGGCCTCGTAAGCCACCAGGTCGGTAGGAGAGCGATCGGGCCGTACATTGCGGGTCAGCGGCCGATCAAGCGATGCGCCTGTGCTCATTCGCTGCCCCCCTGTGCCGGGTTGGCCGTGTTGCCAAATAATTCGCCCAGGCTGTGCTCAGTGATGTTTTCGTGCAGATCCTCACCCACCATCATCACCGGGGCCTTGTCGCAGGCCCCCAGGCAGGTGACCGGTAACAGGGTGTAGCGATTGTCCGCCGTCGTTTCGCCCAGCCCTATGCCCAACCGGGTGGTAATGGATTGCTGCAACTGTTCGCAGCCCTTGATCCAGCAGCTGATGCTGTTGCACAACAGGATGACGTTTTCTCCCACCGGGCGCCGATAGATGAGGTTGTAAAAAGTAGCGACCCCATCCAGCTCCGCTGCACCCATATGCAGGTGCCGGGCAATGGCCCGCACGCTGGCATCCGACACCCAGCCGCGGTGGGCCTGGACAATTTTCAGGGCATCGATAGCCACCGCCGAGCGATAGGGTACGTGGCTGATCTCGGCGTCGATTTCCGCCAGCTCAGCCGCGCTCAGTGTGGTTTCACCGGCCGCGAGTGCGACCTCGTCCAGGGGCTCGACAATACTCACTGCTGGAATCAATTCGCTCATGCCATCACCTGTCCACATCCGCCATCACGAAATCGATGCTGGCGATAATCGCGATCAGGTCGGGGATCATCAGGCCGCGGCTGATCAGCGGAATCTGCTGTAGCGCGGGGAACGACGGGGTGCGAATCCGGGTGCGGTAGGACATGGTGCCGCCGTCACTGACGAGGTGGTAGTTGTTGATGCCCTTGGTGGCCTCGATCGGGAATGAGGCTTCCCCCGCCGGAATGACCGGCCCCCAGCTGACGTTGAGAAAGTGGTGGATGAGGGTCTCGATATCCTGCAGGGTACGCTCCTTGGGCGGGGGCGTGGTCAGCCGGTGGTCGCTCTTGTAGGGCCCTTCAGGCATGTTGTCCAGGCACTGGCGGATAATGCGCAGGCTCTGGCGGATTTCCTCTATGCGCACCACGGCCCGGTCGTAACTGTCACCCTTGTGGCCCACTGGCACCTCGAATTCAAACTGGTCATAGCCGCCGTAGGGTCGATCACGGCGCAAGTCAAAATCCATACCGGTGGCGCGCAACGAGGGCCCGGTAATACCCCACTCCAGTGCCTCGCGGGTGGTGTAGCTGCCAATGTCGACGGTGCGCTGTTTGAGAATGCTGTTGTCCATGGACATCACCTGGTAGTGGTCCAGGCGGGCGGGCATGGCATCAATAAAGTCGCGCACCAGCTTTTCCCAACCCCTGGGCAGGTCCTGGGCTACACCGCCGATACGAAACCAGGCCGGGTGCATGCGGCCACCGGTAATCGCCTCAATGATCCCGAACAGGCGTTCACGGTCGGCGAACATGTAAAACACCGGCGACATCTGCCCCACGTCCTGGGCAAAGGTGCCGTAGAACACCAGGTGGCTTGAAACGCGGAACAACTCGGCAAGCATGATGCGAATCACCCGGGCCCGATCCGGTACCTTGATGTTCGCCAACTGCTCCACGGCCATGACATAGGCCATGTTGTTCATCACCCCACCCAGGTAGTCAATGCGGTCGGTATAGGGAATATAGGAGTGCCAGCTCTGGCGCTCGCCCATTTTTTCTGCGCCCCGGTGGTGGTAACCGATATCCGGCACCGCGTCCACCACGACCTCGCCGTCCAGCTGCAGGGCGATGCGGAACACACCGTGTACGGAGGGGTGATTGGGACCCAGGTTGAGGAACATGTATTCGCTGTCCTGGGTTGCCCGGGCCATGCCCCATTCCTCGGGCTTGAACAACAGTGCCTGCTGTTCCCGCTCCTGCTTTTCCTCGTCCAGGCTGAACGGTTCCATTTCGGTGGCCCGCGCCGGGTGGTCCTTACGCAGGGCATGGCCTTCCCAGGTGGGTGGCAGCAGGATGCGTCGTAAATTGGGATGGCCACTGAATTCGATACCGAACATGTCCCAGGCTTCGCGCTCATACCAGTTGGCGTTGGGCCAGATTGCCACTGCAGATGGCACCCCCGACTCGCTGTCGGCGGTCGCTACCTTGATACGGATTTCTTCACGCTCTGCCAGGTTGAACAGATGGTAGACCACGGTGAAGTCGCTGGCGGCAGCGGGCTTGTGTTCGCGCAGGCGCTCGTCAATGCCGAACAGGTCCAGCAGCATGGGGAACCGGGGTTTGAGGTGGGCTAACACCTGCAGCACGTTGTCTTTGGCTACCCACAGGGTGGGGGTATTGTCGGCGCAGGGCTGGGACTCAAACGCCTGCGCACCAAAGCGGACGAACAGGTCGTCCACGGTACGGTTTGCGTTTGTCACCATCGCGTGCTGCATTGCGTCTCCGAACTCGCTGGCTGGCGAGTCTTATTATTTTTTTATCCTGTAGTGCTGATTGTCGCTCCTTGCCTATACATCGTCCGGGCTGCGTAACTCCCGAGCCTCATGCCTTTGTGCCTGCAGCAGGTCCCGGCGCGAGGGGAGATCAGGTTTTATCACGCGCTGGTCGCCGACCGTCCAGCTCAGTGGTCGTCGCTCCTGCTCTATCGCTTCCTGCAGCATCATCAGGCCCTGCATCAGGGCTTCCGGGCGCGGCGGGCAGCCGGGCACATAGACATCCACGGGAATGAATTTGTCCACGCCCTGCACCACGCTGTAGATATCGTACATACCACCGGAATTGGCGCAGGAGCCCATGGAGATAATCCAGCGCGGTTCCAGTAACTGGTCGTACAGGTGTTGCACTACCGGCGCCATTTTTCGAAACACGGTGCCGGAAATGACCATCAGGTCTGCCTGTCGCGGGGTGGCGCGGATAACCTCGGAGCCAAACCGGGCGATGTCATGGCGGCTGGTGAAAGAGGTGGCCATTTCCACGTAGCAACAGGACAGGCCGAAGTTGAATGGCCACAGGGAATGGGCGCGCCCCCAGGCGATCAGGTCCTCCAGTTTGGCGAACATCACGTTGCGTTTGATCTGTTCTTCCATGCTGGCACCGGCGCTGCCGGGCGAGGAACTGGCGATCATATCTTCCGGGCGGGTGAGGCTCCACTCCATCAGTTTTGCACCTCCGGGTGGCTGCCGTTGACGGAGGCGCTCGTCTGCGGGCTGTTGGTGCGGGTTTTTATCCCCCAGTCCAGGGCGCCGGTGCTGAGCTCGTAGATCAACGCTACGCCGAGGATGCCCACGAATACCGCTACCGCGATGAAGCCTTCCCAGCCCAGTTCGAAAAAGGCGATGGCCCAGGCGAAGATGAATACGGTTTCCAGATCGAAAATGACGAAGAAAATCGCCACCAGGTAAAACTCCACCGACATATGGATCTGCGGGGAGCCCACCGACAATACACCTGATTCGAAGGGCATATTGGTTGCCTTGTTGGCGCGCCGCTGTCCCAGTACAAACGACAGGCCGAGCATGGTCGCCACCAGCAGCAGCACCGCAATGAAATAAATTACAAAGGGCCACAGTGAGGTTTCGGTGCCGCTCAAATCAGGGTTCTCCCGGCAAACAGTCCCGTTTGTGGGACATGACATCTGGGAAGACTGCTGGTGTCAGGCAGGGTGAGGGCGAGTTTGGGGCGGGCGTGATGATAATAGTGGAATATAGTGGGCCCGGGCAGGTCGCACTGGGCGATCTGTCGGCGGCATGGTGCTATTGCTGTGCGTCCTAGCATTGGAACTCCATGGATCCCGAGGACCCTCAATGGAGGTCACTTGCCCGTACTGCTAACCACATGGGTAAGTACATCGACCTGGTACAGCTACCACTTGCAACGTCTCGACTCTAGCGAGGTTGAAAACCAAACGCAAGAAATGGAAATGAAATCACTTTGGGCTGGGTAAAAAACGTACAGTTGGGGCGGCGATCGCGACTTGCCCTGCACCGGGTTGGGTCTACACTGAGCTGATAATGAAAACCTTGCACTTGCTGCGCCATGCCAAATCTGCCTGGGACAATCCCGGTGTCGATGACCGCGATCGTGAACTGAACGCTCGCGGGCAGCGGGATGCGCCGCGGATGGGCGCAGCGCTGGCCGAACTGATCCCGCCGATGACGATATGTTCAAGCCCGGCGCGACGCGCGCAGCTCACCCTGGAAGGGCTGTGCGCTGCCTTGCCGCAGCTGCAGTCGCTGCCGTATCAGGTAGACGACGTCCTCTATACTTTTTCAGTCGACAGGCTATGGCGCTGGCTTGCCGCGCGCGCGGATGATTATCCAGACCTGTTTATCATCGCCCATAACCCGGCCCTGACCGAGCTGGTGAATGAGCTCTGTGGGGAGCACAGCGTTGCCAATCTTCCCACCGCCGGGTACGTCCAGCTGCATTTGGAAATTGACCGCTGGCGAGACTTGCTGCAAGGTTGTGCGCACATTCACCTGCGGCTGTTTCCCAAACAATTGGGCCAGCGCTGATTTTTCCCGGGGGTAATCCGACCTTGCCAATGTCCACCAGAATTCTATTGATGGTGCTGTTGCTGCTGGTTGCCAGTCGCAGTGCTTTGGCGACACCTGTTGAGCGCCTGGGGGAGGCCATTCGCTTCCAGACTGTCAGCTACCAGGATCGCAGTGCGATTGACTATGTCGAGTTCGAACGCTTGCAGCAGTATCTGCGCAGCACCTTTGTGCGGGTGTTCAGCCAGCTGGAGGTCGAGACAGTCAACGACCATAGCCTGATACTCACCTGGCAGGGGCGCGAGCCGGCGCTGCCGCCGGTGCTGTTCACCGCCCATATGGACGTGGTGCCTGTCGAGCCGGGTACCGAGGATGACTGGGATTATCCGCCATTTGCCGGCGTGGTCGCTGATGGACGTATTTACGGACGCGGTACCCTGGACGACAAGGTCGGGCTCATGGGCGACCTGGAGGCAGTCGAGCAGTTGCTGGCTGAGGGCTTCACTCCGCAGCGAACCATCGTGCTGGCCTTTGGCCACGACGAGGAAATCAGCGGCAGGGACGGGGCCAGCGCAATTGCCGCGCGCCTGAGCGAGCGCGGTCTGCATTTTGACTGGATGGTGGACGAAGGGGGCATGCTGTTGTCCGATAACCCACTGCTGCCCAAGCAGCTGACAGCGATGATCAATATCGCAGAAAAGGGTTATCTCACCCTCACGCTGGTTGCCAGTGGTGAAGGCGGGCACTCATCCAATCCCCCCGCTATCAGCACCATCGGGCGCCTGGCTGCTGCCCTGGAGCGGATCGAGGCAAACCCCTTCCCGCCCAGGCTGGTCGCCCCGGTGGCGGCCATGCTGGAGGCAATGGCGCCTCATGTTGAGCAGCCGGAGCGCATGGTGTTTGAGAACCTGTGGCTGACAGACTGGCTGGTGGCACGGCAAATGGCCCAGGCGCGCTCCACCAACCCCTATGTGCGTACCACTACCGCGCTCACCATGTTCAATGCCGGGATGAAAGAAAATGTGGTGCCCCAGCGCGCCGAGGCCAAGGTCAATTTCCGCCTGTTACCGGGTGATACTGCCGAGGGAGTGGTGGCTTACATCACCGAGCTGATTGATGACCCGCAGATTGAGATCAGCTATGACCAGTGGATGCACGTACCGCCCGTAGCCACTATCGACGGCAGTGGCTATACAGCCATCAAGGCTGCGGTGGAAGCGGTATATCCTGATGCCCTGGTGGTGCCATCCCTGTTGGTGGCTACCACCGATACCCGTCACTACATCGACCTGGTCGACAACCAGTATCGCTTTCACGGCGTTCAGTTATCCATTACCCAGGCAACATCGATACACGGCACCAACGAATGGATAACAGTGGACAGTTACCTCAAATCGATCGAGGTTGCCCGGCATATGCTGATGCTCGGGGGCAGCTAGTCAGGCCAGTTCCGCCAGGTTGATGCCCAGGGCGCCGGGCTCCAGACCCCTGGCAATGCCCAGTGGCTCGGCGGGATCATTGCCGGCGTCGTCCAGCAGGTCCACCATCCTGGGCTCAACCAGACGCTGCTTGGCGGCATTGAATATCACCATCACCTTGGGGCGCAGGCGCCGGGTGCGGGATTCCGACACCACTACCCCGACTTCCCCCGAGGTCAGCTCGACGATAGTGCCCGCCGGATAAATGCCTATAGCCTGGATGAATACCTCCACCAACTCCGCCTGAAACTCGGCGTCCCGAGCTCGGTAAAGTACTCGGATCGCATCGGCTGGCGAAATCGCGGCCGCGTGGCTGCGAGTGCTGGTCACTGCATCGTAGGTGTCGACGATGGCGGCGATGCGCGCAAAGGGTGGGATCTCATCACCGCTGAGCCCCTGCGGATAACCCGAGCCGTTGTGGCGTTCGTGATGGTGCGCCACCATATCAATCACGTCCTGGTTCATCATCCCGCTCTCTTTCAGGATGCTCACCCCGTGGGCGATGTGCTCGCGCACCTGTAAGGTTTCTTCCTCGCTTAGCGGTCGGGGCGCTTGCAGCAAGGTCGGGTCTACCCGCAGCTTACCCACGTCCATCAACATGCCGCCGATGGCCAGGGAGCGTAAATCATGCCGGGGCAAGCCCAGTTGCCGACCCAGCGCTACTGCCCAGATAGCGGCGCTGAGCGAATGCTGGTAAGCGTACTGGTCGTGTTGCTTGAGGCGGCCCAGCCAGATACAGGCGTCCGGGTTGCGGCTCATACTCTCCACCACCGGCTCTACCGACTTTTTAAGGCGGATGACATTAAGGGTGCCACCGTCACTGACGTGTTTGAAGATCTGGTTGACGTCATCAACCAGTGAATCCAGCACCAGCCAGGCCTGGTCACTCTCGTCTTTCCAGGCACTGGTAGTGGTGTAGGGTTTGATCTGCCGCCCCGGGAAAATCTGGGTAATCGGAATCGAGGCCCGACCCGCGCGCACTTTGTGGGCCAGCTTGTTGTCTTTCTGGCGGCTTTTCAGGGTGTCGATATAGACGAACTGGCAGAAGCTGCGCAGCTCATCGATAGCTTCCGCAGTTTCCAGCCGGAAGCCCTGCATCATAAACGGGGTTTCCAGCCACGGCCGGTCAAGGCCACTGACATACATGCCAATTTCCAGGTCGGTCGTATAAATTTTAAGGCTTTGGAGCATCCTGGCGTCCAGCCTCCCTCGTCGTGTTTCTGCCCTAAGTCACAACATAACCGATTCGCTGGAGGAAGCCCTGATTATCTGTACTTTTTTAAAATTTGCGGGATGTGTCACAAATGGGCATTTTTGGCCAGATCGGACCGATCGAGGCTTGTTTTTGTCTTTGCCAGCGCAGCGAGGGGTGGAGGTTGGTCGGATTACCGGAGGAAGCGCTGCTGCAGGAATTCGGCAATCCCATCCTCATCATGATGGCCGATCACCGCGGTGGCGGCGGCCTTGACCTGTTCCTTGGCGTTGCTGGGGGCGTAGCTTTCGTCTGCCATGGCGAACATGCTGAGGTCGTTGTCGCTGTCGCCAAAGCAGATCACCCGGCTGATACCCAGGTCCTGCTTCAACTGCTCAATCGCGCCACCCTTGCTGGCGTCGCTGTGGTGAATGTCGATCCAGTGCAATTGCTCGCCTTCGATAGCCACGCCGGCATAGGCCACCAGGTGCTGCTCATGATCAACCTGTTGCCTTACCGCCGCAATTGCTGCGGCGCTCCCCAGCGCACTGATATTGGTAATATCAGTGTCCGCGGGCATTTGTTCGACCGGGTACACCTCCAGCCCCCGGGTGGTGGCCATATCGTAGGCCAGCCGGCGCTCCGGTTCGGATTGCCAGGGCAGGTGGTACACCGCGTGGCGATTGCCCGGCGCAACGGTGAAGATAAACGGGGTAACGCCCTGGCTGATAAAAGCCTCGATGATGCGGCGTATCTCCTCCATGGACAGCAGTTTGCTGTGGCTGTAGTGGTCGGTGTCGGGCTGCCAGATCATTACCCCGTTTTTGTAGATGTGTGGCAGCTTGAAATCAGCGCCCGCCAGCAGATCCCGGGCGGCATGCAGGGTGCGACCGGTGGCCACGGTGTAGGCGATCCCTTGACCGGCCAACTGTCGGAGGGTGTCGCGGGTGTTGCTGGACAGGGCCGAGTGTCGATTAAGCAAGGTGCCATCCAGGTCGAAAACAATCAATTCCATGCGTGCTCGGGGGGTCCGGTTTGAGTAGCTTAAACAGATGCCGCAGAATAACACTCCGGCAGTGGCTTAGCAGGTATACTGCCCGGTAATATGTAGCAGTCGCACAGGAAGGAAGTGATATGAAGTTTCGTAAAGCCGTTGCCATTGTCCTTTGTACCGCCCTGGCCTGGGCGGGATTTGCCAGCAGTGCCGGCGCTGCAATTGTCAGTACCGGCGAGGCGCAGATGCTCGATACCCACCAGGGGCGGGTAGTTGCTGTGCAGGCCGCACTGGCGCGCGACAATGTACAGCAGGCCATGGTGGCCCTGGGTGTAGACCCGGTTGATGCCCGGCAGCGGGTGGCCTCGCTCAGTGCGCAGGAATTGACTCAACTGGAAGGCCAGTTGGAAACCCTGCCTGCCGGCGGCATCCTCGGCCTGATCGGTGCGGTGTTTGTGGTGTTGCTGATTCTTGAACTCACCGGCGTGATCGATATTTTCAAGAAAGTCTGATCGGCGGCTTTCCGGTTGCGAGTCAGCAACTGGCGGCGGTTGGGGAGCCTGCTGGCAGGCGTTGTGGCTCTGTCAGGCTGCATGATCAACCCGCCGTTGGAGCTTGCGCAGATCGTAAAGGGTGAGCCTGGCCTCACCCTGGACGCCGTGCCTTTTTATCCCCAGACGCAATACCAGTGTGGCCCGGCGGCCCTGGCCGGGGTACTGGGGGCTGCCGGGGTCGACACGTCTCCCGAGCAGCTCTCTGCACAGGTATACCTCCCCGCACGGCAGGGTAGCCTGCAATTGGAACTGTTGGCGGCTACCCGCCGCGCTGGACGCATTCCGTACCTGTTGGATACCACTGCCGATGCCCTGGTTGAAGAACTGGAGCACGGACGTCCCGTGCTGGTGCTGCAAAACCTCGGTACTCCCCATTTCCCCCGCTGGCACTACGCGGTGCTGGTTGGCCTGGATGCGGCTACCAATCGGGTTTACCTGAACAGTGGTAGACAGCCGTCACTGGCAATGGCCGCTCCCGAATTCATGCGCAGCTGGGATTGGGCGGGGCGCTGGGCCCTGGTGGCCTTGCGTGCCGGAGAAATACCCGGCTCGGCGAATGCGACCCGCTACCTCGATGCGCTGCTGGCATTCGAGTCAGTGGCCGGTGTTGAGGCTGCATTGCCGGCCTGGAGCGCTGCCCACCAGCGCTGGCCGGTTCAGGGCTTGCCCTATCTGGCTTTGGGTAACCGTGCCCACGCGGCTGGCGAGCCCAGCGCGGCCGTGAGCTGGTACTACCAGGGGCTGTTACATAATCCGGGTAACGTTGCACTGGCCAACAACCTGGCGTCGGTGCTGGGGCAACTGGGATGCCCGCGGCTGGCGCAGGCCCAGCTGGCTCCGGTGCTGGCTACCGAGCCCAGCGATTCAAGCTGGCAGCCGGCATTGGCGACAACCCTGGGGGAGCTCGCTGCGCACACGAGTGCCGATCCGCAGTCCTGTTACGACTTAATGACAATTGCGCCGTGATGCAGTCGGGGTTCGCTTCTGCTAGGCTTCACACCCTTACTCAATCCACTTCGATCGGGAGTTATCAATGCGAATTGTCTGGGCCTGTGCCGCTCTGCTGGCGCTGGCTGGCTGTGCCTCCAAACCTGCTTCGCCCGCGCTCCCGATGATCCAGTGCGAGGCTACCCGTCCGCAGGTGTGTACCATGGAGTACGCGCCGGTTTGTGCGCAGCGCAATGACGGCGGTATGCGTGAATATGCATCGGGCTGTAACGCCTGTGCAGACGAGTCGGTACAAGCCTACCTGCCGGGTTCCTGCGCACAATGAGCCTCACTAATCGAATATTGCTGGCCATGGTGGCGGGGATTCTGCTGGGCTCCGGTTTCAACTTCCTGCTGAACAGCGTCGAGCTGCCTGCCTTTTTGCACAGGGTGATCAATGACTTCCTGGTTGGGGGGTTGTTCGATGTGATCGGTCGTATATTCGTGGCCTCCCTTAAATTGCTGGTGGTGCCACTGGTACTGGTGTCCCTTATCTGTGGCGCCAGCTCTCTGGGAGACAGTGCGCGCATGGGCCCCATCGCGCTGAAAACGCTGCTGCTCTACCTGGCCACCACCGCGGTCGCGATAAGCATTGCCCTGTCGATGGCCGCCTTTGTCTCCCCCGGCGAGGGCGTGAACCTGGTTAGCGATGTGACTTTTCAGGCAGCGGCCGCCCCGCCACTGGCGGATGTACTGGTTGATATGGTGCCCTCCAATCCGGTGCGGGCTATGGCTGATGGCAAGATGCTGCAAATCATCGTATTCGCCCTGCTGTTCGGCTATGCCATCTCGCACGCCGGAGAGCCCGGCCGCAGGCTGGCCAGTTTCTTCCGGGACATGGAAACGGTGGTGATGAAGATGGTGGAGCTGTTGATGGAGCTCGCACCTTATGGTGTGTTTGCCCTGCTCGCCAAGCTGTTCGCCGGTATGGGAATCGGTGCCATTGTGGATCTGGCAGGTTATTTTTTCACCGTGCTGGCGGTGCTGCTGATACACGCACTGCTGTTCTACCCGCTGCTGCTGAAGGCGCTAAGCGGTCTGTCACCCAAAATATTGCTGACCAAGATGCGCCCGGTCTGGGCGTTTGCCTTCAGTACCGCCTCATCCGGGGCCACCCTGCCCATTACCCTGCGCACGGCTGAAAAACGCCTCGGGGTCCACAACTCGGTGGCCGGATTCACGGTCCCGCTGGGCGCCACCATCAACATGGACGGCACCGCCATCATGCAGGGTGTGGCTACTGTCTTTATAGCCCAGGTCTACGGCGTGGAGTTATCCACCTCGGCCTACTTGACGGTCATTCTTACCGCCACCCTGGCCTCGATAGGCACTGCAGCCGTCCCCGGCGTGGGCCTGATTACCCTGGCCCTGGTGCTGGAACAGGCGGGTCTGCCGGTAGAGGGGATCGCCCTGATCATTGGTGTCGACCGGCTGCTGGATATGGTGCGTACCTCAGTGAACGTTACCGGCGATGCAGTGGTTTCGGTGATTGTGGCGAAAAATGAAGGCCTGTTTGACGAGTCCGTTTACCTCGATCCGAGCGCAGATCAGGGCGTGGGCCGCGACGGCGCCAGGGAACTCCCGCCCACAGCGTAGTTACTGCGCTGTGGTATCCTTCCGTTTTTTATAAATTGCCCGGCAATTTCCTCTAATCCAGGTAGTCGTCTTTATGCCCATCCAATGTACCATCGTGCCGGTAACGCCATACCAGCAGAACTGTTCCATCATCAAATGTGAAACTACCGGCAGGGGCGCTATCGTCGACCCGGGCGGAGATGTGGAGCGCATCCTGGCCGCCGCAAAAAAAATGGACGCCCAGCTCGAAAAAATTATTCTCACTCACGCCCACCTTGATCATTGCGCGGCCTCGGATGTGTTGCGCCGGCAACTGGAGATACCCATCGAGGGGCCACATCGCGAGGATGCATTCTGGCTGGAGCAGCTGCCCGAGGCCTGCCAGATGTCGGGCTTTCCCCATGCCGATGCCTTCGAACCGGACCGCTGGCTGGAGCAGGGCGACACTGTGAGCGTGGGCGATGTGCAGTTGCAGGTCTTCCACTGCCCTGGCCACACCCCCGGTCACGTGGTGTTCCTGTATGAGCCGCAGAAAGTGGCCTGGGTAGGTGACGTACTTTTCCAGGGCTCTATCGGGCGCACCGACTTCCCCCGCGGCAACCACGAGCAACTGGTTGCCAGTATTCGCGAGCGGCTATTCCCGCTGGGGGATGACATTACATTTGTACCCGGCCATGGCCCCACGTCGACTTTCGGCCAGGAGCGGCGCACTAATCCCTTCGTGGCGGACAGCCGCTATGGCTGAGTCGGTCGGCGCTAAAGAGGAGCTGCTGCGCCGCGAGTACCTGGGCCAGACCGCGCGCATTCGCTGGCATCAGTTACAAACCTGGTATGCCAGTGGCGCCGTCGTGAAGGTGGCCGGCGATATGAACCTGGTGGAAGTCGCGGTACAGCTGGGCATGGATAATACTGCCCGGTTCAAGCAGTGGCTGGCCGCAGGCAGTGTCGCCCTGGTGGACGATGACCAGGCCAGGGCCTGGTACGAGGCCAATGAGGAACTGTGGGCGGTTGTAGCCGCGCCCTGGGTGCTGGTCCAGAAGCGCGACTAGTCGGTCACCTGGATCGGGTACAGGGCGCCCTCAAACACCGTTCCCCAGATGGGGATCTCCCGCAATTTGCCGGCACCCACCTCGTAGGGGTCAGCATCCAGTACGGTAAAGTCAGCACGTTTACCGGCTCGAATCGAGCCTATCTCATCTTCCCAACCCATGATCCAGGCCGCATTGATGGTGATTGCCCGCAGGGCGGCGTCCAGTGAAATACGCTCCCGCGGAGCCGAGAGCTTGCCGTTGATAGTCACCCGGTTACTGGCATTGTAAGCCAGGGTCAGCGGTGACAGCGGCGCCATGGGGCTGTCGGAGTGCAGTGCAAACGGTACGCCGTTGCGCTCCAGCGAGCCCAGTCGCACCATCTGGCTGCCCCGGTCCTCGCCGAGCCACAGCTCGCTGTAAATGTCAGACAGCAGGTAGTGGTAGTAGGGATTGGCGGACACCACCGCCCCCAGTGCCTTGAGTTGCCGGCTCTGGTCCTCGGTACTGTAGGCGAAATGTTCCAGGGTAAAGCGATGATCCACCCTGGGATAATCGGCCTGCAATTGCCGCAACAGGTCGATAAAGGCTGCTGCGCTCTTGTCGCCATTGGTATGGGCGTGCAACTTATAACCTGCCTTCCAGAACACCCTGGCCCAGGCGGCGGTGACTTCCGGTGGCGCCATCCACAGGCCCTCGTGGCCATCGATATAGCCCGGTGGCCCCATTTGGGCCAGGCCGCTGAAGATTGCACCATCCATCATCAGTTTGAAGTGTCGGTCCACCAGCACCCGGGGTGAGTTGCCCTGCCGCCATTCGTCGATTTCCAACATGGCCTGCTCGGGTGTTTTACCCCGGGCCAGGAAGTCGGTGATAATGGGGGTCATAATGATGCGCAACGGCGCCTGGGTGCTTTGGACTGTCTGTCGCACCATGGCGATTTCGGCGGCGGGGTTGCCGAACACCCCGGTACCCATGTCCAGAACCGTGGTAAGCCCGCCTCGGTGTGCCATCTCCAGGAAGTTCACCATGCCCTGCCCGAAGCGGTCCGGTTGGAACAGGAACGGCATCTTCGGCACTATCGCCTTCAGGCCGTTTTCCCAGAAATGCCCTTTCTCCCAGTCACTCTCATGGTTCCCCCGGGTATCTGCCTCGGTGATGCCCAACAGCTGCAAAGCGGCGTCATTGGCGATCAGTTCGTGGAAGGAGCGATGCCATAGCATCACCGGGGTATCTGGAAACCAGGCGTTGAGTTGTTCCCGATACACGTCGCCGTGCCACAGTGGGTGGTAACCCCAGGCGATAAAGGGCAGCTGTGGATTGTTGTGGGCGGCAACCAGTTTTTTCAGGCTGGCCTCGTAGGCCTCGGGCGTTTTCGCACCGGGAAACTCACCGGAGGGCAGCGACCAGTCGTCCGGTGCCAGGAAGGGGAACTGGGTGAGTACCGCTGGCAGGGACGGATGTACGTGCGGGTCGATGAAACCCGGCATCAACACCTTGTCCTCGAGGCTGCGATCGATAGTGGTGTTGCTTGCCGATATCCACGGCTGCAAAGATTCCAGGCTTCCCACACTGACAATGCGACCATCGGCTACCGCCACGGCTGTGGCTGAGGGCAGGGCCGGCTCCATGGTGATGATCTTTTTCGCGGTGTACACGGTGAGGTCAGCGCCGTTCACCAGTGTGGGGATGAGTGAGGCGTTCAGCGCAAGCAGCAGTGTCAATGTCTTTTTCATGGTCGTTCCCGGGCGATCTCGCCGGTGAGTTGGGCGCCTCGCTACTTGATGACCTTGATCCAATCACCGGTGCGCGGTTCACCTCGTGGATACAGGCCGTTGAGCAGGCGTAACTGTGACTCGGCATCGCTCAGGCGAATGCTGGCTGCCAGGCTGGCCATGGTTGCCCCACGGGGCACCTGGATATAGTGAATATACATCGGGCTGCCCCCCTGGCGCTCTTTCGGATGCATGGGCCGGAAGCTTTCGATCATCGCCAGCAATTGCGGGTCGGCGGTGCCCAAGTTCCCAGCCTGGCCGTCAAACAGGTAACTGAGCCGATTAAAGTCGATCACCGCCACCCGGTGATCCTTGCCGCTGTCACTGGCCAGGGCGGTGTAACCCTTCAGGCCAGCCTGCTCCAGTTCCGCACCCTGGCTGAGGGTGCCGCTGGCAGTGGTTTCAAGCACAGAGCGGGGGCTCAGTTGTTGGCGACGACGCAGGGTGATGGTCAGTGAGGCGCTGCCATCGGCGGAGCTGGCAACCACATCGCGGGCGCCGGCCGTCACGGTCCAGCCGGGGGGGTGTTCGAAGCTGAAACCCAGCTTGTTGTGGAAGAAGCGATTTTCCTCGCGCTGGCCCTGGACGCTCGGACCCCAGACCAGCCCCTGCAGTTGCTGGCGGAATTCACCGGGCACTTCCGGGTCCTCCACGGAACCGTCCCGCGGTAACTCGTTGGACTTGCGCACCACGGTCTGCAGGCGCAGGTCATTGCGCGGATGGGTGGCGTACAGGCCATGATAGCTGCCGGCCGGCTTGCCGGTGGTCTTGGCCTTGACCCGCTGGAACTGTTCCTGGTCCTTGAGTACCCCGATCACCTCCAGCAGGGCATCGGGGTCGTAACCGGATTTATACATGTAACCCGCGCCCAGGCCATCGGCCTCCAGTTCATGCTCGCGGCCATAACCGCGGACCAGTTCGGTGCCGTACATATTGGAGGCATCTGCCAACTCGCCGCTGCCGGTCAGGATGTAGGCGGTGGTGGCAATCACCTGGTTGGTCACGCTGGCGGTTTGCTGGCGGGCGGCGTGGCGGGCGGTGACGTGGCCGATCTCGTGGGATAGTACCCCGGCCAGTTCAGCCTCGTTGTCCAGGTAGGCCAGCAGGCCGCGGTTGATGTACACAAAGCCACCCGGGGTGGCGAAGGCATTGATGTCCGGGCTGTCGATAACCGTAAAGGTGAAGGCCAGGTCGGCGCGATCACTGCTGGCGACCAGCCGCTGGCCGACCCGGCCCACATAGGCCTGCAACTCCGGGTCGTCGTAGCTGGCGCCCTTGGCAATTAATTCATCGTGCATTTCCTGGCCGATGGAGACTTCTTTGCCCTGGGTCATCACGATCAGGTCGGTATCGCCGGTCGCGGGGTTGCGCGCACAGCCGGCCAGTACCGCTGCCAGGGCAAGGCTGGTCAGAATAAAGATTGTCAGGCGCTGGTACATGGCGTGTGCTCGGTCTCCTCGCGGCTCAGCTACTGGCGGACAGGAAGTTAAGCAGCTGCTCGCCGATACCATCGCAGGCAGTGCCCTGCACCGGCGCGATGATAGGTATTGGCAATATCACTGCGGGCATATAGGACTGGCCGGTGGCATCGGTACTGATGCGGCCCACCTCGGTGCGGTCGGTAAAGTCCCAGATAGTCGCCTCATAACGGGCGTCGTCGCTCCAGGTGCCAAAGCCGAAACAGCCGCCGCCGCCCGGTCCGATACCGCAGGCTAGCGAGCCGGAGGAGTCGCCACGCTCGGTGGAACCATCAATCCAGATCATATACTCGGTGTTGAGTTCCTTCATTTTGGCTGCCACCGGGGCCTGGCTCATCAGCCGGTCAATATCTGCCGGTTGCAGCGGCGCGGTGCGCGGTTCGAACCACGGGTACAGCTCGTTGACAAAATCCAGCTCGTTGAGCACCCGGATGGAGTGATCGCCGGAGCTGATATGCTCGCCAACACACTCGATAAAATCGGGCTCGGTTTCATAGTCACTGGCGTGGCGGCGGCCGAGGATCACCACGGTGGCATCACCGACCCCGGCCTCGGGTTTGTTAAATACCTGCTGGTCGACGCTTGAGGTTACGCAGGCCGGTGTGCAGCTGATCACGGCGGTCAGCAATAACAGCTGGAGGTAGCGGGCAGTCACAGGCTAGCCCCGGGCTGGATCACGCCTCGCTGCAGCAACCACTCGTGCAGAGCCGGTACCCGGGTAAAGGTAGTGGCGAAGTTGGCGCCGGCATCACGCAGGGCCATCACCGCGGCGAGATTGACCGCGGCCTGGTCGCTCTGCAGGAAGGCGGTCGGGGTTTTGCCATAGGCAGACATGGTCCACTCGGCGATGGGTTTACCACCGGTGGTCACCAGTTCCAGGCGATAGCGCATCCAGATCTCATAGACTTTGACGTTGGTCTGGGTGGGGATAGCGTATTGCAATTCGTCCACATGGGGGATCAGCACCGCGTCCACCGAAGGATTCATCTGGCCGGGCCCGGGTCTGCCCTGCATGGGCACCAGCCGGGTGAACATGCCCGCCAGCAGGGTGTTCCACATGTCCACCTGGGCCTCGCCGGTTCTCACGATCCAGCCGGATTCCTTGCGGGTTTTGGCCTCGTCAAAAAACTCGTGGTGGGCGAATGCCTCGTCATACCACACGCCCATGGTCAGCGGCAGTTTTTCCATCAGTGGGGTGGGGAAGTTGCCCTTGACCACGACCTCGGCGGGTCCGCAAGCCACCAGCAGCGAACACAGGGCCGCGCACAGCAGACCGAGGCCGGCAGATTGCGGGCGGTAGTGCCGTTCAGGGCTGGAAACTATCCAGGGCAACAAAGGTGCCTCCATTGCGATAAGTCAGCTCCCGCATCAGGGTGGCGAAGCGAATGCCGGTGCCCTGCAGGTGGGGAGCACGGATAAATTGTACCGGAAAGCCCACCGCGTGGATGCGTACCGGGCGGTTGCCATTGGCATCGGGTTTATTAATGCGGTCCACGGTATCCACTACCTGAGCGATGGATTCACCGGTGAATTCATCCCCGAACACATAACTGCTGATTTTCTTGCTGGGATCCTCAAAGGCACGGATGGCCGCAGTGAGTCCCTCCACCGGGCTGGAATTACTGAACACGTTCCAGTTGCGCAGGTTCTGCATGATGACCTTGCGCCGGCCGGGGGTGTCCGGGATCCACTGGCCCCGATAGCGGCTGAACATGTAGTTGCCCATGTCATTCATCACCTGGATACCCTTCACTGTGGGGTAGATATTCAGGATGGAATTCATCTCCTCCATCATCCGCTCCCAGGCGTAGGAGAACATCGAGCCGGAGGTATCGATGACGAAAATGATGTATTCACTGTCCACCGGGATGCCACCGATCAGGTTATTCTTCGACTGGTGCTGGGCACCCAGCAGGCGCTTCTGCTCGGCGCTCAGGGCCTGGCGGGCGATTGCCAGTTGCTGGCTGACAACATCGTTAGTGTTGGTCGTTACCTGGATACTGTCATAGCGCGATTTGGCACTGGCCAGCTGGCCCTGGAGTATGGCGATACGCTCCTCGTACTCTGACAGCTGCTCGTGTCTAGCGTTGAGGTCACGGTTCAGCACTCGCGAGTCGCCGCGTATTTCAAACAGTTGCTCCTGCAGCGAGGCCACCAGCCCCTCGAGATTGACGGTGGAGGCTTCGATGATTTGCGGCTGTACCGTCTTGGTGATCATCAGCAGCAGGATGATGGCGCCGAAGCCACAGCAGATCACGTCCAGGAAGGACAGGGAGAATTCTTCGGGGGCTCGCGCCTTGCGTCGCGCCATCAGGGCCAGTCCCGGGAGGGGCTCATGAACGAGCCCTTGCTCACCTGGGCCAGTTGCCAGAACTCGGAGGCCGCCATGGGATCGCCCTCCATGGGTGCCAGGATAATATTTACCGGGACATTGCGCGGCAATTGCTTGATCGCATCGCGGTACAGTTTCTGGCGATCGTTACCACTGACCTTGTTGCCCCGGGGCGGATTGCTGCCCTGGGTGGGCAGGCCGTCGGTAATCAGGAAAATGTTATCGGGTGAGGGTGACAGGGTCTGCAGGGAGGCAAAGGCATTCTGCAGGCTGGTGCCGCCGCTGGGGGTGATCTGGCGCAGCTGTGCTGACATCTTTTCCAGCTGGTCCTGGTTGGCCACTTCCAGCCACTTGCCCTCGGTACCGGCCAGTGCGGGCCTGGCGCTGGTGTTGAAGGTGATCACCTGGTAGTTGCTGCCCACCGGCAGTTGGGCAGTCAGCCAGTCCACGGTCTGCAGCGCGCGGGTCCATTTTTCCGCCTGTCGCTGGATACTCGGGTCCATATTACGCAGGCGGATAATATTGACCAGCCGGTCTGCAAGCATGCTCGAGGAGATATCCAGCAGAATGACAATATTGCGCCCTCCCAGGTTGAGTCCGGTGAGGTACTGGCGATTACCCTCACCGACGAAGGTGCGGGCACTGCTACCGCTGTCTTCCTTGGCCGACTCGCGCAGTTTTTTTACCTCGTCCTCCAGCGAGCGAATGTCCGCTTTCAAGGATTCGATATCCGTGCGCTCGGTATAGCCGTCGCGTTTCAGGTCGGCGACCAGCGCCTCGTACTTGTCCATCTCTTCGGTGATGCGGGTGGCCCGGCCCTGGGCTTCAACCATCTGTTGGTCCACTTCCGAGAGAATATTGCGCAGCTTGACCAGGCCCTCTTCGCCATCCTTCACATCCTCTTCCATGAGCGTTACCTCGGATAACAGATCCCGGTTCAGCTCTTTGGATTCCACTTTGACCGAGTGGTCGATGATCAAAAACACCAGCACTACTGCGCCAAAGCCGCAGGACATGATGTCCAGGAAGCTGAGGTTGAAGGTAGTGAAATTGCGTTTCTTCCTGGCCATAGGGCTCACTCCCTCAGGGGGTGACCTCGATCAATTGGGCTTCACTGCCGTTGCCGATACGGATACGGTCACCGCGCTGCAGCAACTGGCCGGCGCGATAGGGGGCAGCGTTCACCTGTACCGCGGCGGTATCACCCCGCAGTTGCCAGCCACTGGCATCGCGGTAGATTTGGCAGCCGGGCTCCAGTGCGGAGCCACCACTGGCCAGTGCCTGCGCCCGACCATCAACCAGCAGGTGGGTTGGCGCGGGCCCCTGGGCGGGAACGGGCACAGGGTCCGGTGGTGCGGTGGCGGGTTCGGCCGCTGGCGCTGTCACTGGCTGTTGCGTCGTGGCGGCGGAATGACCGCCCAGCCTGGGCAGGGAGGTGACAAAGCTCAGGGCCTGCTCGCGCTGCACCAGCTGGTCCAGGTGCTGCTCCAGGGCGAGGCGTACACTGTCGGCGGCCAATACTTCCAACTGCGGCAGGTGTTCGTGCAGGCCCGGCAGCAAGGCGGCCACGGGATCCACCAGTATCCGGTCGTCCGGGCGCAGTGCGCCGAGGATTTCCGGCGCGCTGTCAAACAGGCGCTGGCCCGCCGGCAGCAATTCGCTGCGGCTGATGCGGATGCGGTAACCACTCACTTCAAGGTTGGTTTCACTGTTGCTGCCCAGCGCGCGCAGGGCATCGGGCAGGGCATCGTACAGCAGCTGTTCGGTAGCCGCTTTGCGTCGGGGATCGAAGCGGGTCTGGCGGATAAAGGCCGTGGCGATAATTTCTACCAGCTTTTCCTGGAGCTGCAACAGTCCGCAGCCGGGCAGGGGGGTGGTGCGTAGCAATTCAATCTGGTTACCCCTGCCAGCCAGTTCGGTAATGACCGCCTGGTGCAATTGTACTTCCAGGTGGAGCAGCCGGCCGGGGCCCCCATAGAGGCTGCCCAGGGCCACGCTGCGGTTGACCAGGCCTACCGCCGAGAAGGAACACTGCTGGGTAATGCCCAGTAACAGCGCCAGTTGGTCGCGCTGCATGCTGCCCGATACTGCCAGCAGGATTTCTCCTGGCTGACCGGCTGCACGATGCAATTCCTGCAATTGGGCGTGGACCAGGTCGCCGGTATGGCGGGCCGGGCCGAGGGCCGGTTGCAGGGGCTCGGTGCTCAGTTGCCACCAGTAACGGGTATTGATGTCCCGCGGTCGCAATCGGGCGGCGGAGCGGGCAGCGTTGCCGAACTGGTACTGCCTGCCATCCAGCAGGGCATAGCCGGGGCTTTGCAGATGGGCGCTGCCATCCCATAACTGCAGGTTGCTGTCATTGATGTCGAGAATGGCGATGCTCATATTACTGGGCCACCAGGAAGCGCAGCAGGCGCTTGTCAGCATAGCGCTGGCAATCCAGCACCAGTCGCTCCTGGGAGAGTTGCAACTGGTGCAGGCAGAACATGATGACGATGCTCAGCACCAGAGCGACAAAGGTGCTGTTGAAGGCGACCCCCAGGCTGACTGTGACCCCGGAGATATCGCCTTCCACCGCCTTGTAGGCCTGGCCCAGGGCATCACCAATACCGCGCACGGTGCCGATAAACCCGATCGAGGGAATGGCCCAGGCGATATAGCGCACCATGGACATTTCCGAGTCCAGCCGGTCAGATTCCACTTCGCAGCTTTCCTTGATGGTGTCAGACACCGCCTGGATACTGCCGGTGGTGGCAAAGCGCTGTAGCGCCGATAGCAGGGTGCGCGGCAGCAGGTAGTCCTGTTCCTGCTCGGGCAGCGCCTCCAGTGAGCGGCTGTACTCGCGCGCGTCCTGGGGCAGCACACTGGTGCCCTCGGGGATTTCCAGCAGGCGGCGATCCAGCAGTTGCTGTTCATGCAGGGTGCGTCGCCCCTTGTACCCCATCACCGCCAGGGCCCAGATCAGCAGGATAAAACAGGACTCCTGCTCGTAATCGCGGATCACCACCGCAATGCTGCGCACCGGCACGAAGTCCCCGCCGGCGGCCTGCAACTCCATTTCCTGGCGGATGTGGGCGTCTGCGCTGGGCCTGATCAGCCCCACGTAGACTGCGTGGACCACGATGATCGCAATCAGCAGCGCGAAGATCTGGTAGATAAACTCGGATGACATCCTTTGTTTCATAGTTCTTATCCTATATATCCACCGGAAAGGAGACCGAGAGGTCTTCGGAGATTTTCTCCGAGGCCTTGTAGTCAAAGGGCGAATCAGTGTTGGAAGATCGCGGGGGCTGGCTGCCCTGATCCGCTGCGCTACCTTTATCAGCCGGTTCCAGCGCCGGCTCATCGCTACTGCTGTCAGCACTTTGTGTGCCCTTGTCAGTGGCCGGCTGCTGCGCCAGCGCGGGCTGCAGCGCCAGTGCGAGTGCCAGCGCTGCCACCCATGGTGCGAACAAGCGTGCCGCGCCCATTAATCTGATCATGCCTTACTCCGCATAGCGCGCCAACCGGAATCCTACGTCATCCCGGGCGGCTTGCCCATAATCCCGGTAGGACAGGCGCAGCTCGGTGATCTTGCTCTGGGTCCAGCTGGCCCCGCGAATCACAAAATTATCCCCGCTCTGGGCGCCCAGGGGATCTACCTGGGTGGCGCCATTGGCCGGGGGGATCGCGTAAGCATCGTGTACCCACTCCGCCACGTTGCCGCCCATGTCGTACAGCTTGTGCTGGTTGGCAGGGAAAGTTGCCACCGGGGCGGTGGTCACGTGACCGTCGGTGTAGCCGTCGAGGATGCGGCCGGTGACATAGGCCGAGGTATTGTCGGCGTAATTTTCCACCGGCTTGGTGGGCGGAAAGGTGTCGCCCCAGGGGAACTTCAGCAGGGTGTCGCCGTTGGCGCGCGCCGCCCAGGCCCATTCGGCCTCACTGGGCAGCCGGTAACCGGTCGCGGCCGGATTGTAGCCGTTAATAATGCCCTTGCTCTCCCGGTAGAACAGCGGCAGTCCTTCGCGTTGGCTCAGCCAGTTACAGAAGCTGGCCGCCTGTTGCCAGCTTACCTGC
>Ga0102812_10000810_pt1 | contig 22094 bp, 16 predicted proteins | sample ColrivemetaGS713_FD_79334 | JGI IMG/M metagenome (GOLD analysis project Ga0102812, IMG submission 79334) | Estuarine microbial communities from the Columbia River estuary - Flood tide ETM metaG S.713 | ecosystem: Environmental > Aquatic > Marine > Intertidal zone > Estuary | place: USA...
TGGTTAAATCCATCCCGGTCGCATTTTTTAACTGTTCCATTAAGACTACGGCACTTTTTGTCAGACTTCTAACATAATTTGGTAATCCTTCACCTCCTCCATCAGATCCGCCTCCATCTAGTATAGTGAGTTTTTCTACATGCAAGTTATCTGCTATCACGCGCGTAGCTTTATCAAATAATTCAGGCAACATTCTGATCATAAACAGATCATGGTTTTCACCATTTTTCCATTCTTTTGACATCAGTTCTATCGCTTTTGCAGTCGCCTTACCATCTTCTAAAATCTTAGCAGCTTCACCTTCAGCCTCTAGTATCATGGCCTTTCTTTTGGCCTGGGCAGGTATGATCACATCCGCCTCTTGATATTTAGAACTTATATCAATATGCAATGATTTCAGTTTGGTTTTTTCTTCAGCTTTTGCTATTTGTCCTGCAAACTCAGCTTTCTTTTCAGCTACTAATTGCTCTGCATTCAAATTTGCTTTAGTAACCAAAAGTGCATTTTCTTTTTGAATAACCTCTAATGCGGATTCAATCTCAGCTTGACGCCCAATTTTATCTTGTTCGGCTATTACTGTTCTAGCTTCTGCATTTGCTTTCGCTTCTGCAACTTTTGCTTCTTTTTGAACTTCAGAGTTCCGTTTCCTCCCTATAGCTTCCAGGTGACCGTGCTGATCTGAGATACTCAGGATCTGGAAAGCGTCCAAGACAACACCTAGTTGGGTTAACTGTACTCTGGATCTTTCCACAATGCTATTTACATGGTTAATCCGATTAACATTCGCTTGTTCAGGCGTAAATCCAGCAAGAGTTCCTCTTACATTCCCTTCAATGATTTGCATGGCAGTTTTGTCTATTACATCCTCATTCTTTCCCAGAAATCGTTCTATTGCATTTTCTAATCCATCCTCATGTCTACCTGCTAGCTTAATATTTGCTCTTCCTTCAACTTCAATAGGTATCATACCAGAACATAGAACTTTATCCAAATTTATTTTGATCGTCCTAGTCGTCAGTGGTAATCTTTTGACAGATTCGATTAACGGCCATTTAAAGCCTCTTCCTCCTCTGAGAACTCTATAACCGACCCTTTCTCCATCTGCTCTTTTTCTCTGCTTTCCAGAAATAATGGCAATTTCATTAGGTTCGCATATGACCACATTTGCTTTGATAAAAATGATAAGCAGAAGAACGGCAATTACTCCAAAGAAGACTGCTATTCCTATCAATTGTGCATTATCCATAACTTAAAATTTTGCTGTTATAATACTTATACGTTGTAATAAAGTATGAACTCACTTGGATGAGGTCGTAGACCGATATAATCTATCTCTTTCTTGCGTTTATGATCGATCCATCTATCAAGTAATCCTTCTGAGAAAACGCCATCTTGCAACAAGAAATCATTATCTCTCTCCAATGCTCTTAATGCTTCTTCTAGAGATGCGGGTGTGCTTTTCAAATCTGCTCCTTTTCCTGAAGCCACATATTCATAAATATCTTCATCCACCGGATCTGGGGCTTTCATATTTTTTCGAATACCGTCCAAGCCAGCAAGTAAAATAGCAGCGAATGTGATATAAGGGTTGCCAGAAGGGTCCGGGGTTCTATACTCTACTCTTTTAGCTTTAGGGCTCGTCGCTCCTGCTGGAATCCTGATACAAGCACTTCTATTACTTTGTGAATAAACTAAATTCATTGGAGCTTCATAACCAGGAACAAGCCTTCTGTATGAATTCGTGGTAGGGTTACATAGAGCGCACAATGCAGGTGCATGAGCAAGTATTCCTGCGATGAATTTCTCTGCTAATTCACTGATGTCTGCATATCGATTAGCTTGATAAAACAGGTTTTTGCCTCCTTGCATCATGCTCATATTGACATGCATGCCTGAACCATTTTCTTGGTGGAGAGGTTTGGGCATAAAGGTCACAGACTTTTCATATCGATCTGCAACATTTCGAACTACATATTTATACTTAACCGATCGATCACCTTGCATGGTCAGTGGTCCAAATTTAAAACCTATCTCAGATTGACCAGCTGCCGCAACTTCATGATGATGCAGTTCTATATCCAAACCAACAGAGGTTAAAACATTAGATATTTTAGAACGAAGATTATTGTACTGGTCGATAGGAGGAGCAGCCATATAAGCTCTTTTTTGAGGAGCTATATGTCCAAGGTTTTTCCCTTCTTTACCAGTATTCCAAAATGCAGTCGCATTATTTAGATAGTAGTATCCAAATTGAGTTGATTGATCAAATCTAACATCGTCAAAAACAAAAAATTCAATTTCAGGGCCAAAGAATACTTCATCGGCTATCCCTAGTGAGCGAACAAGCTTTTCTGCTTTTTTGGCCACGCCTCTTGGGTCTCTTAAATAAGGCGCACTGGATCTGGGGTCGACAATATCACAAAAGCAAGAAAGTGTTGGATCATCAAAAAATGGATCGGGAAATACAGAGCTTGGATCTGGTCTTAAAATTAAATCACTATTGTTTATTGGTTGAAAACCTAAAACCGAAGAACCATCAAAAGAGAATCCTTTTGTAAAAGCACTCTCATCGATTTTATCTGCATTAATAACTAAATGCTGAAGCGTTCCAAAGAGATCTACAAATTTCAAATCAAACCACTTGATTTTTTCATCTTTGATTCGCTGAATAATAGATCTTGCACTCGGTGCTTTATATTTACCCATAGTATTATCTAATTAAATTGCCAGATCATTTCTTTCTCCTGTCCAAATCTTTACTGCATCTGATATTGGTGTTACAAATATTCTTCCTGCTCCATCACTTTCCATTGCGCCTTTACTTATGGCATCAATGACCAGCTCTACTTGTGAATCCTTAACAGCCAGCTCTAACCTGACCCTTCTAAATAGTGTGACTTTTTGTTCCACACCTCTAAACGTTCTTTGTTCCGCCTTAGGAGCCGTTCCTAGAACAGACATTGCCGTAAAATGAAAAAATTCGGCTTCTGACAAAGATTCTTTGACATCGGGCAACTGTTCTGGTCGTATATATGCAATTACAAATTTCATGTTTTCCAATTTTTTTATTCTGTTGTAAATATTTGGAAACCACTGTAAGATTCCATTCCGTGTTCTTCTATATCTAATCCTTTTAATTCCGTCTTTTTTGAAACGCGAAGTCCAATTACAGAATCAATTACTTTGAAAACGATCCAAATACTGACGGCAGTAAATCCTAAACAAGCCACAATGCCTAAACTTTGAATTCCTAACTGTCCAAATCCACCACCGAACAATAAACCATCTTGAGGTGATCCTAAAGCTGCGGTTCCGAAGATTCCCACTGCGAGCGTTCCAAAGATGCCACAAACGCCATGTACTGGAAATGCTCCTACTACATCATCAATTTTAAGTTTATTCATCCATTCCATAGCGAAAACCACTAGGATACCCGATATGAGTCCAATCATTATTGCAGAACCACTGCCAACAACTGCACATGGAGCTGTAATACCTACTAGACCTCCTAATAATCCATTTAAAGAAAGCGATAAATCAGGCTTCCCATATTTTATCCAGGACAATGCCATCGCAGCAAAAGCTGCAACAGCAGGGGCCATAGTTGTATTTAAAGCAATTCTAGCCACTAATTGAGGATCATCAAAACCTAGCGTAGACCCCGCATTAAAACCATACCAGCCAAACCATAAGATGAAAACCCCCATGGCGACCAAAGGCATATTATGACCAGAAATCACATTTGGAGAACCATCCTTATTGAATTTACCATATCTAGGTTTTAGCATAATTGCACCCACTAAGGCACATACGCCACCCAAAGCATGAACGACTGTAGATCCCGCAAAATCATGGAAACCAAGTTCAGCTAACCAGCCTCCTCCCCAAACCCAATGTCCTACAACAGGGTATATAAAGGCTGTAATTATAAATGAATAAAAAAGGTAGGCTACAAATTTCATTCGCTCAGCAACCGCCCCAGCAACAATCGTCGCAGCAGCCCCGGCAAATACAGCTTGAAATAACCAAAATGCTTCCACTGGAACACCTTCTACTGGAGATTCTACACCAACCATGAACCATCCGGATGTTCCTATTAAAGCTCCATCAGAACCATACATGATGGCATAGCCGAAAGCAAAGTATCCTAAGGCTGCAAAGCTAAAATCAATGACATTTTTCATTAATACATTACCTGCATTTTTAGTTCTTACTAAACCGGTTTCAACCATTCCAAACCCAGCCTGCATAAAAAAAACAAGGAAGGCACAAAGGAGAATCCATAAGGTATCTAATCCATTCATATTGAGTGGTTTTTCAAATCTCACTGAGTAAACTTAGTGAATAATTATTTGCTAGGCAAGTTTTTTGCGTTTCCTAAATGGATGACGATGACTTCAGAAGCTACCTCGATCGACTACATTGATTCACTAGTGTCCGGATGTAAAGTGCGAGATTCCATGCTTTATTCATATTACAGAGGGTTTGGTTCATGATGTCAATGTTTTGGATGTGCTTGAGTTTGAAGCAGGTGCTTTTTATGTAATGGATAGAGGGTATACCAACTGGTAATGTTTATACAAGCTCCATCAAAGTGGTGCATTCTTTGTTATCCGTGCAAAGAAGAATGTCAAAATCCAGCGTGTTTATTCTCATCCCGTAGATAAATCAACTGGATTGAAATGTGATCAGACTATCCGTTTTAGCGGAATAAAGACGGCTAAACGATACCCTGAAAAATTGAGGCGTGTAAAATACCATGATGCAGAACACCAAGTAAATTACGTTTACATAACCAATCACTTTGAAGCTCCGGCTCTACAAATAACTATTCTATACCTTAATCGCTGGAAAGTGGAGCTATTTTTTAAGTGGGTTAAGCAACATTTACGCATCAAACGCTTCTGGGGAGAAAGTGCCAATGCGGTCAAAACTCAAATATGGATCGCTGTCTGTACCTTTGTACTGATGGCGATTTGGCGGCAAAAGCTTAAAAGTCTACAATCTCTGAATGAAATTTTACAAATCGCAAGCGTCTCTGTTTTTGATAAAACACCTGTAAATCAGCTATTTATGAAAATTGAATCCAAAAATCCCGAGGGTGGTATTCATAACCAGCTGAATATCTTTGACTTATAACCGGACACTAGTGATATTTACGAATTAAAAATTCGAACAATTCGAAATAATTTACCATCCTTAAGAGAAGGTTTCCAAATCCCAAAGAATAAAGTAGTTATTCTATTAAATGCGAAAATTCAGTCTGTAATAAATTCAATTATTTCTAGGAGAAATTTTTGATTCATTCCAGCGATAAACATTCCGGAATGATTCCATGGATCGACTGGGTTTCCGTCTCGATTAAGAATTAATCCACCACAGCCGTTTAGTAAATGTAATCCTGGAATAATATCAAATGGGTAAGTCTTGCCCTTTCCCCATGCGTTAATATAAGTGCCACAGCCCTTAGCAGTTTCTAAAAACATTAAGGATGGGGAACCGCTTATCGAACGTATTAAGTCTAACTTCTTCTCAGCCCATTTCTGATATAGTTTTTCGATGATTGGTAAGGCCATTGTAGAAGGATGGATATTAATTAATTTATCAAAATTAGTAAGCAAAGGAAGTTCATGGATATGAATGAATTCTGGGCCATTTAAGACTTGAAATAGCTTCGTTTTTTCAGTGCCAATAGCAAATGCAATATCTCCGGTAGATGGGTTACAGACTAAAGAAAAAATTGCCCTGTTATTAAGAAGTATGGATAAGGTAACAGAGTATGTGTCGAAACCAGAAAGAAAACTTCGGGTCCCATCTATTGGATCCAAAATCATAACTATCTCTTCATTATCCGATCTTAGATCCCCAGATTCTTCACCTATATAACCAGCTTGGGAATAGAATTCATTTAATTTTTCGATGGCATATATTTCTAATACCTCTTCAAATAGAGTAGCTGGCGAACCATCATCTTTTTCATTCTGAACCAAGTTTGGAATGAAATATCTTCGTTCCCGAATTTTAGTAAAAAATTGAACTCCGATAAAAATTCCAAACCTAGCCCATTCCTCAGGAGAATTAGGATCTGAACAAGGTTCAATGCTTGAATTAAAAGCGTTCTTAATGTATTCTTGAATTCGCATATCAGCCTGTTTTCTTTAAAATTCTTTGAATTAATTCTTTAGCTATTTGCTGCGTATCCAAAATATATTGAAGACATTCTCGAAGGATATTACCTTCACTTGAGTAAAGGTTATTAATTAACTCTGGGCTTAAAGTTTTCCATTCTAATCCACTTTTCTCAACATTTGCTTTAGGCTTTTCTGATGATTTTTGAAAACTTAGAACTGATTTTGCTTCTACCCAAGCATTATCTGTCTGTCTAAGATCATATAAATATGAAGTAGAGACTTTTTCTAAAGGGTTTGCTTGACCGGCGAGAGCTAATTTCATTTCTAGTCGTTCCAAAGTTTCTTCTTCCGTTTCATCTCTTCGAATATGGACATTTACTAAAGAAACGCTTGAACTTTTGACTTCCAGTAAAACCTCAAGTTCTTCTTGATCAGGATTAAATCTGATAGGAGCTGCAAGAATCATCGGATTTGGGCCCCAAAACCACAAGGACCCACGACCTCGAATCCCGGTCCTTCCTCTTGGGTTTAATGGTTTTCCTTCTGAATCTCGAGTATAAGGAGTCACCCAATCAATTTTGTCCTCGTATTGCCATTGGTGCTCAGGGTCAATAATTCCTTTATATTCCTCTTCATTACTTTTTTCCAATAGACTTGCGTCAACGTAATAAGGCGGGTTGTAATCTTTCGCGTCAACACTCCAATTCGCTAGATCAATTTGAATTCTTTGCCTATCCGGATAGTTGTCAGGTTTTTCACTTCTTATTTGCAGGTGATAATCGTCTGCAACAAGTTGAAAGCAAAGGTTTTCAACGGATAAAAGAGCATACCATAATTGCGGTGGATAACACTCACCTTGGTTAATGGTTTTGTCAAAGCTTAAGTTGTGTAAAGCATATCTTAACAATGCAATCTTATAGATTAGCCAATCTTCATCTTCTTTCAATGACGCATAGCTCAAGCGTAACTCTCGCACTGCTTTGTATATTTTTTTAAATCGATTATCCCATTTAATAAAGCTCAAGTTATCTGCTAAATCATCCACTTCAGAAGGGACTAAATGATCCAACAAATAATCCTCAAAATCCTTAAGATGTGAGAGATCTTCTAATTTCAATTCTTTGCAAAGAACAAATTTTAAGTCATTCTCCATTTTTGCAAAGTCTATCTCAATTGGGTGGTAGTTTGCATGTGTCCAGTCAATAGTCCAAATGTTTTCGTGATGATCCACGATAATATTGGCTAGATTTAAATCTCCATGCGCTATACATAAATCCGTTTTTATCGCATCAGCATTTCTCCTTACAAGATTGAAAATATTAATAATTACCTCTTCTGAAATAATTACGTTGTCTGTTTTATGTCTGAAAATATTCTCCATATTCCAACCAAGCCATTTTGATTGTTCTGAAATATGAAGCATGAAGTGCCTATAAGGAGCAATAGCCTTTTTTACCATCGTATTTTTGTAAATTCGCTCCTCATGCAATCTCAGCAACTTTCTTAAAGTAACGAGAAACTCATCTATTAAATAATCATTATTTGCAGCTTCAAACTGGTCTTGTAAGGTTTTTGGAGAACCTTCCATTGAAGCTAACTCCATCCCAATTCCTGACATTGCTCCTGTACTGACAGGAAATGTGAATGTGGGAACATGTTTACCAAGAAAATCTTTGACTAAATTATATCCTCTTATTTCATTACGAATCGGTTCATGCTTATCAATTTTGATGACCATGGGTTCTGTAGAGGCATTCCCTTGTTTTCCTCTTGCTAAAAATAGGGCACTACCACTGAAGCCTCCGCTCATCGCCCTTAAGTCAACTTCTGTCCAATGCATGCAAATAGATTGTACAATTTTTAATTGTTCAACGGAAAGCTGATCTCTAATTTCTTTAGGTTTAATATTTAATGTTGCAAGATTTAATTCTTCACTTATTCCATCACTATTACCAAAATAAGAGTCTATTTCCTTTTCGCTATTCAAAACCTCTATGAGATTATCTGGTAATATATTTCGAAGTAAGGAAAAATGTGCTTCTTTAGTAAAACCACATAGAAATTGAGGAATTACAGCTACATTTTTAAAACCGAAATAGTTACGTAAAACATTCGCTGTATTAAAGACACGCCTTTCCGTGTGAAAACCGACTATAAGAAATCGTATTTCCGACTTTAAATAGTGGCTTGATTGAGCCTGTAAATTGACTTTGAATCGTTCTTTAATATAGGCTTCAAAGGCTTTTACAGGAAACGTAAGTCCTTTGCAATCTAATATTTGAGTCACGTTAATATTTCCCGTTAAATAATCTGGAAGCTCTACACCAGTTGTGTTTGAAATACCATGCTCCCCAAAACGTTCATAATGCTCAATTTCAATTTCAGAAACGGTGGTATAGTAATCCCTGAAGAGAAGAACATCAGCTTCATTTGATGACAGTTCATTTAGAAATTGAGGCAAAAGACCTTTCCCCAATAAATCATCTTTTCCCATTAATCTTTCGATCTCGTCTATTCCAATGTTTACGTGAGTTTTGAGGAATTTTTCTTGAATCCCACAGTAGTCATTTATCAAATTTTCAGCTATTACTATTATCATTCTCTTAGATTTGTTAGTCATCTTTTTAAAAAATTTCTACGTGCATATTCCGTTCCATCTGACCCCTCTATTCCGGAGCTTTGCCCCCCCCCGTGGAAAACTACGATATTCCAAGAGTGCTAAGATAGGTTTTTTGTTGTTTTCCTAAGGCTTTTACCTTTGAGTTCGATGCGATGCGCTTTAGGGATGATCCTATCGAGGATAGCGTCGGCGATGGTAGGTTCATCAAAATATTGGTGCCATTTTCCGACAGGGGTTTGGGAACAGATAATGGTGGCAGCTTTTTCATATCGATCTTCGAGGATTTGTAGCAGTAGTAATTTGACGGCATGATTGATAGGTTGGAGACCAAAGTCATCGAGAATGATAAGTTTTGCTTTTTTGATTCTGTCGAGCTATTTGACGACCGATCCTTCGGCTTGCTCAAGTGCGACACTTAGACTCGGATAATGAGCTTCTAAATGCCTTACATATTGTTTAACCGTGTTTTTTGATACCGATACCCGACGAGCAGTACCTTTCAATGTCCCGCATTCAAAGTAAGTCTGAACTATTGAGTGTGTCCAATCAACGGTGTCTAACTAAAATCGTCGAAATGTATCTACTTGATAACCAGTAATAAAAATCTCTGCGTCTCGGTGTCCCTGCCTGCAAGGCCAGCTTGCTGGCAGGCAGGTCTGCGTGCCCCGAAGGCCCCGTAGGGATCACTATGTGAGATGGCTATGCCAAGACACACTATTTGGGTTAATAAGAATCCAAAAAATATCCAAGAAGGATTTGATCATAAATTTCCATTTTGAGCTTCCCCTAATCTTGTTATTTGCCAAAATGTTCCTCCTAGAACTCGATTTAATTCATATAATTATAACTTTGCACGCACTTCGAGTAGTGTATTTAGAACAAGCTGTTAAAATATAGGATCGAAATACAATTGTTCAAAGTGAAAAACTCAAACCCATATAAATATAGGTCGATGATTAGAGAAAAATCTAAATTTCGTTTTATTTGGAATATATTATTACTATTTCTTATTCCGTTAAGCTGTATTTTAATACCTCTTAATACTGTATTTTTAGACACCAACGAAAGTACTATTTTCCTGATTTATCTCATTGATGCGTTCTTCTTAGTAGATATCATCATGAATTTTTTTACTAGTTACACTGCAGACGGACAGGAGGTAACTAATAAAAATAAAATAACCCAAAAATATCTTCGATCATACTTTATTTTTGACTTAATAGCCAACATTCCAATTTTGTATGCCTTTAATTCGGAGCCGTCTTCGTTTTTACTGATATATCCTATTTTTAGGTTGTTTAGACTTGTAAAGATTGTTGTGATTGTTAGATCTTGGAAAAGAACGTTTTGGAATTATAGTAGCTATTTGAGAATAATTCAGTTTGTCTTATTCATGGTTGTAGTAATTCATTGGATTGCATGTGGCTGGTATTTGACAATAAGACTTGACAATTTTCCTGATAATTCTTGGTTAGCAACAAGTAATTTTACAGGATCGGATCCGATATCTCTTTACATATACTCTTTGTACTGGACAATTATTACGATGACAACAGTAGGTTATGGTGATATTACTCCAGTTCGTAATATTGAAATTGTAATTACTATGGGTGTGGCATTTCTTGGTGCATCTTCATATGCTTTTATTATTGGAAATTTAGCCTCTATTTTTAGTAATATGAATGAGGCAGAAATAAAATATAAAGATAAAGTTCAAGCTGTTAACCAGTATTTATCTCATAGAAATGTACCTGATGGTTTTAACCATAAGATCAGAGACTATTATGAATATTTATGGACAAGGTATAAGGGGCATGAGGAAAAACATTTTTTTAAAGATCTTCCCGTTCATTTCCGCCTTGATATATTGCGCTATCTGACTAAAGACTTTCTTACAAAGATTCCTTTATTGAAAGCTTCCTCTGAAGCGCTGCAAAATGAGCTGTTATTGTCTTTGAAACACCAAACTTTACCTCCGGATTGCCTCGTTACCAAAGAAGGTGAAACTGGAAACGAGATCTTTTTCATTGCTGATGGCAGTTTGAAAATAGTCTCGCAAAATGGAAAGAATTATAATAACTTTAGTTCTGGTGATTATTTTGGGGAAATGTCATTAATTCTAAATGAAAAAAGAACTGCTTCAATAGTGACACTTACCTTTTGCGATCTTTTTTGTTTACACAGAGAAGATTATATTAGAATAAAAGAAGAATATCCAGAGTTTAGAAAAGTTTTAAAACTAATATCTAATAATCAAAGCTCGATACGCTCAGAATTTATTCTGGATCAAATCATCTTGTGATAAATAACTTCTGAAATACAGATTTAAATAAATGGATAAGGAATTAAAATTCATTATAACTCAAGTGCCTTTAACAACGAATTTGAAATATAATGATAGAAGATAAAAAACAACTGCCAATCGAGTAGGGTAAGAAAGGCCAGATGACCTTTCTTATCCCTCTCACACCACTTAGCGTACGGACCTCGTACTAAGCGGTTCGTGAACCATGGAAAATTTGTTCGTAATACTTGGTAAAGGATTGGTAGCCCCGCTTAGCAAGGCGTTCCACCGTTACCGTGGTACGCATGATGGGCGATTGGGCGATAGCCCAGCCTCCCATTCGGGAGCGTGACCAGGAGTAGGCGATTCCTGATTCTACACCAAGCTGCCGGAATGCGCGCATTCGGCGGTTGGGCTTCTTCCTCCCGATTTATAAATCGGGACCAGATGCAATAGCGCAGTCGATTCCTGACCCAGGCATCAAGTTCGCGCAATTTGCCCCAGATTTTGCCCATTTGAAAATATCCCACCCAGCCATACATTAGGGAATTGAGACGCTCAATGCGTTCTTCTAGACTCGCCGGAGTCGTCTTACGAGTAATGGCTTTGATTTTCATCTTTAGCCGTTGCCAGGATTTCCGGGCTACTCGCAGATCGTACTTTCCCCGTTCTCCCTTCTTATAAGTGGATACGAAGGCGTACCCCAGTAGTTCGAAGTGAACGGGACGGCCCCGTAGGGATCGCTATGCGGCAAATCGTCGTTTTCTCCCCGTTGACATGCAATCGGAGCGACCCCTCAATAAAACGGGTGATCGAGTGGAGCACTCGTCGTGCTGCTCGTGGCGATTTCAGAAAAATACTGCAATCGTCGGCATAGCGCACGAATCGGTGCCCGCGTCGACTCAGTTCCCGGTCGAGTTCGTCGAGCAGAATATTGGACAACAAAGGGCTAAGTGGCCCGCCCTGCGGCGTGCCTTTGTCCCTTGTTGAGATCAAACCACCCAATAACAAACCCGCTTTGAGGAAACTGTGAATCAGTCCCAGTAATACCGGGTCCTTCACTTTGCGGCCCAGCAAGTTGAGCAACAGGTCATGGTTCACTTCGTCGAAGAAACTTTTTTCAAATCCAGGTCAATGATGTCCTGGTGCCCTTCATTAATGTAAGCTTTTGCCTGGCGCAGTGCCTGATGGGCGTTGCGGCCGGGCCGAAAACCATAACTAAAGGGCGAAAAGTCCCGATCAAAGATCGGTGCCAGTATCTGATGGATTGCTTGCTGGAGGAAACGATCCGTTGTCGTGGGGATACCCAGTAAGCGGGTACCACCGTTCGGCTTAGGAATTTCCACGCCACGTACCGCTTGAGGGCGATACGTTCCTGCGCGGAGTTCCGTTTCCAGACGCGGCCAGTGTAGGCGCAAGTGAGCTTTAAGCTCTTCCACACCAATACCGTCTACGCCACTACTACCCCCGTTGCCCACTACTCGGTCGTAGGCGGTGCGCAGGTTATCCCTGCTCAGTATCCGGTCTAGTAGATTTTGCATACGAATAAATGTTCTTGCCTCCCCGGCCCCTTGACTACGCTGCGGCTACGCCCCATTAATGGTCGACGATAGTAGCCCCAGACGCACCCACTGGGTGGTTTGGCGGTTCACGTTCAGGCCTTCAGGTTTAGCCTCTCGGGGACGGTTACTTACACCAATGGTTTTCTCCCGTTGATCCCGGTTTGCCTCCCTACTATGCCTTCGGCTGACTTCTTGACGTATAGGAATACCTAACCTAGTTCAAGACCTCCCTGGGTAAGCACATCCTCTTTCTACTGATCGCGGCCGTATCTACTACTCAGGTTTTTTGGCTACGGCCTTTGACATGATGTGCTGCCTCGACCACCCTGAACAGCCTCTTATACGATTCCTGCCTGTCCGGCTGGCCAGACGGGTTCGTCCGTACCAGTATTTGCAGTCCCGCTTACTTCAGACCCGGAGTCACCTCACGCGCCCCCCGCAAAAAGTGCGGGGCAGGCTTTGCGGCTTACTTGACGGCTTCACCAACTCGCCGCCGGTGGACTTGCACCACCCAGATTTATCGCTATCTTTATAGCGATGGATGTGCATTCCAGGCACACACTTAGCCTACCTCTACAATGCTCGTTCCTCGCACTGCGGGTAGGCCCGAGCGCTAGCAGACAATAGGAGTGAGGTATCATGTAATGATCTTATTCGATGAAAAGGATGCTAAAATTTCATCCTTGGTAGATGATTTGATGAAATTCAAAACACCAAGTGTTGCTTTGAAATGTTCCAGGCTTTGTTCAATCTGTGCGAGGTCTTCTTCAGTAGCATCTGTTTTGGCTTCTTCATAGGATTCAGCTAAAGTAACTGCTCCGGAGAAGAAAGGGTTCTTGGAGTGGTTGTTTGATTAAATATTTTCTCTACCTTGAATACTGAGAATGAAAACACCTCAGCAGAATCGACATAAAAAATGGTTTTTGTTTGCGCTTTCGGGTGAGATGAGTCCCTCTTTTTCTTTTGTAAGCAGGGTGGAACAAGGTAATAGCCGCAATGCTAATGAAATAAATTTATGGCAAGAGCCTAAAATGCGAAAACCATGGTATCAATTTTGATTAAATTATTTTTAGAATAAATTCGTTATTAAAGTTTAATTAAGTAAAATATGATTGAAAAAAAGTTAGAAACATTTCAAATCCGTTGACAATTATTGCTGTCTTTGCAGCACTGGCAGAGATAAATGCGACTATATCAATTGGCTTTGTAGAAAAGGAACTTCAGGTGATTTTCATCTGGTTTGTAGTAGGTTTTCAAACGTTATTAATTTTACTTTTTTTATTACCTGACCTTTCGCAAGCAAAAGGTCAGTAAGTAATAATCAAAAGTTTATATCCACAGAGAAAGTGTTGTTGTTGTTGTTGTTGTTGTTGTTGTTGTGATAAACCACAAAATCTGCTTTTCATTGCTTTTTGAAAAACCTACTCCTAACCATCGCGTAGAGTAGGTAGGCTAATTATTAACACACTAACCTTACATATATGAAAAAGACTATATGCCTATCTCTTTTGATCTTCCTGTACTTTTCATCTTTGGGCCTTGCACAAAATCGGGGAGATCTTATTTCCAGTACCCTGGTTGCTTCCTATGACCTTGCGGGTATTGAGGACGTATACGAAGATTTCGGGCTGACCGGCATCCTGGCAGCATTCTTTGCCATCGACTATGATTCAGTGGAGATCCATAAGCTGGTGTACTGGACTATCGATGCACGGGGAGAAGCGTTGATAGAAGCCTCGGGCTTAGTCACGATTCCGGTCAGTACAGATTGTGCGTTTCCGGTGGTCAATTATAATCACGGTACCCTGCGTTACGATGCCCAGCTTTCCGATTTGAATGCCTTTGCGATGCAGCACCTGGTAGGTGTACCCTTTGCAGCCAACGGTTATGTCATGGTCTCGCCGGATTTTCTGGGCTACGGTGCAACCCCAAACTACCACCCCCACGCTTACCTCCATGCCAAATCCGAAGCAACCGCTGTAGTGGATATGCTGAGAGCTGCCACCGTCTTTTGCGAAACGGCTGCGATTCCGCTCTCTGAACAATTGTTTTTGTCGGGTTATTCTCATGGTGGGCACGTTACAATGGCAGCCCATCGGGAACTCCAGGAATTCCACGCCGAGGAGTTTAGGGTAGTCGCTTCCGCACCAATAAGCGGAGCCTACGATCTATCCGGGACGATGCGGGATAGTATTCTGTTAAGTGATAACTTTTCCAACTCCTTTTTTATTGGCTTTTCCATGTTGTCCTATCAGTTCGTTTACGGCAATCTTTATGAAGACCTTAGCGAAGTATTTGTATCCCCTTACGATTCTCTGATTCCCCTGATGCTCAATCGGGAAGACCCACAATCTGATATTTTTGACCTTCTTCCCACTGCTGGCTATCAGATGTTTCAACCCGCTTACCGCGATGCCGTGCTGAATGATCCGGAGCATCCCGTCAACGTAGCCATTCGGGATAATGATGTATACGACTGGATCCCGCAAGCGCCTACGCATTTGTACTATTGTGAATCCGACGATGTTGTTCCATTTTCTATTGCCTTATCCACAAGCGATCATATGATATCCCTGGGGGCTGAGGATGTAACAGCGATCAATGTATCGGAAGAGGAAGACCACCAAGGTTGTGCGATTCCGTCCGTTCTCTTTGCCAAAGTTTGGTTCGATGAATTTCGTGAGTCTTGTAATACCAGTGCCTCTACACTTGCCTTTGGTGAAGCGATCCGAATTTATCCCAACCCTTTTACTGACGGGATTTACCTAGATACGCGGGAGATATTGTCCGGTTCGCAGTTGGACGTTCAAGTTTTTGACTACTTTGGCCGACTGGTATCACAACTCCCTATTCGTAGCGGTGAAAATCAATTTATTTCTCTGCAGAACCTACCTGCCGCCATCTATCTGGTACGTATCAGCGGGGAAAAAGGCGGTATCACCCGCATGATAGTCAAAGGGAGGTAATTGAATCAGCATTTGGTAAACATGGACGATTAAAAGCCAATGGAAGAAGCTGCCTAATTTCAACTAACAACGCTATTTGAGAGTACTTTGTCCTGTACTTAGTGTCCTATCGGCTCCACCTCACCGTAGTACTGGTCACCAAAAGCTTTCATCATTGCTCGTTTTTTGCTTTCAAGCAAAGAATAGAGATCGCAAGCGCGACCCCACGCGGTGCTTGCGCAAGATCTTTCCTGCTCAAATCAGCAGCTTCGGCAGTGCTACCGAACATTTACGGAGGAATAGTTTTTAATAAATGTGCCTGACCAACTTGCTTGGTAGCAGGTATTTTTTTTAATCAAAAAACACAATCCGTGGATTTAAATACTATCCTTGAAAACCTGACAGACTTTGTGAGCGCCTACGCGCTTGATGTAATCGGTGCTTTGCTGACCCTCATCATCGGTTTTGTGATCATCGGCTGGCTGGCCCGCACCGCTCAAGGGGCGATGGAACGACGCGGCGTTGAAATCTCCCTGCGCGGCTTTCTGGGGTCGATCATCAGCATTGGCCTGAAAGTACTGCTCCTACTGAGTGTAGCGGGTATGTTTGGCGTAGAAGTAACTTCCTTCATTGCCATCCTTAGTGCCCTGGCCTTCGCCGTGGGCTTGGCCTTACAAGGCAACCTGGCCAACTTTGCCAGTGGTGTACTCATCATCATCTTTAAGTTTTATAAGGTGGGCGACTTCATCAAGGTCAGCGGTCACGCGGGTACAGTGAAGGGAATCCATATTTTCCACACGGTTATCCAGGGACTGGATAATCGCCTGATCATTATCCCCAACGGCTCCGTCACCAGCTCCCCCATCGAAAACTTTACCGCCGAAGAATATCGCCGCCACGATCTGACCGTCGGGATTGGTTACAATGACGATATTGATAAAGCTAAACAGATCATCACCGAGGTGGTGGAAAGTGTGCCCGAGGTAGAACTGGAGCAGGGCATCGATATCTTCGTCAAAGAACTGGCGGACAGTTCCGTCAATTTCGCAGTGCGCTTCGTCACCAAGAACGACCACTTCTGGCCGGCGTACAAGTACTTCTTCGAGCGAATCAAGAAAGAATTTGATGCCCAGCAGGTAAGTATCCCGTATCCGCAAATGGATGTGCACGTGGATAAATCGAACTGAGAAGAGTAGAAAAAGCGGCGCGCTTCCTCCCCGTAGATCATCTTCGGGAAGAGGTTAAGAGCTGCTGTGTCAGTATGCAAGTAAAGAAAGAAGAGGCTGGTGCTTCTTCTTTCTTATCCCCTCTCCCTTTGTCATAGGGATCCTTTCGGACTTACCAAAGTCTCGCTACGACTTTTGGCCCATGCATCAAAAGTCGTAGCTAAATTCATGGCTATTAGTAATTTATAGAAGATTTAGTAGTTTTGATAAATAGCTTTTTATTATCTTTCCTTAGATGTAAGGCCTTTTTGCTACCGAAAAGATGGCTTAAGGCAGAGGTTGTCACCCCAAAATGCCTCCCGTATACTCCTGCAATACGGGCAAAAACCCGGATTCATCTCTGTGAGGCGATTGTCTTGCAGAGTCTTCTTTTATAACCAATATCTAAACGTATGAGTACATCTAAGATTTTAATTGCCGGATTCGTCGGCGGGGTGGTTACGCTTTTACTAGGTTTTTTAATCTACGGTATCGCCCTGAGTAGCTTCTTTGAGCAACAGGCTGGCTCCGCTACCGGGGTGATGAAGGCCGAAGCCGATTTCAACTGGATTGCCATGATTGTAGGGCATCTGTCTTTCGGCTTTCTTCTTGCTATCATTTTTGGCCGATGGGCAAATATCAGCACTTTCCCAACTGGTGCCAAAGCCGGAGCCGTCATTGGATTTCTGGTCTTTCTTACCACAAACATGATCAACTACGGCTCCACCAATATTATGACCCTTACCGGAGCGCTCGCGGATACGGTAATCGGTACCGTAATGGCAGCCATCATCGGTGGCGTGGTCGCGTTGATCCTCGGCCGGGACAGTAAGTAAAGTTCTATTCAAAGGTTTAGAGCTTGTTTGGAAATTTTGCGAACTGGTTTTCAATGATTTATGGTTCTGGCTAAGAAATGAAACCCGAGCTTAGCGGGCTAAGTGAGGGTTTCATTTCGACGTCAGGTTCGTAAATCCTTGAAAACCAGGAAGCATCAACCTATTTGTTTTCTTAAATCTGGTGTATCCGTTTTTTACCAAATGAAATTTCCCAACAAGCTCTTAATAAGGGGCGTCCCGAAAGCCTCATCGTTGGGTAGGCACTAAATTCGGGATGCCCCTTTTTTCTGTATAAATCTATCAGGCAGAGCAGCCTACCTCCATCAAGTTGAACTTCGTCAGAAGCCTCTGAGCCAATAAATACCCTTAATCAACTCAAAAAAATTGTAAATTTGAGCCGATTAGCACCATTAATCAACTCATGACTTACAATTGGCAGCATCAAGACTGGACAAATTTTCAATACGAACTTTCTGAAATAGAAGGTCTACTATACCAATACATAGCGGATCAGGGGCGAATATCGGGCATGCTTTCCGCCCTCACCGATGAGCTACAGCAACAATCTGTCATAGATTTAATGGTCATTGAAGCCATCAAAAATTTCGAAATAGAAGGAGAGTATTTAAGTCGTAAAGATGTATTATCCTCTATCCGAAATAAGTTGGGGTTCAACCGCATACCACAAACCATTAAAGACAAAAGAGCCGAGGGAGTTACAAAACTAATGATAGCAGTTCGAGATAATTTTGCGGCTCCGCTGGATAAGGCGATGTTATTTAGTTGGCATGCTATGATGATGGAGCCTTATCTCAATATTACCAAAGGAGCCTATCGCAGCGGTACCGAACCCATGCAGATCATCTCTGGAGCATTTGGCAAGGAAAGTGTTCACTTTGAAGCACCACCTTCTGCCCAAGTGGAGGCACTTATGGATGGATTTTTTTCATGGTTCAAAGAGACGGCTCCTCAACAAGCTAAAGCTATGCGTCATGCGCCTGTTCGCGCTGCTATTGCTCACCTTTACTTTGAGAGTATTCACCCTTTTGAAGATGGCAATGGTCGAATAGGTAGAGCTATATCAGAAAAAGCCTTATCGCAAGGCGCAGGGCAACCTATTCTTTTGAGTTTATCAAGTGCTATTGAAGCTAAACGCCAAGATTATTATGATGAATTAAAAAGAGCACAGCGATCCAAAGAGATAACTCCTTGGATTCACTATTTTTTGAATACGCTGCTTGCAGCACAGAAAGATACGGAGGCCAGGATACTTTTTACAATAAAGAAGACCCAGTTTTTTGACCTCCACAAGGCTAAATTGAATATTAGGCAGGAGAAAGCACTCGTGAAAATGTTCGATGCTGGCACGACTGGCTTCCAAGGCGGAATGAGTGCTAAAAAATATTGCTCCATCACAAAAAGCTCAAAAGCGACGGCCACCAGGGATCTTTCTCTGTTGGTTGATTTTGGTGCTTTGATAAAGGTGGGAGAGGGACGGTCTACTAGGTATGAGTTGAATTTGCAGGGGGCGGCCGACTAATTTTTCGGCTCTTGACTATTCTTCGTTAAAACTCCGAGGAGCTTGCGACGATCACCGAAGCTAAAAAGAAGAATACAATACGCTCGATCGCTACTAAAAACTCGACTTGAGCAGATACATTTCGCGAAAAAGCACGCTCTCCTGATTACACTGAGCCATTTGCACGTAACGATATGCGGAGGCCCTAGCCCGAAGGAATCACTATCAGGGATGGCGATGCCAAGACACCGAATTTTGAACACTCTCCTCTCTGGCAAACTTCGTACCTTGCCATTGAATCCACACCTACTTAAATCATGCATCCTCACCCCTCCTATTACCGCCCCTGGGCCACCCATCTAGCGTACTACTGTACGTTAATGCTCTTGGTGCTTCACTCCTCCCTAAGCGCTCAGGAACGCCCCGCTTACTTCGACGGGCCTTATATTTTTCAGCAAAAGGATAGCCTGCTGATCAAATGGATCGAGCGTGGGTTTCCGCACGATACGATCATTGCCCGCACGGATGCCACCCTTTTTGAACGGGATAGCCTTCCGGTAGTCAATTTGCAAAGCCTGGCGTTCCCGAAGGCGCCGACCAGTACCTACACCGGCATCGAACGGATCGTGGTCATCAGCGATGTGCATGGACAGTATGAGTTGATGCGGGAGCTGCTGTTGGCCAGTGGCGTCATTGATACGCTCAACAACTGGGCCTTAGGCCAGGGTCACCTCGTAGTCATTGGAGACAATCTGGACCGGGGTGAGCAGGTATTGCCGATTTTGTGGTTGTTCTTTAAGCTGGAGCAACAGGCCCTTGCTCAGGGTGGTCGTTTACATCTTTTAATTGGAAACCATGAGTTGATGGTTTTAAATGGTGACATCCGCTACCTCAACAGAAAGTACAACTATACAGCCGGGGCGCTGCAGACGCCTTACCCACAATTATTCGCAGCAGGTAGTGTGCTTGGCGACTGGATCGCTCAACACCAGGTTGCCGTATCGATCAATCAGCAACTCTTTTTGCACGCCGGTCTTTCGCCTGAAGTATTGGGGTTGGAGCTGTCACTTGATGACTTAAATACGGTCTTCCGCGAGCGTATCCTGCGCCAGCCAGAGGATACCATTAATGCAGATCCTACCTTGAAGCTGTTATACGGTGAAGATGGCCCCCTCTGGTACCGGGGCTATTTTGGGGAAAAGCCCCTTAAGAAAGGAAAATTCGGACGCCAGCTCAAGCAATACAATCAGCAAAGGATCATCGTAGGGCATACCAGCCAGCAGGAAATTCTAACCCGCTACAATGGCCGACTCATTGTGGTCGACTGTAGTATCAAACTTGGCCAAGACGGACAGGTACTCCTGCTGGAAGGCAACGCGGTTTACATTATCGATAAAGACGGAGAACAGTTGCCACTAACCATCGTCAAAGATAATCCTTCGACGAGTATTCAGGAAGCATTGATGGCGAGTACGACGCGGCCTCAGCTTACCTTGCGCACCGACTTCCTGCAACTTTCACGGCGTAGAGCAAATGAAGAATATCAAGTTGCTGAAATCTCGCTCCGTACTGATGCCCTCGATCATACCCTGGCGGGACGGGTGCGCGTGCGTGGTAATATGCGTAAGGAGGTTTGCGCATTGCCCCCCATAATGATTGACTTGCAAAAATCTGATTTGGATTCCCTCGACTACCTCCGCCACGACAAACTTAAACTGGTGATTCCTTGCCAGCAGCGGACCTTCAGCCAGACGAATATCTACAAGGAATACCTGGTGTATGAATTATATCGGCAGGTCAGTGACCATGGTTTTAAAACCCAACTGGTGGACCTTCAGATCATTTCCCCAAAGAAGGAATACGAAATGACGGGCTTCCTGATTGAAACCGAGCAGGACTACGCACACCGCACGGGCGCAATGGTTCTGCAGTCAGGACAGGCCTCCGCCTCCGCCGTCGACCGGCAGCGCTTTGTGCGAACGATGTTTTTCCAGTATATGATTGCTAATACGGACTGGTCGGTATTTAATAAACATAATCTAGAACTCGTCAAGTATCCTGACAACCCCAGAACGGAGTTCATCGCCTATGATTTTGATTACGCCGGTTTTGTGGGAAACAACTACGCCGTCCCGGCAGATATACTTCCCATCAAAAGCATCCACGACCGCCATTTTTTTTCCTATCCCACGACGGATGAGGAAATCAACGAGGCGATCACCTATTTCCTGGAACGGGAGGAGGCCATCTACGCCGCCTGTGCCGCCGCTGACTATCTCGATGCAGAAACCAGAGAAAAATGCCAGGATTACCTGCGTCCCTTTTTCGACCTGCTGCGCGATCCCGAGCGGTTTAAACGAGCGATCGGGCGATAGTATTTAAGAGCAGAGATAGCTCCTCGAAGAAGTGCCCATTGAAGGGTCGTTGATGAATTATACAGAAATCTTAATTTCCAGATCAGAAACCTCTGTCCCTTGGCGTCTCTGCGCGCCCATCGGGATGGCCAAGCCAAGATACCCTTGGCTAAACAGTCTCCTCCCCCAACCACCGCCGTATTTCTTTGAAGCGTGCCTTAGTTTCCCGGGCTTGGGCGCGAATGGATGTCTTGATTTTGTAGTTTCCGACCATACTCCGTCCCGTTTTAGGTAACAGCTGCTCTAAAAACGACCGCTGGTGGGGCTCGAAGTCAAGCTGCGGCAGCTGGTCCGCCAAGTCCAGGATGTCAGCGTCTTTGCAATAGCGGTAGATGCGTTTCTTCAGCATCTCAGCTAGCTGCTTGAACTGCCGGGCATTTTCCTCAAAATAGTCGCCGGATTCTAGCTCGTCGGCCAGGTGCAATAGCTGCTCAAAGTCTTCAGTGGGGAGGATCATAGGGATAGCTTTTGTGATAAGTGACGGGATAAAAATAACTGATCCCATTTTTGATTCGCTAAAATTTTCTAAGCAAGTGACTAAAAGGAGCTTGCGTGAAAATATTCGCGAATCGTTGGAA
>Ga0102812_10000813_pt1 | contig 22078 bp, 22 predicted proteins | sample ColrivemetaGS713_FD_79334 | JGI IMG/M metagenome (GOLD analysis project Ga0102812, IMG submission 79334) | Estuarine microbial communities from the Columbia River estuary - Flood tide ETM metaG S.713 | ecosystem: Environmental > Aquatic > Marine > Intertidal zone > Estuary | place: USA...
ACCACTGGCTTTTGGTAATAAAATATCAATAGCATTTGTAGAAACCAAAGTAGAAGCAATCATAAAAAATATAAGTAGTAAAAAGACAATATCTGTCATAGAAGACATATTGAATTCTGGCGATACTTTATTTCTTCCTCTAATATTCATACTATGTTGGTTCGTTTAAATGGTCAAGAAACTCCAATGAATTAGCTTCCATTTGATACACTACTTTATCGGTTTTAACTACCAAATGATTGAATGCCATAAAGGCGACAATTCCAACAATTAATCCAGCTACAGTTGTTGTCATGGCAGTATAAAGCCCGCTGGCTAAAACATCCATTTGTATAGTTCCCCCAGCGTTTGCCAATTCAAATATGGCCAATATCATTCCTATCACTGTACCAAGAAATCCTATCATAGGACCTGCTCCAGAAATAGTGGCTAACATACTAACATTTTTTTCCAGTCCATAAATTTCTAATCTTCCTGCATTTTCCAGAACTGTATTTATATCAGCAAGTGGTTTTCCAATTCTTGAAATCCCTTTGCCTATTAATCTCGATACCGGAGAATTTACTTGAGCACAAAGTATGAGGGCTGAATCAATTTTACCATTGCTTACATGGTCTTTAATTTGATTCATAAAATTAACATCTATTTTCGACGCCGCTTTTATGGCGAATAACCTTTCAAAATAAATATACGTAGCGCCAATAAGCATTAAAAATAACAGACCGATTATAAATTGCCCTGCTAGACCACCACTACTTATTAATTCAATTATTGAAAGTGTTTTTTCTACCGACTCACCTTCAACAGGGATTGGTATTTGTGCACCCTCTTGTGCAACTTGGAATAATGTATTTAGCATAAAATATTTGTTTCTAAAGTTGTATAACGCTTCTTTGTGAGTTTAAGTATATTAAAACCATGTTCTTGTTACCATAAATGCAGCCGACCCCACGAGGAAACCAATAGCCGCAAGCCAAGAAATCTTTTTTAGATACCAGAAAAAGTCTATTTTTTCCATTCCCATTGCAACAACACCAGCGGCAGAACCAATAATTAACATACTACCCCCAGTACCTGCCGAAAACGCCACGAAATGCCAAAGTTCGTTATCCATAGGCTCAGAGAACATCCCTAAACTGGCTGCAACTAATGGCACATTATCTATAACCGCAGAACCAACTCCTAATAATATCATCACTAAATCTGACACACCTGAATGATGTAATTCAGTACCTAACATAGGCATCCCTTCTTTTAAAGACTCAGCAAATCCGAATAATATTCCTAAAGATTCTAAGGCTGCAACAGCCATTAAAATCCCCAAGAAGAATAAAATACTTGGTAATTCAATTTTTGATAATGAACTATGAACAGGACTATGATGTGCATGTGCATCACTTTCTGCAGAATCAGTATTTGACATACTGAATTTGGAAGAACTATAAATTTCCGCAAATACTGCTACAACACCTAACGACAACATCATACCAACATACGGCGGCAAATGGGTAACCATTTTAAATATTGGAACAAACACAATAGCACCAAGACCCAAATAAAGCATGGTTCCACTAAACTTAGATTTTTTCTTTTCTTCTACAACTTCTTCTATATCTAAATCACCTTTAAAAACAGGTAAAAAGGATGCTATAAAGAATGGCACCGCCATGCATAAAAATGAAGGTATCAATAAATAGCCCATTAAATGGCCAGTCGATACTTTTTTACCAATCCAAAGCATCGTGGTTGTAACATCTCCAATAGGAGACCAGGCTCCACCAGCGTTTGCAGCAATTATAATTAAACCTGCATACCAAATACGAATATCTCTGTCTTTTACAATTTTTTGAAGGATTGAAATAAGCACAATGGTTGCAGTAAGATTATCAATTATAGCAGATAATATGAATGCTAAAAATCCAAATAACCATAATATTTTTGATTTCTTTTTAGTTTTTACAAAGTCTTTTATAGTTGAAAAGCCATCGAAATAATCAATAATTTCAACAATGGTCATAGCACCTAAAAGGAATACTAATATTTCGGCTGTTTTTCCAAGGTGATGCAATAAGGTTTCTTCCATGAGATTCAGTTTTTCTTCAGGAGCAAAGCCTGAATAACCTTCTACCATGGCGTGTTTTGCAGAATCGAACCAATTTGGAAAACTCTCTAAGCCTAAAGATATTAACGCCCAACAAATAGCCATCATAACTAATGCTGGTATAAGTTTATCAATTTTTAGGTTATGCTCAAGAGTGATGGCTAAGTAACCTATTACAAATACTAAAATAATTGCTGCTTCCATAAAATAAATTAAATAAGTTGGCTTAGTGCAATTTCAAAAGCGGTTGCACTAATACCAGTTTTAGATTGGTTTTTATTATATACATTTTGTATTGCTTCTCTAATTTTGTTCGATATATCGTTAAATATAGCTTCATCTGTCATTTGAACACGACGTTCCATAAAATACGCGAAAACCCGCGCCATTCCACAGTTTGAAATAAAATCAGGCAATAAACTTACCTGATAATCGGTATGTTCCATAATAGGCCCGAAGAAAATTTCTTTGTCTGCAAATGGGACATTGGCACCGCAAGAAATAACTTCTAAACCATTATCAATCATTTCATCTATTTGATTAATGGTAATTAAACGAGATGCTGCACAAGGCGCGAAAATCTCAGTTTTAATCGACCATATTTTTTCATTAATTTCTTCAAAAGGAATCAACGCTTCACTTACCAATATGTTTCCGGATTTCGCCAAAAACAAGTTTGTGATTTCTTCAAAAGTAAATCCTTCTTCTTTAATTAAACCACCTGCAATATCGATAATTCCAACCACTTTTGCGCCCATCTGAGCCAAATAAAATGCAGCGGCACTTCCAACATTCCCAAAACCTTGAATTACAGCGCGTTTTCCTTCTACACTTCCTCCATAAATATGATAGTATTGTTTAACAGCTTCGGCTACTCCAAAACCTGTAATCATATCTGCAATGGTGTATTTTCCAGATACACTTGGAGAATAAAAAGGATTTTCAATTACTTTGATAACACCTTGTCGCAACTGCCCAATTCTATTAATTTTATCAGCTTCACTCGGTTTAAAATGCCCATTAAAAACACCTTCTTGCGGATGCCAAACACCGCTTTCTTCCGTTATTGGAATTACTTCATGAATTTCATCGACATTTAAATCACCCCCTGTACCATAATAACTTTTTAACAAAGGAGACACCACTTTATACCAACGCTCTAAAACACCTTTTTTCCTCGGGTCATTCGGGTCAAAATTAATACCAGATTTAGCTCCCCCAATAGCTGGACCAGAAACTGTGAATTTAATCTCCATGGTTTTTGCCAACGACAAAACCTCGTTCATATCTAGTCCTTTTCGCATGCGCGTTCCACCACCTGCAGCACCACCTCTCAAAGAATTGATAACCACCCAACCTTCGGCTTCGGTCTCGGAATCTTTCCAATTAAAAATAATTTCGGGCGCTTTATTTTCGTACTTTTTTAATAATTCTTTCATTTCAATAATTTGTTTTCACTTTTTAACTACTAAATTCGGTTACATATAAAAATAATTACTGAGTAGCTAACGCTGATTCATAATGAAATTGATTTAATTATTAACGTAACAAATATAAAAAACTAAAAGACTAATTATTATTTAGGCATATAAATTTTACCAGAACTATGATTTTTGATAGCACCTGTAACACTTTGAAGACAATTAACCTCATTTCTGAGTTTTAAAACACCTAAGAAACCAAAAATAAGCGCTTCTTTAAATTCTACAATTTTATTTGAAGGAATTACAATACTGTTTTTTGTATAAGATTTTAGCCTATTGATAAGAAACTCGTTGTAAACCCCACCACCAGTAATATAAACTGATACCTTGTTTTTTTTATTTATTTCTGAAGCGATTTGGATGGCAACATGTTCTATAAAAGTTCTCAAAACATCATGAATTTCCAATTTAAATGCATCTAATATTGGAAATATGTTTTTATCGACCCATTCTAATCCCAAAGACTTAGGATAACCGGCACTATAAAATTCTAAATTATTTAATTTATTAAGCAACGCGTCATTAATAGTACCCGTTGAAGCTATTTTTCCTTTATCATCATAATCAAAACCCAGTTGCTTAACATATTTATTTAAAACAATGTTAACGGGACACACATCATAAGCAATTCGGTTATCATCAACTTCTGTTGAAAGATTAGCAAACCCTCCTAAATTCAAGCAAAAATCGTATTCAGAAAACAATAATTTATCGCCTATTGGCACTAAAGGCGCTCCTTGTCCGCCATACTCAACATCTTGTACTCTAAAATCGCAAACTACTGTCTGTTCTAACAATAAAGCCAAATGTGGCATATTACCTATTTGATAGGTCAATCCATTTTCTGGCCGATGCAATGCAGTATGCCCATGAGAGCAAACCGCATCAATGTCTTTTATTTCAAATTTATTTATAAACGCATTAATTCGTAATGACAAGAAATTGGTATAAATATTATCCATTTCCTTTAGGCCTTCTACACTTTGAGAAACCAAGCCTCTTAAATTTTCCACCCATTGCGAATCGTATGGAATGGTTTCAGAATAAATAATTTCAAAATGCCATGTATCATCAAAATGAAATTTTACATAAACGAGATCTATCCCATCTAAAGATGTTCCTGACATGACGCCAATAACCTTATATTCATTTTTTATCATACAAGACAAAAATAATAATCCTCATTGAAAAATTGACACTAATAAGCTATATTTGTAAACATTTTTTAATAAATCATTAACTTAATTGAGAATTATGGATTTTAGTCTTTCAGAAGAACATATCATGATACGCGATGCGGCCCGCGATTTTGCCCAAACCGAATTACTCCCAGGTGTTATTGAACGTGATGAAAATCAACACTTCCCTGCCGAGTTAGTTAACAAAATGGGCGAATTAGGCTTTCTAGGAATTATGGTAGACCCAAAATATGGCGGTAGCGGCATGGATGCGATTTCATATGTATTAATTATGGAAGAATTATCAAAAATTGATGCTTCGGCATCAGTGATTGTTTCGGTTAATAATTCTTTAGTATGTTACGGCCTTGAATCTTATGGAAGCGAAGCGCAAAAACAAAAATATTTAACCAAATTGGCCACTGGAGAATTTGTTGGAGCTTTTTGCTTAAGCGAACCTGAAGCGGGAAGCGATGCCACTTCTCAACAAACTTCAGCTATAGATAAAGGCGATCATTACCTTATTAATGGCACCAAAAACTGGATTACAAACGGCGGTCGTGCCGATGTTTATTTGGTTATTGCGCAAACAGACAGACACAAAGGCTCACACGGTATCAACGCTTTTATCGTTGAAAAAGGAATGGAAGGATTTCATATCGGACCAAAAGAAAATAAATTAGGTATTCGTGGAAGTGACACGCATACTTTGCAATTTAATGATGTAAAAGTACCCAAAGAAAATCGCATTGGAGATGACGGTTCTGGCTTTAGATTTGCTATGAGAACTTTATCTGGTGGTCGAATTGGAATTGCTGCTCAAGCATTAGGAATTGCGTCTGGAGCTTATGAACTGGCATTAAAATACTCGAAAGAACGAAAAGCTTTTGGTACAGAAATATGCAACCATCAAGCGGTTGCTTTTAAATTAGCCGACATGTATGTTGATATTGAAGCCGCGCGCCATTTGGTGATGAAAGCCGCTTGGGATAAAGACCAAGGTAATAACTACGACGTTTCGAGCGCCGTCGCTAAATTATATGCCTCAAAGGTTGCCATGGAACATTCTGTGGAAGCAGTTCAAATTCATGGTGGTAATGGTTTTGTGAAAGATTACCATGTGGAACGCTTAATGCGCGATGCCAAAATTACACAGATTTATGAAGGGACTTCTGAAATTCAAAAAATTGTGATATCTAGGAGTTTGATAAAAGGATAAAAAAATATAAATCAGAATTAATTGAATCTCATACTAATACACATAACCGAGGTGGTATTTTAAATAAATATCGCCTCTGTTTGTTATGTAACAACAAACTTTCCGACTTTATTGAAATAGAATTATATTTACTGAAAATAAATATTTTATGCAAAAAACATATTACGACCCAGCCGATTTAAGAAAATTTGGTAAAATAAGTGATTGGAATAAAGAGTTAGGTGATAAATTTTTTGATTACTATGGAAAAGTCTTTGAAGAAGGCGCACTTTCCGCGAGAGAGAAATCATTAATTGCCCTAGCTGTTGCGCACACTATTCAATGCCCATATTGCATTGACGCTTACACAGGTGATGGCTTACAACGTGGAATTACTAAAGAAGAAATGATGGAAGCATTACATGTAGCGGCTGCCATTAGAGGTGGCGCATCGTTAGTACATGGTGTACAAATGATGAATAAAGTTAACAAATTAGAAATGTAAATTACTAACCTATTTTTTTAAAAAAGTTGGTAAAACACTTGTCCTTGGCACAGTCTAAGGATTTTTATTGAATAGAATTAAATTGATTTATGATTAAATCCCTACATAAACGCGAAAGCGATTTAGCAAATAGCAAACGGCAATTAGAAATATTATCGAATGGCATTTTCCGACAAGGTGAGTTGCCTACTTTTAAAGAGAAGATTTCTGAGACAAATCAATTTCCACTAAAAGCCAAAAAACTTGAGATTTTACAAATAAATGTAGGCTATATGTGTAATCAGGTTTGCGAACATTGCCATGTAGATGCAGGTCCGGACCGTAAGGAAATCATGACCCGAGACACTATGCTTCAGTGTTTGGAGGTTATAAAAAGAACAGGCGCACATACTTTAGATTTAACTGGTGGCGCACCAGAAATGAATCCGGATTTTCGCTGGTTCGTTGATGAAGCCTACGAAGCAGGTATTAAAGACTTTATTGTGCGTTCTAATCTTACCATTTTACAAGCCAATAAAAAGTATCACGATTTACCTGAATTTTTTAAAAAACACAATATTCATGTTGTAAGTTCGATGCCTCACTGGACACGCGGGAAAACCGACAAGCAGAGAGGTGATGGTGTTTTTGACGCTTCCATAAAAGCACTAAAAGAATTGAATGCTGTTGGATATGGTATGCCAGATAGTAAATTGCGTTTAGATTTGGTTTACAACCCATCAGGCGCCTTTTTACCAGGTAATCAAGTTTCCATGGAAAAAGATTTTAAAAAAGCCTTGAAAGAAGATTTCAACATTCACTTTCATAATTTATTTGCCATTACTAATTTACCAATCAGCAGGTTTTTAGATTATTTAATTGCTTCAGAAAATTATGAAGATTACATGTATTCTTTGGTAGAATCTTATAATCCTTCCGCAGTAAAAAATGTGATGTGTACCAATACACTTTCGGTAAGCTGGGATGGTTTTCTATACGATTGCGATTTTAACCAAATGTTAGAACTGCCTGTTAATAGTAAAGCAAAACACATTTCAGAATACAATGAAGAATTACTAGAAGGCAGAAATATTGTTACTTCTCAGCATTGCTACGGCTGTACTGCAGGTGCAGGTAGTAGCTGTCAAGGAAGTGTTGCTTAATTCCTGCTTATACAGGAATCTCATTATTATGAAAAACTTTATATTATACATAGTTCTTTTAATAACCACAATAAGTTATTCTCAAAATACATTATCCGAACTTTTAAAAAAGTATAACACGGGTGCTATTCAATACATTTCTGTGAATGATTTATCTAATCATAAAAACGAATACGTTCTTTTAGATACGCGTGAATTTAAAGAATACAAGGCAAGTCATTTAAAAAACGCTGTTTATGTTGGCTATGATGCTTTTAATATAGATTCTGTTAAAAAACAGATTAAAAATAAAGATGAGAAAATAGTGGTGTATTGTTCTCTAGGAGTCCGCTCTGAAACTATTGGTATTAAACTAAAAGAAGCCGGATATACCAACATACTAAATTTATATGGCGGAATTTTTGAATGGAAAAACCAAAATTTTGATGTTTATAGTAATACAGGAAATAAAACAGAAAACGTCCATGCCTACTCTAAAACCTGGAGCAAATGGCTTTTAAAAGGCAACAAGATTTTAGATTAACATTACAATAGAAGATATTTATGGGACTTTTTAGTAGAAAAGAAACCAATGAAGATAATGAAGCTGTTTTCGACTTTCATTTTCCAACTTCAAAAAAAGCTGTTATTATTTTTACAAGAAACCCAGAGTTAGGTAAATGTAAAACACGATTAGCCAAATCTGTAGGAGATGAAGCTGCTCTCGACATTTATAAATATCTACTTAAACACACTGCAGACACCGTAAAGCCTATTAATGCTGACAAATTTGTGTTTTATTCTGAAAAAATAAAAAAAGAAGATCTCTGGGATGGTTCTCTTTTTATTAAAAAACTTCAAAACGGTGACGATTTAGGCATCCGAATGGAAAATGCGTTCATAGATCTTTTCGAATCAGGATATCAAAAAGTAATTATTATTGGCAGCGATTTATTAGACCTTACTGTTAATCATATTAATGAAGCTTTCGAAAAATTAAATAATCATGATGTGGTTTTTGGACCAGCCAAAGATGGGGGCTATTACCTTTTATGGCTATCCAAACCTCAAGCCTGTATTTTTCATAATAAACCCTGGAGTGAAGCAAATTTATTAGAAGTTACAATAAAAGAATTAGGTCAAAAAAATGTATCTTTAACCTTACTCCAAACCCTCAACGATATTGATACTTTTGAAGACTTAATAGACCATCCCCAACTTAAAAAATTCTACACCACATATGATTAAAGAAATAGATGAAACCACCGAGTACTTAAAGAACAAAGGTTTCGAAAATCCCGAAATAGGTATTATTTTAGGTACCGGACTCGGGCAATTAATAGATGAAATCGAGATATTAAAAGAAGCCAGTTACAATCACATTCCCAACTTCCCAACCGCTACCGTAGAGTTTCATAAAGGCAAACTTATCTACGGCATGCTGGAAGGCAAAAAGGTAATTGTTATGCAAGGTCGCTTTCATATTTACGAAGGCTATTCACTACAGGATGTAACATATCCGGTTCGCGTTATGGAAAAATTAGGCATTAAAACCTTATTAGTATCCAATGCTTCTGGTGCTATTAATTTAGATTTTAAAAAAGGAGAATTAATGCTCATTGAAGATCATATCAATCTTCAAGGAAGTTCGCCTTTAGCTTTTAACGGTGTAGAGCTTTTAGGCGAACGCTTTACTGATATGAGCGCTCCTTATGATGCCGAAATTAATTCAAAGTTTAAATCCATAGCAAAAAACAACAACATTAAACTCCACGAAGGGGTTTACGCCAGTGTTGTTGGTCCGCAATTAGAAACTCGTGCCGAATATAAAATGCTTAAAATTATAGGCGCAGATGCTGTAGGTATGAGTACGGTTCCGGAAATTATTGTTGCAAATCATTTAAAATTAAAAGCCGCAGCAGTGTCAGTATTAACAGATGAATGCGACCCAAACAATCTAAAGCCTGTTGACATTGCCGAAATTATTGCCATGGCAGAAAAGGCAGAACCAAACATGATTATACTATTTAAAGAATTAATAAAAACCTTATAAATAATTTGAGCGCCTGCCTGCCGGCAGGCAGGTTACCCAAAAGGGTCAGGCTTTCGGTTATATCTTTTGTAAAAACAAAAGGATGTCGCCTCAAATGTGAAACATTCACGATTTCATATTTATCAAAATGAAAACCAATGAGTAATCCTTAACGCACTAAAAAACTAACAAATGAGTTACCTAGAAACTACACATAACGTTTACAAAGAAGCAGCATTAACACCCGATGTTGGTTTATGTTGCACCACAAACCCTATTTGGGAATTACCAGGATTAAAGATTCCTAAAATCATGCAGGAAATGAACTATGGCTGCGGAAGCACCGTTCATGCGCGTGATTTAACTAATAACCCAAAAATGCTTTATGTTGGTGTTGGTGGTGGTATGGAATTATTGCAATTCGCGTATTTCAATCGTCAAAAAGGCGGTGTAGTTGGTATTGATGTGGTTGATGAAATGCTGGAAGCATCACGTAAAAATTTTATAGAAGCAGAAGCGCAAAATTCATGGTTTAAAAGCGATTTTGTCGATCTTAAAAAAGGAGACGCTATGAACCTGCCAGTAGAAGATAACACGATTGATGTAGCAGCTCAAAACTGTTTATTCAATATATTTAAATCAGACGATTTAAAACAGGCTATTGCCGAAATGTATCGTGTTTTAAAACCTCATGGCAAACTGGTAATGAGTGATCCTACTTGCGAACAACAAATGAATGACGAACTTAGAAATGACGACAGACTTCGTGCCTTATGTTTAAGTGGAAGTTTATCGATTGCAGAATATGTAAAAGCACTAACAGATGCCGGATTTGGGACCATTGAAATTAGAGCCAGAAAACCATACAGAATTCTCGACCCGAAAAACTACCCGACTGATAAACTTATATATATAGAATCTATTGAAGTTGCTGCTATAAAAGACCCGATGCCTGCAGATGGTCCATGTATATTTACAGGGAAAGCAGCTATTTATTATGGCGCCCAAGATTATTTTGATGACAAACTAGGACATGTTTTATTAAAAAATCAACCGTTAGCTATTTGTGATAAAACAGCTGGTGCTTTAAAAGCATTAAATCGCGATGATATTTTTATCAGTGAATCTACCTATCATTATGATGGCGGGGGATGTTGTTAAAAAAATCTCTAAATGAAAAACATACTGCTTCTTTTAATAACTATTTTAATATCTGCGTGTTCGAGTACCAAACAGGTTACTGAAATAGCACTTAATAAACCCATTGAAAAAGTAGTCATTATAAATGACAGTATTTTCGAAAATAATAAAAGCACAATAGTTTATAAAGAAACCTCACAAGACAGTTTAAAACGGAAGCCTGAATTTGTATCAAAACATGCCAACCGAGGTCTTGTTAAGGAAACTATTGAAATTCATGAACTTTGGAATGAATTGCTTCAAGAGCATGTTTCAGATAAAGGGAATGTAGACTATCAAGGATTAATTAAAGAGCGATTAAAACTAAATAATTATATCAAATTATTAAACCCAGAGCTACCTAATGGAACACATAAAAAAGAGTATACTTTAGCTTTTTGGATCAACGCTTATAATGCCATGACTGTCGATTTAATTTTAAGGCATTATCCTGTAAAAAGCATTAAAGACATTAAAGACCCTTGGCAACAGCGCTATTGGAAATTGGGCGAGAAATGGTTTAATTTAGAAGACATTGAGCATCAAATATTAAGAAAAATGGAAGAACCGCGAATTCATTTCGCTATTGTTTGCGCATCCATCTCTTGTCCGAAATTATTAAACGAAGCGTATACAGCTGAAAATCTAGAACAGCAATTAACAAATGCTACCAAAGATTTTTTAAGTGATACTAAAAGAAATTTTATTTCTAAAGACACATTAGAGTTGTCAAAAATATTTCAATGGTTTACTAAAGATTTTAAACAAAATGGTTCCTTAATCGACTTTCTAAATTTGTATTCCAACATCGAAATATCAATTAAAGCAAAAACAAATTACCAAGATTATAACTGGGATTTAAATGAATAAAATCTCCATTATCATTCCTATATTAAATGAAGCAGACATTATCGAAAATCTGCTAAAACATCTACTGCAAAATTCATCGGAAGAACTTATTTCAGAAATTATAATTGTTGATGGCGGCAGTACTGATGGATCACAAAACAAGATATCAAAATTTTCAAATGTCATATTGCTAAATTCAGAAAAAGGACGCGCAAAACAAATGAATTTTGGCGCAAAACATGCAACTGGGAACATTCTTTATTTTTTACATGCGGATTCTTTTCCTCCAAAAAATTTCGACCAAGCAATAATAAATGAAATAAAAAATGAGAATGACGCGGGATGCTTTATAATGCGATTTAACAGTAATCACTGGTGGCTAAAATTAGCCGGTTGGTTGACATGTTTAAATTGTAAAGCGTGTCGTGGTGGGGATCAAAGTTTATTTATAACACAATCACTATTCAATCACATTGGTGGTTTTAATGAAAACTTCACGATTTACGAAGACAACGATTTTATTGAAAAACTGTATACAAAGAATAAGTTTGTAATTATAAAAAAATGGTTGACCACCTCGGCCCGCCGCTATAACACCAATGGTCTCTGGAAATTACAATATCATTTTTTAATCATTCATTTAAAAAAATGGTTCGGTGCTTCTGCTGAAAATTTAAACAATTATTACAAAAAGCATATAAATTAATTCCTATTCCGTCCCTTTTCATCTGGATAAAGAAGAGGCAATTCATCACTTTGAAAAAATTCTTTGGAATCGATATTCATAGCAGTTAAACGCCCTGTAAATGCAGCTCCAGTATCAATATTCCAAATATTTGCCGCATTCATGGGTTCGTAATATTTATAATTTATAGTAGGTGTATGGCCAATATAAATTTCTTTATAATGTTTTAACCTATTGGGGTACAACAACGAATCTTCATCAATATCACCATTCATAGTTAATGCCATTTCCCAGAGTGTCCTATCAAAATAAAAACACTCTGTGAACACTTCCTTTTCAACACCTTGCATAGACGTAAAACCAGCATGCACAAATAATCGAGTTTTATCATCTAAATGATATAAAACCATATTATTAAAAAATTCGAGATGGTCGTTTTTATCATCCTTAGAAATAGAAATATAACTTTCGATGGTTTCTTTGCCCCCATGCATATACCACGTTGGGTTTACATAACTCGATTTTAACCAGTCTTCGCACCAAACATCATGATTTCCTTTTATAAAGACACAAGGAATCTTTTTTGACAATTGTATTAAAAATTGAATCACTTGGGCAGACTCACTCCATCCATCTACATAATCGCCCACGAAAATTAGGGTATCGGTGTCCTTAACTTCCAGTTTATTTAATACTTGAATTAGTGCTTTTAATCCACCATGAATATCGCCGATTGCGAAAGTTCTCATAAAAAATTATTTTTAAAAATTTAGAAGAATCCGTTGACTCAAAAAACTTTTAATACTTATAGTATTGTGACTTAATTATAATCTCTGCAGGTTTGTTTTGAGGTGTAAATTGACTATCTGCTTCTCCACCCGCGCGAGTATAATCATGAAACCATTTCCATAAAAACCCACCAGCAAACCAATCTTCATTCCAAAATTCTTCAAAAAGTACCTGCAACGTATTTGATTGCGCCTCTAAATTAACCACAGTCATTGCTCTGTCGCTTTGCCAAGGTTCTTTCCCTGAGAAATCAACACTTCTATAACCATACTCGGTAAATAAGATTGGTATTTTATGGGCTTCAGAAAACGCATTTATAGCTGGTTTATATTTTAGCCATCCATTTCTACAGGTTTCTAATGTAGGTGTTTTTTCATCGCTAACAGGAAAATAAGCATCAATACCAATATAATCCAAATCGTCCCAGAAAGGTGTCCTATCAAACTCATTCCAATTGGCTGCATAAGTTAATTTTCCTTTATATATGTTTCTTACATCGACTATTAATTGTTTCCAATATTCAGGACGATTATCAATAAAACTTTCCAATTCTGTGCCGATGCAAAAAATTTCGGCATGAACTTCTTGAGCTAATTCTGCATATTCTAGTATGAATTTTGAATAAGAATTTTCTAAAAGCTTCCAATCTTCTTCCGATGTCATTTTAATTCCCCCAGTAAACTCACCACGCCAAACCCAGATTTGAGGCTTTATCATGATTCTAATATGATGCTTATTTAAACTTTCAATGTATTGTTTTGCTCCTATTCTTGTTTCACCAAACCACTGCCTATCCGTATTAAAAACTATTTCTGGGTGTGATAATTCTCTAATAAATCCAAACGGCATAATAGCCGCATAATTTGCATGTAAATTTGTTACCGGTTTTATATTTGTATCATTTATTTGATCTCTAGACGCCACGTAACTAACCCCATTAATTTTTTCTGACTTAGGCGATGTCATGGCACAAGAGCACATTAAAAGTAGTACACTTGCTTTAAAAATTGTTCTCATTTCTCATATTTAATGGGTAAATTTAAACAAATTTTATAAACCTATTTAAGGACTTAAGAGAAAGAACGACAGATTAGATAACTACAATCATATCTCATGGAGCATATTGTTATAATTGGTAATGGTATTTCTGGTGTTACTGCTGCTAGACATATTCGAAAACTTTCAGACAAAAAAATCACCATAGTTTCTGCCGAAACAGACTATTTTTTCTCACGGACAGCGCTCATGTATGTGTATATGGGGCATATGAAATTCGAGCACACACAACCTTACGAAAATTGGTTCTGGGAGAAAAATAATATTCAACTTAAAAAAGGCTTTGCAAAAAATATTGATACCAATTCTAAAATGCTTCATTTTGCCGCAGGCGACATTTTAAATTATGATAAGCTTATCATTGCTACAGGAAGCAAATCCAATAAGTTTGGTTGGCCAGGGCAAGATTTAAAAGGTGTTATGGGCATGTACCATAAACAAGATTTAGAAAACTTAGAGCGCTTTGCACCCAATAATAAAGTATGTAAACGTGCCGTCATAGTCGGAGGTGGTTTAATTGGGATTGAACTTGCCGAAATGCTAAACTCCAGAAATATTCCTGTAACTTTTCTAGTGCGAGAATCCAGTTTTTGGAATGGTGTTTTACCTGAAGGTGAAAGCAACATGATTAATCGCCATATTAAAAATCATCATATCGATTTACGCTTGTCCACCAATTTAAAAGAGATTGTATCTGATGAAAATGGCAAAGTCAAGTCTGTAATTATTGAAGAAACTGGTGAAGAAATATTATGTGATGTTGTTGGATTAACAGCAGGAGTAACACCTAATATCGATTTTATTAAAGATTCAAATATAGAAACCGGTAAAGGTGTAAAAGTAAATACGTTTTTAGAAACCAACATAAAAGATGTTTATGCCATAGGGGATTGTGCAGAACAACATGAAGCGATAGACCAAAGAAGACCCATTGAAGCTGTTTGGTACACAGGTAGAATGATGGGAGAATCGGTAGCGCAAACTATTTGCGGCAACAAAACACCCTATAAACCTGGGCATTGGTTTAATTCCGCTAAATTTTTAGACATTGAATACCAGACCTATGGATGGGTGTTTGCGCAACCAAGAGATAACGAAGCACATTTTCATTGGAAACATGAGGATGACACTAAATGTATTACAGTCGGTTATAACAAAACTTCAAATGAATTTTTAGGAATTAACACGTTCGGAATCCGAATGCGACATGAAATTTTTGACAGATGGCTCACCGAAAAACGCGATGTGGATTATATAATGAATCATTTACCTAAAGCAAATTTCGACCCCGAGTTTTACAAACATTATGAAAAAGATATTTTAAAAGCTTATAACAACCAACTTTAAACCGTTTAATTATGAGCAATAAAATAAATGAAAGTATGTCGCTAGCAAAACCAGAAGGTAACAATTTAAATGTCACACAAAAAGTAGCGGTAACTTTGGGTGTTGTTGGATTACTTATTTTTGCACTGGCAATTTTCAATATCAACTTTTCTAATAAAACCTGGTTCCTTTCTGTATCTATAGGACTAATAGCCTTTGGAACTATTCTGTTCGCTAAGGATGCCTATTTAACAAAACTTGAAGGCATTAAAAATGATGGGGTTTGGTTTAAATCGATTTCATCACGAGGTATTTTAGGTTGGGTTACTGGCGTTATCCTGACAAGTTTTTATATCATACTTTATTTCTATCCACAGTATTTAGGGCTATCATCAAATGGAGAATCCAATACAGGTTTAATTTCGTTATTCGACCCGCTAAGCAATTTACTAAGCGGAAACCCTGCAAGTCAGTGGTTTGTTTATGGCACGCTTTACACCCTGGCTATTTTAGTGTTTGGTTATAAATTCATGCTTAAATATCGGCATAATCGCTACGAGCAATTAAGAACGGCTTCAGTTATGTTTTTTCAACTGGGGTTTGCTTTTCTTATTCCAGAATTTATGTCGCGACTTAATACAAGTCCGGATTACAATTTACCTTATTATGATTTAAAGAGCATGTGGCCATTAAATTATTATTTGTTTGATAATTGGTCAATAAACGGTTTATTGTCCTCTGGTTCTCTGGGTTTAATAATGTTGCTTTTTGGTGTAGTTTCTATTTTTGTAATTTCTCCTATTCTTACCTACAAATATGGCAAACGTTGGTACTGTTCATGGGTTTGTGGTTGCGGTGCTTTAGCCGAAACTGCTGGCGATTCCTTTAGGCAACTCAGTAGTAAAAAACTATCAGCATGGAAATTAGAACGCTGGTTAATTCATACCGTTTTGGTGTTTTCTGTGATTATGACAACAGCGATAATTTACACCTATTTAGGAAGCGATCCTACTAAATTTTGGATAACGAGAAGCGTGTTTTTGTTGAGTGTGGGTGTGTTTTTAACAGTGATGTTCACAGTTGTGATGCTTTTTAAAAGACATGAACTTGGTAAAGATGCTCGCTATGGAGCTATTGGTTTTTTTATAGTTATCGCTTCTTTTTTCGTTATGCACTATACAAGCACTACAAACGAAATCTTTTTAATAAAGTCCAGCAGTTTACGTTCTGCTTACGGCCTATATATTGGTTCTATCTTTTCAGGAGTTATTGGAACCGGGTTCTACCCTATTTTAGGTAATCGTGTTTGGTGCCGATTTGGATGCCCAATGGCGGCTGTTTTAGGGTTTCAACAACGGATGTTTTCCAAATTCAGAATTACAACTAACGGCGGACAATGTATTTCTTGTGGCAATTGTTCCACCTATTGTGAAATGGGTATTGATGTTCGTGCCTATGCGCAAAAAGGTGAAAATATAGTTCGTTCGAGTTGCGTGGGTTGCGGTGTGTGTTCAGCAGTATGCCCAAGAGGTGTATTAAAATTAGAAAATGACACCATGAAAGGGCGCATAAATTCAAATGAAATTCTATTGGGCAACGACCCAAATTTAATGGATTTATTAAATAACTAATAATTTAACAAAATCATAATGTTTTGTTAAATTATAAACAAAAGTATTGTACTTTTGCTAACCGAAAGTAAAAGCTTAATGCCTAACATAAAAGTCATCATTCCTGCATATAATGAAGCAGATTCTATTACAAAAGTAATTAATGATATTCCTAAAATTGTTGGTGAAATAATTGTTATAAATAATAATTCCACCGATAAAACGGAGGAAAATGCAAAAAAAGCAGGAGCGACAGTCTTAACGGAAAAAAATAAAGGTTACGGAAATGCATGTCTTAAAGGTTTAGAATACATTGCAAATCAAAATGAAAAACCAAATATTATTGTATTTTTAGACGGCGATTATAGCGATTACCCAGAAGAATTAACAAAAATAATAGCACCAATTATTGAAGATAATATCGATTTTGTGATTGGAGCTCGTGTAAAAGAATTGCGCGAAACAGGTTCAATGACAACGCCACAAATTTTTGGCAATTGGCTGGCAACTAAATTAATGACGCTTTTTTTCAATGCGAAATTTACTGATTTAGGGCCATTTAGAGCTATAAAATATGACAAATTATTGATGTTAAATATGGTAGACAAAACCTATGGTTGGACTATCGAAATGCAATTAAAAATTTTAAAACAAAAATTAATCTATAAAGAAATACCTGTAAATTACCGAAATAGAATTGGAGTCTCTAAAGTTTCAGGAACCATAAAAGGTAGTATATTTGCAGGCGTAAAAATCTTAAGTTGGATTTTTAAATACAGTATTAAAAAATGATTCTAGAAACCACCATTATCATCATTTACACAATTTCGCTTTTGCTTATTTTCATGTATTCACTGGCGCAATTAAATTTATTATTGAATTATCTCGCTTCTAAAAAAGTTAAAGATAATTCGCCTCTTTTTGATTTTTCAAAACCAGAGGAAATTCCCTTTGTTACCATACAACTTCCGGTTTACAACGAAATGTACGTTATGGAACGCTTGCTGGATAATATTGCTAAAATGGATTACCCTGCAGACAAGCTTGAAATTCAGGTTTTAGACGATTCTACCGATGAAACCGTAGAAACAACACGCGCACATGTTGAAGCATTAGCTGCTACCGGATTAGATATTAAACACATTACCAGAACAGATAGAACAGGATTTAAAGCTGGCGCATTAAAAGAAGGATTAGTTGTCGCAAAAGGCGAATTTATTGCCATTTTCGACTCCGATTTCTTACCACAAACAGATTGGTTAAATCGCACCGTTCCTTATTTTAAAGACGAACAAATTGGCGTTGTACAAACCCGTTGGGGGCATTTAAACCGCAACTATTCTATACTTACAAAAATACAAGCATTTGCTCTTGATGCTCATTTTACTTTAGAGCAAGTTGGCAGAAATAGCAAAGGTCATTTTATCAATTTTAACGGAACCGCAGGTCTTTGGAGAAAAACCTGTATCATAGATGCGGGAAATTGGGAAGGCGATACCTTAACCGAAGACCTAGATTTAAGCTACCGTGCCCAATTAAAAAACTGGAAATTTAAATATCTTGAAAACGTTGAAACGCCTGCCGAATTACCAATTGTAATTAGTGCAGCACGTTCGCAACAATTTAGATGGAACAAAGGAGGCGCAGAAAATTTTCAGAAAATGATGACGCGCGTTTTAAAAAGCAAAAACATTTCAGCTAAAACTAAAATGCACGGGTTGTTGCATCTATTAAACAGCACCATGTTTTTAAATGTGCTAATTGTAGGCGTACTAAGTATCCCAATGCTATATATAAAAAATGAGTACACACACTTAAAACCATATTTTTATGTGATGAGTTTCTTTGTAGTAAGCTCTATCATATTTTTTATATGCTATTGGTTTATGTACAAAAATATTTATGGCAGCGGCTTTAAAAACTTTATACGCTATATAGGTATGTTTTTCGTGTTTTTCTCAATAGCTATGGGCTTTTCATTACATAACTCTATTGCAGTATTAGAAGGGCATTGGGGAAAGAAAAGCGAATTTGTTCGTACACCAAAATTCAATATAAATACTCTAAAAGATACCTTGATAAAGAATAAGTACATCAAAAAAACAATTTCTATACATGTTATTTTCGAAGGCTTACTTATGTCCTATTTTGCTTTTGGAATGTATAGTGCTTTTATAGTAGGAGATCAAGGTGGCGATTTCGGGCTTTTCCCATTTCACCTTATGCTGTTTTTAGGCTTCGGTTATGTGTTTATTAAATCGATAACTTCTAAGGTATAGATTTACAACTCAAATAACACCTAAAAAAAATCTCAAAACTCACTTTACACAGGTGGTTTTGAGATTTTTTTTAATCTTTTGGCGTTACCGCAAGGGTCGCTCTTTCCGCTTAAATCTTTTTAAAACAATTTCGCACCGTCGTTGCGAGGAGTTTACAACCACGGATTCTGCCTATTTATTAACCAATTACTTCACCCCATTTTAAAAAGGATAACGCTACAATCTATTTATTTCGATTTTCCGTTTCCTTTACTCTTTTAATATATCCTACTTTTTTTCCAACGAAAAAACCTATAAGAAATATTCCAACAGGAATTATTATACTAACTAAAATTATTTGAATCGGCCCTATTGCTGCTATATACATATTTTCAATAATTAAAACTCCTTTTTTAGATTTTGAGTGAGTTCATAAACACAAACCATAAATACCAAGTCCAATATATTTATACTATCTCAACTTTAACTAATTTAGTATTTTTTTCTCACAATTAAGCATAATACAGCCTTTAAATATTCGTAAAAAACACTCCGAAACACATGGCGCGTTTTCACTTAATCAGTATCTTTATAATTGTAATTTTCAAGCATTAAATGACAAACTACAAACCAAAAAACAGACTAAGCACACAAACCTATATCGATGGCGTTTTAAGTGGAGACCGTGTTATTCTGTCCAGAGCCATCACCATTATAGAAAGTAATTTAGAAAGTGACAAACTTCTTGCCAAAGATATTATTCAAGCCATTTTACCTGCTTCTGGAAACTCCATTCGCATTGGCATTACCGGCGTTCCTGGAGTGGGTAAAAGCACCTTTATTGAAGCGTTTGGAAAACACCTCATCACGCAAGGTCATAAAGTGGCTATTCTATCTATAGATCCAAGTAGTCAACGCTCTAGAGGCAGTATTTTAGGCGATAAAACCCGTATGGAAGAATTGAGCAATTTAGAGAACGCTTACATTCGTCCGTCGGCGTCTGGTGAAACTCTTGGAGGTGTTGCCAACAAAACTGCCGAAAGCATGTTGCTTTGTGAAGCGGCGGGTTACGATGCCATTTTAATTGAAACTGTTGGTGTGGGGCAATCTGAAACCGCTGTTCATGGTATGACTGATTTTTTTCTACTCTTAATGTTAGCCGGAGCTGGCGATGAACTTCAAGGCATTAAAAAAGGCATCATGGAAATGGCAGATATGGTAGTTATTAATAAAGCCGATGGCGACAACATTCGTAAAAGCGAAATGGCACGATTGCAATATCAAAATGCCTTACATATTTTTCCGCAATCGGAATCTGGTTGGGTACCTGTAGTTACTAAAGCTTCTTCAACAAAAAATACAGGCATCGATACCGTTTGGGATGAAATCACCAAATACAAGCAATTAGTAACCGAAAATGGGTATTTCATTAAAAATAGAAACCATCAAAAAATACGATGGATGTACGATAATATTAATGAAGAATTGAAACACATGTTTTATGGTTCAAAGGATATTAAGAGTAAGCTTTCTGTTTTAGAAAAGGACATTATTTCTTCCGATATATCACCAGTAAAAGCAGCGCAATTAATTATTGAAAAATTTAAAAAGTCTTTTAAATAAGCATGATATAAAGACGTTTTAAAATGATATAAATATGACTTCCGAAAATTGTTTTGATAAAGAATTTGAGCTCAGATATTTTGAAATGAATAACCTGGGGTTGGCCACACCAACCATAATGTTAGCCCTATTGGAAGAAACAGCAGCCGACCATTGTTATGCAATAAACCACAGTTTGTTTGACCTCGTTAAAAAAAATATAGGTTGGGTTTTGGTGTCTGGTGCTATGCAAATAGAACGTTATCCAAGTTATAAAGAGAAAATAACCATTAGAACCTGGCTCTCAAGCTATTCGACAATTAAAGGATATAGGGAAAATATTATTTTTGATGAAAATCAAAATATAATAGGTCGAGCCAAGGGTTTATGGGTATTCTTCGATATAGAAAACAGGAAACCAATACCAATTTTTAATGATATCAAAGAAAAATGGGGCTATTATAACGAAGAATCTATAAATACAAACATCAAGAAAAAAATAGAAGCCATAGACTTCGCAAGCCATATAAAACAATTTAAAGTCAACAGGTTTGATACAGACATGAATAAACACGTTAACAATATCAGATATTTACAATGGGTAATTGAATCTATCCCTGAAGATATTGCAGATAATTATTCCTTATATGAAATAAACGGTCGATTTATTTCTGAAGCCCAATATGGAGATACTGTTTTATCTTTAACCAATACGGATATTGAAAACGATTCTTTTGTGCATACCATAAAAATTGAAGGAAGCAATAAGGTATGTGCTACAGCCAAAACATTATGGCGTAAAAATTAAAAAAAATATAACAAAAAAACCGCTTTCTGTTTACAACAGAAGCGGTTTTTTTGACAATTCAAATTACAATACAAATGAAGCTTATTCTTGCTCCAAATATTTTTCCATAATAGTAATAGCAGCTTTAGCAATAACAGTTCCCGGTCCAAAAATGGCAGCCACTTTACGTTCTAATAAATAATTATAATCTTGCTCTGGAATAACTCCACCTGCAAATACCATAATATCTGGTCTTCCCAATTTTTCTAACTCACCAATTAACTGCGGAATCAAAGTTTTATGTCCCGCCGCTAAACT
>Ga0102812_10000829_pt1 | contig 21799 bp, 17 predicted proteins | sample ColrivemetaGS713_FD_79334 | JGI IMG/M metagenome (GOLD analysis project Ga0102812, IMG submission 79334) | Estuarine microbial communities from the Columbia River estuary - Flood tide ETM metaG S.713 | ecosystem: Environmental > Aquatic > Marine > Intertidal zone > Estuary | place: USA...
AACTGGGCTTTTCTTAAATAACCAACCAAACTTTAAATGATGAAAAACCAATACTTAAAGTTCTAAAGGGAACCACCCCTTTATACTTCAAAGGTAATACAAACATAGACCGCTACAAATTTTTTAAACCACTTTAACTAAGGTCTTAACAGTAATTTATCTATTGGGCGCATTTTTTAGTAATTCCTTAAGAATAATCACTATTTGAAACTATTTAAATAATAGGAAATATCTGAAATTAAGAGCGTTAAAACGGAAAACCTAGGGTAAAAAACACCGCCCCTGGACCGTTTAATGGCGATTTAGTATACATAAGTTGTGCCGGACCTAAAATAGACTCAAAGCCATAGCCTAATCCATAGCCAAAATAAGAAGGGGCTCTTTTAAATGATCCAGGCCTTAAAATGTCATCTGTAACTTTAGCAATGTTTGCTGCTACAATCAAATGATTCTTAGGGGCTATTTCAAAATCTAATGAAGCCTTCATCTTTAAAAAACTATCCCCTGGAATGGCAATAAAATCATAGCCTAAAAAAGGAATGAAATTATTAGTTTGAGTAGCACCCATGCCTCCAAGGGCAAAATCAAGGGATTTAGTTCCCGAACTTCCGGACTTAATCCCCACCTCTGGAGCCAAAACAAAAGACCAGTTTTTAGCGAAATTTACGGCTGCGATTGCCTTTGATCTAAAAATAGAAAAAGGATTAAATGTCCCGTTATAATTGCTAGACAAAAAATAAGTATGAAAATCTACTTCCAAGTATAAACCTTTAGAGGGAAAGAAAAGATCATCTAAAGTGTCGAACTTCAATTGTCCATAACCACTCGCATAATGGCTTTTTTCTAAAGTGAGCACTGAACTATTATTGCTTTGTGTATTTTCTTGTAAAAATGTATCGCTACTGAATTTAATCCACTTATGCTCTAGTCCCAAAGAAATGGAGAAAGCGTTTTTATACACGGTCTGGAGATACATTTGATTAGTAAAGTCTGTAAAGTCCATATTCACTGTATTTAAATTAGGATCATCTGGTAGCCTAAAATTATTTTCTAATACGGTATAAGGGATGTCAAAATTAAAATCGTTCAACTTACTTCTCAATCCAAAACTCCAGTTAAACCCTTTGTCTACGTAGTAATCTATTTGGTACCTTAGGTAGTCTCCAAAAATAAAATCCAAGGAGAGTACGTCGTCTTTTCTCAATAAATTCTTTTGAGTAATATTTATCAAAGCAGCGCTTTTATACAACTTATCATAATGGGCCCCAAACCTAATATTGGTCTTGTTGTCACTCTCTTTCAAGTTTAAAATTAAACCCAATCCAGTGGCCTTTTCAATTAATTTATACCGAATGGTATTAAAATTATTTGTTGCTGCTAAATTATTAATACCACGCTTTAAATCTTCGAATAAAATTTGGTCACCTTCCTTAAATCGCAGTTTCCCTTTCACATAATCATCCGAATAATTAACTATCCCATTCACCTCTATATAGTTAATTTTCAGGGTATCTGCCCTACTATCTCTCCGTTGAAAGGTTTTATCTAAAGGTGTTTTTTTTAATTGGTTTTTAGATAATTCCAGCAATGCGTTCTCTTGAAGCAAAGCTGCTCTGGCTCCTTCTGCTACAATTGCCGCTCCCTTGTCAAAATCTATGATAGAATAAGGGGCCATATTTGGTCTAATGTATAGGTCTGTTTTATTAGACTTACTTTTCATTGCTTCTACCGTCCTGAAATTGTTAATCTGTAACAAAATATCCGTAGCAGATCCCAAAGACCCTCTTTTGGAAAGATCCTGCTGAACGTCTACACCAACAATGAAATTTGCCCCTAAGGACTTTAGTTCTTCTATGGGATAATTATTTAACACGCCCCCATCTATGAGTAGCTTACCCTCCAATTCCATTGGTTCAAAGAGGGAAGGAAAGGTGCCAGAAGCCATAATAGCCTCAGGAAGGTAACCATTATCTAAGCGAATGGCAACACCGTTCTCTATGTCTGTTGCTATACAAAAAAAGGGAATGGGCAATTGGTTAAAATCTCTCACGTCTTTTACATGAAATAATAGGGATACCAATTCATTATATACCTTCTGTCCTCCAGAAATAGCTTGTGGAAAAGAAATTTTATACCCGTCAAAAGGCAAACTAATGGCATAGCGCTCTGCGTCTTCCTTTTCATAAAAAGTCTTACTTTCCCTTGAAAAGTCGTCTTGAATAAGGCTGTTAAAATTAATTTGTCTAAAAATAGAATCCAGCTCTTCTGCCCTATATCCAGAGGCGTATAAGGCGCCTACTATAGCCCCCATACTCGTTCCTGCTATATAGTCTATTTGAACACCGGAGGCCTCAATCACTTTAAGCGCGCCTATGTGTGCCAATCCCTTCGCACCTCCACCACTTAAGACCAAACCTACTTTTAAAGGCTTATCCCTTGATTGTAAGGCGGTTGAATCCCTTGTCGCGAATGCTTTCGAAATCTCATTGATTGATGCTGTTTGAGCTCGAAGGTTGAATACACTAGCTATTAATAGGGTGAAAAAGAAAAAACGCAGGAATAAAAAATAAGGATATTTAATGAAAATGCTCATACAATATGCTGGCTTTTGCTGGACCTACTTGAGTAATTAAAGCATCTAAGTTAGCTTCTTTTATCTTAGCGACTGTTTTAAAATGCCTTAATAATTGTGTCGCTGTTTTTTCTCCTATTCCCTTAATTCCGTCCAATTCTGAAACTATAGCACCTTTACTTCTCAAATTTCTATGAAAAGTAATCCCAAATCTGTGGGCTTCATTTCTCAATTGTTGGATTACTTTTAGAGACTCGGATTTCTTATCTAAATACAAGGGAATAGGATCTTCAGGGAAATAAATTTCCTCCAAACGCTTTGCAATACCCACTATAGCAATTTTCCCTCTTAAGCCTAATTGATCAAGGGCTTTTAAAGCAGCAGATAATTGCCCTTTACCTCCATCAATTACAATAAGTTGTGGTAATGAACTGCCTTCTTCTTTGAGCCTTTTATAGCGCCTGTATACCACTTCTTCCATAGAGGCAAAATCATCAGGTCCCTCTACGGTCTTAATGTGAAAATGTCGGTACATTTTTTTATTGGGCTTGGCATTGGTAAACACCACACAAGCAGCCACCGGATTAGACCCTTGAATATTAGAGTTGTCAAAGCATTCAATATGCACTGGAAGCGAAGAAAGCCTTAAATCTTCTTTAATTTGAGCCAAAATACGCTTAGAATGACGTTCAGGATCTACAATGCGCATTTGACTCAATTTATCCTGTCTATAAAAACGGGCATTACGCTCAGACAACGCTAACAATTTTTGTTTGTCTCCCAAAACAGGTATAGTAGCCTTTATTCCTTCTGGCATTAATACTTTAAATGGGATGATCACCTCTTTAGAAATAGATTTAAAACGCTCCCTTAAGGACACAATAGCCAATTCTAAAATTTGTGCATCTGTCTCCTCCAGCTGCTTTTTAATTTCCAGGGTGTGAGACCGAATAATGGCGCCATGAGAAAGTTCAAGAAAATTCACATAGGCATGGGTTTGGTCTGAAATAACAGTAAACACATCTACATTGTTTATTTTAGGATTTACTATTGTGGACTTAGATTGGTAACCAGCCAATACGGCCAGCTTTTCTTTTACTTTGTGGGCCATTTCAAAAGCTTCCTCAGCGGCGTAACGATCCATTTCTATTTTAAAATGCTTCATTGCTGCAGCTAAATTGCCCTTTAATATATGTCTAATGGCTTCTATATCTTTAGCATATGAGGCCTCTGATTGTAAATTCTCACAAGGTGCATGGCAATTCCCTAAATGATACTCCAAACAACTTTTATACCTGCCTTCTTGAATTTTTTCAAAAGAGAGGTCATAATTGCAGGTTCTCAAAGGATAAAGCCCTTTAATGAGCTCCAGCAAAACCTTCACCATTCTCTTATTGGTATAAGGCCCAAAATATTCTGAACCATCTTTAATTAACTGACGGGTTAAAAAGACCCTTGGAAACCGTTCTTTTTTAATACAAATCCAAGGAAAGGTCTTGTCATCTTTTAATAATATATTATACCTTGGCTGGTATTTTTTAATCAGGTTGTTTTCTAATAAAAGTGCGTCTGACTCTGTGGGAACCACTATATGCTTGATCAGCACAATTTTCTTGACCAATAAGCGTGTTTTGGCTATCTCGTGTTTTAATGTAAAATATGAACTGACCCTTTTTTTAAGGTTTTTGGCTTTTCCTATATATAAAATCTTATCTGAGCTATCATAAAACTGGTACACTCCCGGAGTTTCCGGAAGTACACTGAGTTGTATAGAAATGCTATTGGCCGCCATAGGTGATTTACAAAGGTATAGTAGAAATTATTATTGGGCCTTTATTTTATCTGTATTTTTATAAGCTTAAAATGCCCAATTTATGAATAAAATAGCCCTTAGAAGTGCTTACCTTGAAAAAAGAAAAAAGCTCCAAACAGAAGAAATTGCTACATTAAGTGCCGCTATAGGGAATCAATTATTAAACTGTCCTATATGGGATGCCTCCTATTACAGCCTATTCCTGAGTATTGTTTCCAAAAAAGAAATAGATACCGAATTCATCCTCACATTACTGCATGGAAGAGATAAAGAAGTCTGTTTGCCAAGAATACAAAACGATACTGAAATAGTGCATATACTACTGACAGACAATACCAAAATAAAAACAAACCATTGGGGGATTCCAGAGCCTCAAAATGGATTGACTGTTCCCCCTTCAGAAATAGAAGTAGTCTTTATTCCTTTATTGGCATATGATAAAAAAGGGCACAGAGTCGGATACGGAAAAGGATTCTACGATCGTTTTTTATCTAAATGCAAACCAAATACCCTAAAAATAGGCTTATCCCTATTTGAACCTGAAGAAAAAATTGAGGGCTTAGACGCCACAGATATTCCATTAGATTACTGTGTAACACCAGTTAAGGTATACGAATTTAAATAAACAATTCTGAGTCTTATGATACAGCTCAGATCTAATTCTGACAAATGATGCAGAAAAGAAGACAAATTTAGCGACTTTGAAAATTCGCAAAACACCTATCCCTGTGGAAAAGCTTTTTTGTTGAAGACCAATAAAAGACCTACTCCAGTACTAATAGCGGTGTCTGCAATATTAAAAACTGGTTCAAAAAATCTTAATGAATTTCCTCCTAAAACTGGCACCCATTCTGGCCATGTAGTATCTATGAGCGGGAAATAGAGCATGTCTACCACCTTACCTTGTAGTAAGCTGCCGTAAGGCTGATCAGAAAATAGGGTCGCTACTTGGTACATACTGTCATTAAATAGTACCCCATAAAAAACAGAATCAATAATATTACCCAAGGCCCCTGCGAAAATCAAAGCTTGGGCCATTTGCAAAAAAAGTGGCACACCTTTTTTAACAGAACTTACAAACCACGCACCAATTCCCACAATAGCAAACAGTCTAAAAACGGTGAGGGCAATTTTTCCACTTACATCTGAAATGGGTAAAATATCACTGAGTTTGGCCCCCCAAGCAGCGCCCTCGTTTTCGATAAATAAAATTTGAAAACCAGAAAAGACCTCTACAGATTCTCCTAAAAAAAAGTGTGTTTTAATATAAATTTTCACACATTGGTCCAGAATCAATAAAAAATAGGCGAGTAAAAAAGGCTTTTTAAACATAATAGGTACTTAGGTGGCTAAAATAAACATTATTATTAAAATGAAACTAGTCTAGAGGAACCACTTTAATGTCTCCGTGTATGGACCGCAATACAATCTCTGAAAGCCCCTTTGGAACACTGGGTAAAATTAGCGTTCCATAGGTTGTTTCAGCATTTACAATGGCTTTTTTTTGCTTTAAAATAATAGGCGCTCTAATGGTATTTACCCGCACTTGATTCCCTACTTCTTTTAAAACACTCAATCCGTCATTGAGTTGGATCTGAAGTTTCTCAAAAATACCCTCAGCATTTATTTGGGTATTTCCTCCATCTATATAGACTTCTAGATATGTTGGTATTTCAATAGCCAAATCAACCGACCATATTTTGTGGGCACTGAGTTTGTCATTGGGAAGTTCAAAAGTTGCTGAAAGGTCTGGTTCAATAAATAAGGTATTTCCTTTTCTAGTAAACACGATCATCTGATGGAGACTGTACTCTCCATTTAAACGTGCTGAAACAAGAAGTTCCTTGGAGGAAGATGGTTTTAAATGTAAGGTATTGACTTCTTGGGCCAATACATGGATTTGGGTGAGAGAAGGGTCTTCTAAAACTTTAGATAATATCTTTTGAGACCAGGATAAATGAAGGGCTAACACCAGAAGTATCGCTGTGTATATAACCTTCAATAACGACTACTTTTGCATGTTCTTAGCTTCAATACTTAGGGTCGCGTGAGGGACTAGCTTTAATCTTTCTTTGTTGATTAATTTACCCGTTACCCTGCATATGCCATAGGTCTTATTCTCAATTCTAAGCAAGGCATTTTTTAAATCCCTGATAAATTTCTCTTGACGAATAGCCAATTGGGTATTAGCTTCTTTGCTCATGGTCTCAGAGCCTTCTTCAAAAGCCTTGAAAGTTGGAGAGGTGTCATCTGTACCATTGTTTCCATCATTCATATATGAACTCTTTAAAAGTTCAAGATGAGACTTAGCCACCTCTATTTTCTCAGAGATAAGGACCTTGAATTCTGCCAAATCTTTATCTGAATATCTGTTTTTTAAATCTGTTTCCATATTAGTTTTGTTTTTCAATAAATAACACTGAGCGTACCTCATCAAATTCAATTGGAAGTCCCTCGTTTAGAGTTGTTTCTACCAATATTTCTGTCGCCAATGTTTCTGTTTTAATATATTCTAAATTATCTAATAAAGCCGAATCTATAAAGGGGTCTTTTAGAAATTTAATAACAATTTTGTCCGTGACTTCAAAGCCACTGTCTTTTCTTAAGTTTTGAATCCTATTGACCAGCTCTCTCGCTATTCCTTCTGCTTTTAGTTCAGGGCTAATTGTAGCATCTAAAGCCACTGTTAATGCGCCTGAAGAAGCTACCAACCATCCTTCAATATCCTGAGAACTGATCTCCACATCAGACAACTCCAAAGCTATTTTATCCCCATCTACAAGCAACTCAATAGCGCCATTTAGCTCCATTTGGTTAATATCTTTTGATGTTAAGGATTGTATCGCTGTAGCAACCGCTTTCATTTTAGGACCAAATTTAGGACCTAAAGTCTTAAAATTAGGCTTGATCTGTTTGACCAAGATATCTGAAGAATCCGCCAAAATTTCTAATTCTTTTACATTTACTTCAGATAAAATAAGTGAAGCAACTGCTTTTAAATCTATTGCTTTTACTAGGGCAGAAACAGGCACCATAATTTTCTGAAGGGGCTGTCTTACTTTAATTTTTTCTTTTTGTCTAATAGACAAAACTAGCGAACAAGTTTGCTGAGCCAATTGCATTTTGCGCTCTAAATCTGAATCAATAACAGCGCTATTGGCCTTTGGAAATTGCGCTAAATGAACACTTTCTTTTACATTAGGGTCACACACGCCAGCCAAATCTAGATAAAGTCTGTCCATGAAAAATGGAGCAATAGGTGCAGATAATTTAGAAACCACCAAGAGACATTCATACAATGTTTGGTAAGCGGCTATTTTATCTGGTCCGTATTCTCCTTTCCAAAAACGCCTTCTACACAAACGAACATACCAGTTGCTTAAATTTTCTTGCACAAAATCTGAGATGGCTCTCGCTGCTTTTGTGGGCTCATAGGTTTCATAGGCCGCTTCTACCCTGATGATTAAACTATTGAGTTCGGAAAGCACCCAACGGTCAATTTCTGGCCTGTCTGCTAATGGAATCTGAGGAGCACTGTTGTCAAAATGATCTAAGTTGGCATACAAACTAAAGAAAGAATAGGTATTGTACAGGGTGCCAAAAAACTTACGCTTTACCTCTACAATCCCTTCTGTGTCAAACTTTAGGTTGTCCCATGGATTTGCATTGGCGATCATATACCAACGCGTGGCGTCGGCCCCATGGGCCGCAATAGTTTCAAAAGGATCAATCGCATTGCCAAGGCGCTTAGACATTTTCTTTCCGTCCTTGTCTAATACCATCCCATTAGAGACTACATTTTTATAGGCTGGCCTGTCAAAAACCATGGTCGCAATAGCGTGAAGGGTGTAAAACCACCCCCTTGTTTGGTCTACGCCTTCTGCAATGAAATCTGCAGGGAAGGCCTTGTTCTCATCTATGAGTTCTTTGTTCTCAAATGGGTAGTGCCACTGGGCATAAGGCATAGATCCAGAGTCAAACCAGACATCTATAAGGTCTGATTCTCTGTGCATTGGTTCCCCAGTGCTGGATACTAAAACCACCTGGTCTACAATGTTTTTATGAAGGTCTATTGTGGCGTAATTCTCCGCTGAATAGTCTCCTACTTTAAAGTCTTCAAAAATATCTTTAGACATAAGTCCAGCAGCAACAGAAGCTTTAATGGCTTCTTTAAGTTCTGCTACAGAACCAATCATGATTTCTTCTTTGCCGTCTGCCGTTCTCCAAATAGGCAATGGAATTCCCCAATATCTAGATCTAGAAAGGTTCCAGTCATTGGCGTTGGCCAACCAGTTTCCAAACCTACCTTCACCGGTGGCTTTTGGCTTCCAGTTAATTTCCTGGTTCAAAGACACCATTTTATCCTTTACTTCAGTCATTTTAATAAACCAAGAGTCTAAGGGGTAATATAAAATAGGCTTGTCTGTTCTCCAGCAATTTGGATAGGAATGCACATATTTTTCTACTTTAAAAGCCCTGTTTTCCTCCTTGAGTCTAATGGCAATTTCTACATCTGCAGAACGTTCTGGCGCTTCTCCCTCCGGATAGTACTCATTTTTAACATACTTACCTCCTAAGCCCGCAACTTCAGGTCTAAACTTTCCTTGTAGGTCTACTAGAGGCACTTTGTTGCCCGCTGAATCTAAAACCAACATTGGCGGGATTTCTGGGCTAGCTTGTTTGGCTACCAAGGCGTCGTCTGCACCAAAAGTGGGGGCCGTATGCACAATACCGGTTCCATCTTCTGTGGTCACAAAATCTCCTCCAATCACTCTAAAAGCGTTTTCAGGATGATCACAAGGCAATACACCAGTCATGAGTTGTTCGTATGTGACACCGATAAGGTCTGCCCCTTTAAAAGACGCTAAAACCAAATAAGGTATTTTCTTGTCTTCTTTGTTGTATTGTTGAATGGCTTCTTTACTTTCCACTGCTACAAACTTTCCTGCAAATTGCTTTCCTACCAATGATTTGGCGAGCAATACATGCATAGGTTCAAAGGTGTACTGATTAAAAGTACGCACCAAAACATAGTCAATTTTAGGGCCTACGGTTAAAGCAGTGTTGCTCGGAAGGGTCCAAGGGGTAGTGGTCCATGCCAAGAAATATAAAGGTGCGTCTAAAGATTGTAAGCCCTTTGGTAGGGTCTCTTCTATGGCTTTAAACTGTGCCGTTACTGTGGTATCTGTCACATCCTGATAGGTGCCTGGCTGGTTCAACTCGTGTGAACTCAATCCTGTACCAGCTTTAGGAGAATAAGGTTGAATGGTATATCCCTTATAGATTAGGCCTTTCTTGTATATTTCTTTCAACAACCACCAAACAGACTCCATGTATTTTGGCTCATAGGTAATATAAGGGTTTTCCATATCTACCCAATAGCCTATTTTATCTGTCATGTCGTTCCACACATCGGTGTAGCGCATCACAGCGGCTCTACAAGCTTTGTTATAATCTTCTACAGATATCTTAGTGCCAATGTCTTCTTTGGTAATTCCCAAGGCTTTTTCTACACCCAATTCAATAGGCAAACCGTGGGTGTCCCAACCTGCTTTCCGCTTTACCTGAAAACCCTTCATGGTCTTGTATCTAGGAAAAATATCCTTGATCGTTCTAGCCATTGCATGGTGAATTCCAGGCATGCCGTTGGCCGACGGCGGCCCTTCAAAAAACACATATGAAGGTTGCCCTTCTCGTTGCTCCACGCTTTTTTGGAATACCTCTTTGTCTTTCCATTCCTGTAAAACAGCTTTGGAAATACCAGGCAAATCTAATCCTTTATATTCTGCAAACTTCATAGTATTAAGGTCTTGTATGCGGTATGAAAGGGGCAAAATTAAGCAATTAGAACGAAACCATCCTCATTTTAAAGGGATGTTAAAAATGCGGTAGATACTGGCCCTTAAAAAACAATACAAACCCTTTAAAATTGGTAACTAGCGCCCAGAATAAGGTTGCTCCCTGGAGCACTTAAGCCAGAAGCATACGTCCTGTACAACTGATTGGTGATATTCTCCCAAGCTAAAAAAGTTGTAACGGCATTGGTCAAGGTGTATTGGGACCTGAAATTAAGGCTGTGCCATGAGGGGCTGTATGGATTCCCAAAGCGGTCTAAAGCATACATATAGCTTTTTGATTGTTCTGATACAGCCAGCTGATCTGCACTTATTTCTCTATTAAAATTGAGCAATATACTTGCTTTAAACCTGGAATTTTTATAAAGCAGCTGTAGGTCTCCAAAAGAAGGTGCCACATGCCTGCCTGGAGATAGCGCCCCATTGTCTTCTTCCTCTGTGCCTTTAATATAACTGTAATTTGCCGCAAATGACAAGTAGGGACTCAGCATAAAATCTGCCCCTATTTCCCAACCGTATACATAGGCATTTGCAGCGTTTTGAACTGCTTGAACCTGACTTAAAACACCCTGATATACTATTTGAGACTGACCGTTTAAGGCAAAATTTCTTCGCACTAAGGCGTCTTTTAGATGGGTGTAATACCCTGCAAGTCTCCAAACTACTTTATCTGAAAAATTCTTTTTTAGGCCTATTTCTGTTCCATATGCATATTCTGGTTTCAAAGCTGGGTTTGGCACTACAACAGACCCTGGTTCTGAATCAAAAACCTTTCCAATGTCGTCAATATTAGGGGCCCTAAATCCTGTAGTAGCATTCCAACTCACTTGAAAATCTTCCGCCACAAACCAACTCCAACCTAAGCTTCCTGTTAAAGCAGCTGTATTTAGGTCTGCCTTTTCAAAAGGGAAATCATAAAATTCATTGTCAAAAGAGGCATTTACCCAAACATGAGTATAGCGAATACCACCTAAAAATTTAAAATTTTCAGAAGCCTCAAAAGTGCTGTTTAAATACAATGCAGCGGAACGCCACAGCGCATTATCTGGATACCTAGAAGCGGCTGGTAAAATCATGTTGCTGCTCACTATGTTTTCAGATCCCTTTGAGTACACTTTATTCCCTACATATTCAGCCCCATAAAATAACCTAAAGGCGCCTGTCTTTTTGTGTTCTATGTCAAGGTTAAATGATATTGCGTCTACTTTTTCCTCAGTACCGAAAAGAGAAACCGCTCCAAAGTCTCTGTCAAAGCGGCTTTCATTAAAGCGCTGGTATGCCGCTGTAAATTTAAGTCCCTCATAAAATGTATTTAAGGGGGCATGAGAGATATTAAAATTGGTCATAAACCATTTTTGTGGGCCGTAATCCCAAACTGCGGAGCGTAGTCCAGTACCTGCATTATCTGGTCTTGTGAGACGGTCGTATCTGGCGAAATGAGAGGTCTCAGAAAAGTAAACGCCCAACTGGAATTCAAGGTTTTCATCTGCTTTATACCGTACTTTCTGCAAACTGTTTATCTGATTGTAACCTGTGGGATTTTGAAGCCTTGGATTGGGATTGTCTACCAGTAGGTCTGCTCCGCCACCTTGTAATACAAATTGAGGTCTCAAGTATGCCTCTGGGCCGTTTTTACCCATTTGTAAATCTTCAAAATTACTGTGCGTTATACTGCTTAAAAAACCCCACTTTTCTGTTCCTACACTAAGGTCTAGATGGGCTGTCCGCTCTTGGTTGACACTCGAATACCTATATTGGGCATTTCCGGAGTATGTTGTAGTCTCATTTTTGCTCAATTGTGGTTCCTTTGTATAATAATGCACCACACCACCTATGGCGTCACTACCATAAATAACAGATCCAGAGCCAAAAATCACCTCCGTGTTTTTTATACTAAAGGGATCTACAGCAATACTATTTTGTAAATTTCCTCCTCTAAAAATAGCATTGTTCATTCTCACCCCGTCTACAGAAAGCAACAGTCTGTTTGCTGCAAAACCCCTGATCATAGGGCTTCCTCCGCCTAATTGACTTTTCTGGACGTAGACTTTGCCTGTTTGCTGGAGCATGTCTGCCGCCGTTTGGGGCTGGTTAAATGCAATGCTTTGTGCATTTATACCAACAATCTTCTGTGGTACATCTTTTCGCTGCTGTTCCCATTTAGACACAGACATCACCACCTCATCTAACTCGAAAGCATTGCGCTGCAAATAAACCACACGGCCCCTTTGCACCCACTGTTTTACATTGGTTCTATATTCAATATATGAGGAATGGTTAATATATAAGGTCTCTTTTGCGGAATACCCATTTAATACACAACGCCCGTCTAGCGCTGTAAGAAAACGTATGGATTGATCTTTGTTGTACACCAATACACCTGCCAGAGGTTCTTTTGTATCTGCGTCATACACAAAGACTTCTTGCGCTATTGAAAATAAAGGAAGGCACCCAATGACTGTCACATATATTAGTCTAAGAAAATACTTCATTGAGTATGTGTATTGATTTTGGTGTTTTAAATCCATCTAAATGGTGCTGGTAATAAACCATTAAATGCGATATAAGTTCTCGCCTACTTTTTTGAGACATTTTAATATCATTTAACTTATCAAAATTTATGCCTAATATAGATTTAAAAAAAGAAATTTCAGGTTCGCCCATATGGGGATTCAAGCCTGCATGGGAACAAAAGTCTCCTTCTACTAGATCAAAATATGGGCTATCCATATGATTATCAGAGGGATAAAATCCAAAATACTTGCTGATTTCTACGAGAAAAAATAGGTGAAAATTGGCTATTTGATCTTCATTATCTAGCCATTGTAAAGCCGTTTCAATAAATGAAAACAATTCCTTATTCTCTGTTTCTTCTTGAATGGCATTGGATAAAAACTCAGATAAAAACAGTACAATGGCATTTTTGGCCATATGGGTATGTGCGCTCTGATAGGGATAAGACAATTTGGCTTCAATTAATCTTTCTAAATTACCCTTATCCCTGTGTTGGGCAACAATTTCTAATTGACTTAAAGGCAAAAAATGGGCCTTGTTGAACTTTCCTTTTTTCCTGCTCAATACTCTGTTGAGCATATAGGACTTTAAGCCACTAGACGCCGTATACAACTTAACAATTAAGCTGTTGTCTCCATACTTAATCGTTTTTAAAACAATCGCTTTAGTGGTTTGCTGCATGGATGTAAAAATAAAAAAAGCCTTTTCTCTAACAAGAGAAAAGGCTTTAATATTAATTGAAAAAACAGTTTTAAATCACGCCCTGCGCCAACATAGCGTCTGCTACCTTAACAAATCCAGCAATATTGGCTCCTTTTACATAATTACAATAGCCGTCTGCTTCTTTTCCATAGGCAATACAAGAATCGTGAATGTCCGACATAATGGCTTTTAAGCGCTCATCTACCTCTTCTCTAGTCCAGCTAATTCTCAATGAATTCTGAGACATTTCTAATCCAGAAGTAGCTACACCGCCAGCGTTAGATGCCTTTCCTGGGGCAAATAAAATTTTAGCCTCATGAAAAGCATGAATGGCTTCAGGAGTAGAAGGCATATTAGCCCCCTCTGCAACACAAAGACATCCGTTGGCTATTAATTTTTCTGCATCCTGGCCATCCAACTCATTTTGAGTCGCACATGGCAGCGCAATATCACAGGCAACACCCCAGGGTGTCTCCCCTTCGTGATAGCTAGCATTAGGATAGGTATTAATATAAGCTGAAATTCTGGCCCTCTGGTTGTTTTTAAGGTCCATTACAAAAGCCAATTTTTCTGCATCTATTCCCTCTGGGTCGTGAATAAATCCTTTAGAATCCGATAAAGTCAGGACAGTAGCCCCTAATTGAATGGCTTTCTCTGCAGCGTATTGCGCCACATTTCCTGAACCAGAAATAACCACTTTTTTTCCTGAAAAATCATTGCCGCTAGTCTGTAACATGCTCTGTGCAAAATACACTGTTCCATAACCTGTTGCCTCAGGCCTAATTAAAGACCCTCCCCAAGAGCGTCCTTTACCTGTAAGCACCCCTGTAAACTCGTTGCGTATCTTTTTATACATACCAAACAAGAAACCAATTTCTCTAGCACCAACGCCAATATCTCCAGCAGGTACATCTGTATTTGGACCAATATGACGGTTGAGCTCCAACATAAAAGCATGGCAAAAACGCATGACTTCGTCGTCTGATTTTCCTTTAGGGTCAAAGTCAGACCCCCCTTTACCACCTCCCATTGGAAGGGTAGTTAAAGAATTTTTAAACACCTGCTCGAAAGCCAAGAATTTTAAAATACTGGCATTTACTGAGGGGTGAAAACGAAGCCCTCCTTTATAAGGACCAATAGCAGAATTCATTTGAATTCTATAGCCTCTGTTTACGTGAATCTCTCCAGAATCATCTACCCAAGCGACTCTAAAAGAAATGAGTCTTTCAGGTTCAACCATTCTGAGTAAAATATTTTTCCCGTTGTAAATATCGTGCTTGGCAATATAAGGAATGACTGTTTCAGCCACTTCTTGAACTGCTTGAATAAATTCAGGTTCATGACCATTTCTAGTCTTGACCTCTTCCATAAATGCATTAATTTTTGCTTCCATTTAAAATCTAATAGCAAGGCGATTTACGCCATTAATAATATAGGTGCAAAATTATGTTATTTCCATAATTTAAACCGGTTTTTTTATAGAATAATGCAATCTTACTATATGGAAAAATATTACTAAAGTTAAAGCCTTTATAATAAAGGGTTTAGCCTTTCAATGCCTTTTTAAGGGCTATAATGGAACCTATGTGAATGCCCTCATGCACCAGGTTAAAAGCCATAGCGTCGGAGACATTATTCAAGGTCACACCAGCAGAAGTTAAGTAGGGTGTGTAGGAAGAAAAAAGGCCTTTATGATAGTCTTCTTTTGTCCTGACAATTAACTCTTTCAAGGCAGCCTTTAAGAGGCCTACATCTTCTAAAGTTGGCGCATTTACGGGGGCTGTTCCCTTTCTATAAGTGTCAATAAAAGACTTAGACATATGGGGTTCCAAGCCGCTAAGCCCGTACACCAAAAGCTGTTGGGTTACAGCTACATGAGCAATATTCCACCATATATTGTTATTAAAACCTGTCGGTATTTTCCCAAGATCTTCTAAAGAAATATCATTTAAAAATTTAATGTATAGCTCACGAGTAGCAGCTGTAATCTGTAGAATAGTCTCCATGAATTGATTTTTTCTAAAAATAGTACAATTCCTTTAAAATAAGTTTCTTTGTATCTAATTTATCACACCATGAAACACATCTACCATTTAAGCACTTGCAACACTTGTAAAAAAATCATTGATGCTTTTGGGACCCTGACCGATGTCACTCTGCAAGACCTAAAACAAACCCACATCTCTGAAAAAGAACTGGACGAGCTCGCTACAATTACAGGCTCTTACGAATCGCTCTTCAACAGGCGCTCCCGTTTGTATACCTCAGAAGGATTGGCCAATAAAGACCTCAGCGAACAGGACTATAAGTCGTATATTTTATCCCACTATACCTTTTTAAAAAGACCTGTGATACGGGTAGAAGGTGCTGTTTTTGTGGGCTATAAAAAAGACACCATTGCCGCTGCAGATGTGGCTTTAAAATCTTAATATTGAAAGCACTCTTAACCAAAAGAGCCCTGGCTTTACTAGCAGCATTTGGTGCCACCACTATATATGGTTTAAACCATACGATTGCTAAAGGAGCTATGCCGGACTATGTAGGGGCTTTTGGTTTTATTATGCTCCGGGTAGGTGGTGCAGCCGTTTTATTTTGGACCCTCTCACTCTTTACGCCTAAAGAAAAGATCCAACGAAAAGACTGGAAAATACTTTTGGCGGCTACATTACTAGGCATGGTGATTAATATGCTTTCTTTTTTTAAAGGGCTTTCGCTTTCCACCCCTATCAATAGTGCCGTTTTAGTAACCATTACACCCATCATTGTCGTGTTGCTGTCTGCCCTATTTTTAAAGGAAAAAATTGGATTGCGAAAAATACTTGGGATTGGCTTAGGATTCTTAGGGGCGCTGGGCCTCATTTTATTTGGTCATGAAATAAGACAAGACGCCCCAAATATTTTTGTAGGAAATATACTATTTGTGCTTAATGCCACCTCTTATGGCGCTTACTTAATAGTGGTTAAGTCACTGATTAAAAAATACCATCCTATCACCCTAATGAAATGGTTGTTTGGAATGGCCTTTGTCATAAATTTCCCTATCACTATAGTAGAGTTTAATCAAATTCAATGGGGAGAAATGCCTTTGGAAATTTGGGCAGCTATTGGATTTGTGATTGTTGGAACTACTTTTCTTACCTATTTATTTAATGCTTTCGCGCTCACCACCCTTAAAGCGTCTTCTGTGGGTGCATTTGTTTATTTACAGCCGCTCATAGGAATTATCTATGCCGTGCTCAGCGGAAAAGACCAACTGAGTCCCGTGAAATTAGCGGGTACTTTGGCCGTTTTAGTAGGGGTCTATTTGGCTACCTCAAAACAGGCTTCTAAGTCTAGTGAAGGGAAAACTATTTAAAACAACCCTTTAAGATAACACAATTAGACGGTCTTATCTACCGGCTTTTTTGCAAATTTTCTAGTGTCTTCCTTGGTGAGAACCTTAAAACCATCTGCCTTTTCAATCCCTGCAAAAGCATTTAAAAAAACTTCTGGCAATGGTGCCAATGCCCTAGATTTCATGTCTATCCAAGCACCCATCATTTCGCAGTGTGCAAAGTTTTTCCCCTTGTGATCGTAAAAATTATGATGAAATTCAAAGAACATTCCGTCTTTACTAAGTCCTTTTAATTCTAGGGATACTTGAATGGGTTTTCCAGCAAAAGCCTCTTTGAAATAATATATATGCTCGTAAAACACCACAGGGCCAAGTTGGTATTGCGCCATGCTGTCTTGATTAAAACCACATTCCATTAAGAAACCCATTCGGGTATGACTCATAAAATTTAAATAAGAAGCGTTGGCCAAATGTCTATTGGCGTCTAAGTCACTCCAGCGAATATCAAATGATTTTGTGTACATTTATAGTGTGTTTGTTATGCATGCATAATAACTGCAAAAGTATTATTATTTTTTGAACTCCCTAAAAGTACCTTATGTCAAAAAAAGCGCCTTTTATCCATGACCTAAATCTGCCTGTTGTAGCAGCGCCTATGTTTTTAATTTCAAATCCAAACATGGTCATTGAATGTTGTAAAAACGGAATTGTAGGCACCTTTCCAGCGTTAAACCAAAGAACCAGTGAAGGTTTTGAAGCATGGCTCATTGAGATAAAAGAGGCCTTAGCGGCATTTGAAAAAGAAACCGGCCAAAAGGCGGCGCCTTTTGGTGTGAATTTAATTGTTCACCCTACCAATCCTAGATTAGAAGCAGATGTGAAATTGTGTATGAAACACAAGGTCCCTTTAGTGATTACTTCTCTTGGGGCGGTGTCTATGGTAGTAGACGCTATTCATTCTTATGGGGGTTTGGTGTTTCACGATATTATTAAAAAGAGGCATGCTGAAAAAGCTGCTGAAGCTGGTGTAGACGGTCTAATTTTAGTCGCTGCAGGTGCTGGAGGCCATGGAGGTTCTTTAAACCCTATGAGCCTTGTGGCAGAAGTAAAAAGCATATTCGATAAGACCATCTTACTCTCAGGCTGTATTAGCACGGGCAAAGACGTTGCTACTGCCCTACAAATGGGCGCAGACTTGGCTTATATGGGCACAAGATTTATCAATACTGATGAGAGTATTGCCCCTGAAGCATACAAAAAAATGATTGTAGACGCTGGGGCAAATGATGTGGTTTACACCGCAGCTATTTCCGGAGTTCACGCGAACTTTTTGGCGGCGAGCTTACAAGCTGCTGGAATTACGGCAGAAGACCTTAAAAAAGATGTCAAGATAGATTTTGGAAAAGAAATGGATACAGAAGCTAAAGCCTGGAAAACCATTTGGTCTGCAGGACAAGGCGTCACCACAATTAAAGACAGTATTCCTGTAAAAGCACTTGTGGAAAGATTGAGAAGTGAATTTATAGCCGCACTTAAATCTCAGGCCAGCATACTAGAAAAATTTCAGTAAAAAATCACAACATTTAACAAATTTGAGCCCTTTTTGACCGATAAAAAAAGGGCTTTTTTACTATATTCGTTTTTTATTTATTAATGTCCCGGCTTGGGGACACCTCAAAGCCAATACCCTATATTATGAAAAAAGTATTATTTGCATTGTCTGCTGTATTTATCTTAAACAGCTGTGGTGAAAGCAAGAAAAAAGAAGAGAGTGGTTTTCAGATGAACAGAACTAAAAAGGAAACTACCCTTAAAAAAACAAAAGTAGAAGTTCCTGTAGACTTAAACAACAAAGGGATTGGCCCTGTAAAGACAGTGTCACTATCAGATACATTAGACGCAGACATGGTGTCTCTAGGACAAGAAATTTTCGAAGTGAAGTGTACTGCATGCCATATGCCCAATCAAAGAATGATCGGTCCAGCCTTAGCGGGTGCTTTAGAGAGAAGAAGTCCTGAATGGATCATGAATATGATCATTAACCCTACGGAGATGATTAAAAAAGACCCTATAGCAAAAGCCTTATTAAAAGAATACAACAATGCTATTATGCTCAACCAGAATGTAAACCAAAATGACGCTAGGGCACTTTTAGAATATATTAGGTCCCTGTAGATTCAAAACAGCGGTGCTTTAAAAATTAAGGGGCGGCCATTGGCCGCCCCTTAATTTTTTATTTGATTGGCGAACAGATCTAAACATCTACAGCTACCTTATAGGTAGGATCTTCTAGGACGTTAACCTCAATTAAGGCATCGGCGTTGCGAAGCAAGGCCTTACAATCTGAACTGAGGTGTTTTAAATGTACCTTCTTGCCTAATTTTAAATAACGCTCTGTGATTTTATTGAGCGCTTCTATGGCAGACATATCTACCACCCTACTCTCTTTAAAATCAATGATCACTTCTTGGGGGTCGTTTAGGACGTCAAATTTCTCATTAAAGGCTGTAATAGAGCCAAAGAAAAGTGGCCCATATATTTCATAATGCTTCACCCCTTGTGCGTCTACTGTTTTTCTAGCCCTAATTCTCTTGGCGTTATCCCATGAAAAAACCAGTGCAGAAATGACCACACCCACCAGAACAGCCAAGGCTAGATTGTGGAGGAAAATAGTGACAAAGGTGACTAAAACCATCACCAATACATCTGATTTGGGCATTTTATTGAAGGTTTTTAAACTGGCCCACTCAAAAGTACCTACCGAGACCATAATCATCAGTCCCGTAAGGGCTGCCATGGGCATTTTTTCAATTAAACTTGCACCAAACATGATGAAAACCAAAAGCATTACCGAGGCAACAATTCCTGAAAGTCTGGCCCTTGCTCCGTTAGACGTGTTTATTAGACTCTGTCCTATCATGGCACAACCACCCATGCCCGAAAACAATCCAGATAAGATATTGGCCGCACCCTGAGCTACAGCTTCTTTATTTCCACTACCCCTTGTTTCTGTAATTTCGTCTACAATATTCAAGGTGAGTAAACTCTCTATAAGACCTACTCCAGCCACAATAGCTGCAAAAGGGAAAATAATACTTAGCGTTTCCAAAGTCCATGGAATTTCAGGAATGTGAAACGGGGGGAACCCTCCTTTTATAGAGGCAATATCTCCGATGGTTCTGGTGTCTATATCCAAGAAAAAAACAATGCCAAAAACAGTTAAGATAGCCACCAAAGAAGCAGGAATAGCTTTGCTGAGTTTGGGTAATCCCCAAATCATTAAAATGGTTAGGGCTACTAATCCCAGTAGTATATAAAGTGATTGTCCAGTGAGCCAATCACCATTTGCATCTTTAAACTGGGCCATTTGAGACATGAAAATAATTATGGCCAAGCCGTTTACGAATCCAAATATCACAGGATGCGGCACCAAGCGCATCAGTTTACCCAATTTAAGAAAACCCGCCAGAGATTGCATCATACCGGCTAAAATAACCGTAGCAAAAACATATTCAACTCCATATTCCTTTGCAAGAGAAACAATCACCACGGCAACTGCTCCAGTAGCGCCAGATATCATTCCTGGACGGCCACCAAAAATAGACGTGACAAAACCCATCACAAAAGCAGCGTAAAGTCCCGTTAATGGTGAAAGTCCCGCGATTAGCGCAAAAGCTATTGCTTCTGGCACCAAAGCTAAGGCCACTGTAAGTCCGGAGAGTACTTCTGTTTTATAATTTACTTTTTGGGAAAAATCGAAAAGATGGATGAATTTATTCAAGAGAGGTTTGTTTAATATGGCCTAGTGGCTTTTTAGGAAGTTGCAAAAGTAGCCTTTTTAAATGGAACGCAAAAAACCCCAGGTCCTCACCCGGGGTTTTGAATCAACTAATTCTAACCTAAACAAAACTAAAATATAAATTTATTGTAGTCATTAAACATAAATCAATTTTCGTGCCAAACTAAAAATTTACTAAAATACTTTTAGGGCTTTTTGCTTGTTTTATTTTGAAGTCTGGCCCTAAAGCCCTTAGTGTTTAGAATAAGACGGGGTGAGGATTAAAATAAGACGCGAATTGGATTTAGAATAAGACTGGGCGTGTTTTTATAATAAGACGCGAAGTTCTAAATAAGCCAAAGGGTTTTCTTAAATTTGTCGGAGTCTTTATTTGGTAAGACCTCTATAATTAAGGAATGAAACCTATGGATAAGTTTGCTGTAATAGGTGGTGGGAGCTGGGCTACCGCCATAGTGAAAATGCTCACCGAAAATAACAATACAGTCATCTGGTACATGAGAAACTCAGAGGCTATAGCGCACATAAAAGAAGAATTTCACAACCCAAACTATTTATCTGCGGTTAGTTTTGACCTTCAATACCTCAAGCTCACAGACCAAATTGACGAAGCATTAAATGGGGCTCAATGTATTGTTTTTGCCATTCCTTCTGCCTTTTTAGTCACTGAAATGGCTAAATCTACTATAGATTTAAAGGGCAAGATTATTTTTTCTGCTATTAAAGGGATTGTGCCTGAAACAGGTAAAATAGTAGGGGAGCATTTCAATGAAACTTATGGGGTCCCTTTAGAACAAATAGGTGTCATTACAGGGCCATGCCATGCAGAGGAGGTGGCGCTTGAAAGGCTTTCTTTTCTAACCATTGCCTGTGCAGATTTAGCTACTGCTTCTCAAATGGCAAAAGCCCTACAAAGCAGTTATATTAAAACAAAAATTTCAGATGACATTATTGGCGCAGAATACGCAGCTGTACTTAAAAACATCTATGCTATTGCTGCGGGTATAGCTCATGGTCTTGGGTATGGGGATAATTTTCAAGCAGTGCTCATGAGTAATGCCATAAGGGAGATGAAGCGATTTATTAAACAAGTCCATAAAATGAAACGCAACATTAACGACACCGCTTATCTTGGAGATTTGTTGGTTACGGGCTATTCCGTTTTTAGTAGGAATAGAATGTTTGGGAACATGATTGGAAAAGGGTACACCGT
>Ga0102812_10000831_pt1 | contig 21776 bp, 16 predicted proteins | sample ColrivemetaGS713_FD_79334 | JGI IMG/M metagenome (GOLD analysis project Ga0102812, IMG submission 79334) | Estuarine microbial communities from the Columbia River estuary - Flood tide ETM metaG S.713 | ecosystem: Environmental > Aquatic > Marine > Intertidal zone > Estuary | place: USA...
AATTGTTGAAAAATATCAATTAAAACAATTAGAAATATTAAGTTCGGCAATTAAAAAAATGCCTTTACAAGCAAGTTTTATTGCGCAAATGGAGAAAGAATTTCAATTGGTTTTAGGAAAGAAATTGGGTGAAATTCCTGTATTTTTAAGAAGTGATACTAATATGGAAGATTTAAAAGATTTTTCAGGTGCAGGTTTAAATTTGACTTTGTTTAATGTTGTTGCAAAAGATAAAATTTTACAAGGAATTAAAGATGTTTGGGCATCACCGTATACAGAACGCAGTTTTAAATGGCGTCAGAAATATTTGTTAAATCCTGAAAATGTATTCCCTTCTATTTTAGTGATTCCAAGTGTAGATGTAGATTATTCAGGTGTAATGATTACAACAGGAATTAATTCGGGGAATTCTAAAGACTTAACTATTGCTTTTAGTCGTGGTGCAGGTGGAGCAGTGGATGGGCAATCAGCGGAAGCGTATGAATTACAATTCGAAGGGAAAAAACAATTAATTGCTCCTGCTCGTGAACCTTTATATAATGGATTGCCTTTAACTGGAGGAACCATTAAAAAAATGGCAACTTTTGAAAAAGCTATTTTAAATGAACAAAATATAAAAGAGATTAGAGAATTGGCAACAAATGTTCGCCAAAAAATGGCAAAAGAAGTAAATGCCGAGTATAAAGGAGCATATGATGTAGAGCTTGGATTTAAAGATGATAAGCTTTGGTTGTTTCAAATCCGACCATTTGTTGAAAATAAAAAAGCTTTGAGTTCTGGTTATTTAGAATCTATCACTCCAAAAATTGATAAAAACAAGGAAGTTCTTCTTTCAAAAAAAATATAAAATGAAAAATTATTTAAAAATAAGTTTAATTGCAATTATTTGTTGGTCGTTTGTTGGTTTGGTTCCCTATCCAATTGATGGTTATTCACGCACCGGAATAAAAAGATTATTACGCATTGAAAGGATTAAAAATGGTGAAATAAAGGAAACTTTAAATCTTCCTGCTGGGGCAATGAAAGGATATAACGAAATTAAATTAAATTTAGTTTCAAAATGGAAAGATAGTACCGCACAATTTTTAGTGAAAGATGAGCAATTTAATAAAGAGATAAATGGACTTTTTTATGGATTAGATAAAAGTTACTCATTATCGGTTTTAGATATATCTGATGTTAATAATATAAGATATGCTGCACGAAATGAAACTTCTGGTTATCAGCCTGGTAGTGTAGGTAAAATTGCTGTTTTGGTTGGATTATTTAATCAATTAGCTATTATTTACCCGGATTCATTTGAACAACGAATTGAATTGTTAAAATCTAAATCTGTAAAAGCAGGGCAGTGGGGAATGACCGATGAACATACCGTCCCAATTTTTAATGTAGAAACTAATAAATTAGTGAAGCGAACTGTTATTCCTTCAGATGTATTTTCTTTGTTTGAATGGGCAGATCATATGATGTCTGTTAGTAATAATGGAGCTGCAAGTATTGTTTGGAGAGAAACGCTATTAATGGCTGCTTTTGGTAAAGATTATCCTGAGCTAACACAAGAAGGTGCGGACGATTATTTTAAAAATACACCTAAAAGGGAATTAACAGATTTAGGAAATGATGTTGTTAATTTGCCATTACGTAAATTAGGAATAACTTTTGAAGAATGGCGCTTAGGTACTTTTTTCACTCGAGGGTCTAACAATTATATTGGTAGTAAAGATGGGAGTATTGGAAGCCCAATTGGCTTAATGAAATTTTTGGTGCAATTAGAGCAAGGAAAAGTGGTAGATGAAAAATCGAGCTTAGAAATGAAACGATTGATGTATATGACCGACCGAAGAATAAGATATGCTCAAGCACCGGCTTTAAAAAATGCTGCAGTGTATTTTAAATCAGGTAGTTTGTACAAATGTGATAGAACTAAAGGAGAAGAATGTGGAAAATATATGGGGAATGTTCAAAATTTTATGAATTCAGTTGCTATTGTAGAGCATCCAAATGGTAAAAAATATATGGTTGCCTTAATGACAAATGTGCTGCGAAAAAACTCAGCAAGTGATCATATGTATTTAGCAGGAAGCATTGATAAGTTGATTAATAAATAAATCTAACGCTTTGAATTTAAAATTTCCTGAGCTTTATTTCTAATTTTTTCATTGGTATCATTTAGAACTAATTCAACCAACGGCACATATTTTGGATCGTTGGTTTTTTCTATTAAATATAATACGGCTTGTTTTAATTTTATATCTTTTCGTTGTAATAATGTTTTGTAACATTCCGATTCACTCAGCATTTGTAAGTTTAATTTCTTAATTTTTTCTTCAGAAATAGCTTCAACTAAAACAGATTCAGCAATAGGAATTAGTTCTTTTTTAAGCTGACTGTCTAAAATATTATCTAAAAACTCAATGGCGTGTATACGTTGTTCTTCTTTACCAGTTAAAATAATATTTAAAATAGGTTCCACATCATTTGGTGGATATTTAATGCCTAAAAAACGAAAAATACGTTGTAATTGTCTGTCTAACCGTAGTTCTAACAGCTGCATTAAACCATTTCGAGCTTCAACGATTTCTGAACTTTCTTTTGAAAAATCCTTCTTTTTATATTGTATTACAATTTGAGAGTGAATTACTGAAAGTGTATTTTGATATAAATGGCACTCATCTAATATTTTGTCAACTATAAAGCGGTCTTTAATAAGTAAATTAGGATATTCCCATTTTAATCTTTTAAGTGCTTCTATTGCTTCAATTTTAACGGAATGTTCTGTTCCATCAGTTAATTTTTTTAAGGAAGAAATAGCCTTTTGCGAGGCAAATTTTTCAATTACTGCAATTATTTGAATTGCATCATCTAGCTCAACTGAGTCTTCACGAACTTTTTGTGACAATATCTCTAAAACAGGTTCACCATATCTTAATAGCGCTTCAAAGGCTGTCTTCCGAGTGTCCTTTCCACTTAAGTAATCTATTATTTTTGGAATAAACTGTTGATCCAATGTTTCGGCCGCACTTAAAATTGCAGTTTTTTGTATTTTTTGGTTTGTGGCGCTTAATTGAGTTCTAAGGATATGATAAAACTTACTAGCTTTGGCATTTCCTATTGCTTCAACAATTGCTTGCATTTTATTTGATTTATACTCTTCAGAAATAGTTTCCTCATACTGTTGAAGGGCTAAATTTAGACGATTTTCCAGATTGAATTTATCTTGAAGTTGTTGACTATTTCTTACTTCTAAAGACAATCCTATAAGTGCAGCATTAGAAATAGTGGCATCGTTTGTATTTAAGTATTTGCTAAAAAGTTCAATAGTATCTTTGTCATATTTTTTTAATAAATATCGAAAGGCCGCTGTTGTAACCTGTTGGTCAGAATCATTTACCATTGATTCAATTTTAGAACACAAATTTTCAGTTTTCAAAAAATACAAATTTTCAATAGCTAATGCTCTAACTTTTGGAGAATTGTGTGCTAATAAATTTTTAATTGCAGAAAAGAAACGCTCATCCTTTGCTTCTAAGGTCTTTTGAAGCATGTGCAAAATCTGACCCTCAGAACCATTGCCTAAAACTCTATTTACAGTATCAATAATTGAGGTTATTTCAATTTCCTTTTTTACTATTTTTTCTTTTTTAACTTGTGAGGTGTCTAATAAATTTTTAAAAGAAACTATATATTCATTTCTTAAATGGTAAATAAAATATAGCCAAACGGATATTAAAGCTATAATTATTAGGCTTATATATGTAGAGGAAATATCTAATCCGTTTACAAAAAATATTAAAATAAAACCCGCCAAACCAGTAGCAATACTGTCAACCACAACATCGGTAAATGTTTTTGTTTTCTTTTTAGTTTCAATTGGTATTGGAATGGACAATAGTTCAGTTGCAGCCTTATTAACAGACTGTTTTAAACTACCATCAATAATTTTTATAACAATAATTACCCAAATTTGAGGTAGAAATAATAACAAAAAAGAACCAATTAAAATTCCTGAAGGTAACCAAAGTAGCGACTTTCCTACTCCAAAAGTTCCAACTATCCGCTGTGTTAAAAAAAGTTGAACTAATAAAGAAATTAAACTAAGTGTAGAGAACCAAAATCCAAAAAATGAAGTTAGTTCTTCTTGGTCAGTAATGAGTCTTGAGGCGTAGTCACTGTATTGATAATCAACTAGTTTTGCAACCAAAACGCTAAGCCCTATTACGATAGCAATTAAACTTAATAATTTTGATTGCTTTATAAGTCTAAATGGTGATTCTACTTTTGGTTCGGTACGAAGAGAAACTTGAAAAGTATTTAATTTTACAATTTCGTTTTTCCAAATGTATTTTGTTATTGGTAGGCAAAATGTCAGTAAAAAAGCAGCTACAAAAAATAAAATTTCAGTTTTTAAGAAGGTGGTTAAAATAGAAGTTAAATACCCACCAAAAATTCCGCCAGCTATCGCACCAGCACCTATAAAACCAAAAACTCGTTTTGCTTCGCGAACGTTATAAACTAAGTTGGCTAAAATCCAAAATTGCGAAGCCGTTAATAATCCAAATATAGCTACCCAAATATAAGGAATGTATAAAATGTAACCTCCAGCTAAATTAAAAGTTAATGCAATTCCAAAAATAATTAATGAAATAACTGAGCCTTTTATTGTACCTTCAATTACCCTGTTTAATGGTTTTATTTCTAATATCTTATCGTAGAAATAAGATCCAATAATAGCAGTTAAAGCAGTTAATACGTAACCAAGAGGTAATGCATCTGAGGTTAATTCAGATAAAAAAAGTGAATTTATTGTTGGTTTAACAATAAGTAAAGTTGTTATTATTAAGAAAATATTAAGTTGAAGCAATAGCGTTTTATGCAGTTCTTCTTCTTTAAGATCAAAAACTTTTAAAATATATTTTTTAAGAATATTTTTGTATAACATTTAGCAATAAAATATGGCGATAAAGGTATAGATTCTGTAATCTATGCCAAAGTTTTTTAACAAACAATCTTTATAAAAAAAGCCTAAATAATTTAGGCTTTGTATTGTATTTAAGTTCTTTGCGCTGCTTTTTTGAGAACTTTTTCAATAGGCTTAACTAAACTACGTATAATTTGTTCACCATTTTCATTATCTACCAAAGCAACTAAAATATAACGTCTTTTTTGATCTTTACCCCAAACTAAAATAGAATCGGAATGAAAACTTTTCCATGAACCAGATTTGCGAAATAAACGTGCATCAGGTGCAATTTGATCTAAAGTATTTACAAATTTATGATGCAACGCTGGGTTTTCCAATATATCTAACATTTGTTTGGAACGATCGGGATTAACTAATTTCCCGTTAGCCAACATATAATAATACCTACAAACTTGGTCAGCGGTTGCAGCATGACTTAAGTTTAATAATGGTTCTCTATTTGTATCACCACCACCACCATAACGTTTGCCAACCCAAAGCCCTCCGCCTTCTTCTTCATCATATAATGCATATTTTTCATTAGTCATTACACTCTCAATTTTTTCATAGCCTAACCTGTCAATCATTCTTGTAGATGCTTGATTATCAGATTTACTAATCATTAACTTCATATCATTTGTAATTTCAGGAGTTTCTATCAATTCTCCATTTTCGATAGCATCCATTGCGGCTAATAAAATAGAAATTTTAGGTAAACTAGCCGCATACATCATATGATTTCCGTTTATGCTTGCATATTTAGTAAGTTTTGGATTGCTTAAATCAACAAGACCTACTGCCATTTTATTTTGCTGAATTAATGATTTCCAACTCGAATTCATATTAAGCTCTTTTTCTAAATTGGATTGAAGTGAAGAATTAGTTAAACTAAATAAAGGTTTTAATTTTACGCTATTTTGTTTAATAGGTAACTCATTTTGAGCTACTAACGAAACAGAAAAAATAAACAGAAAAAATAATAATAATTTAGATGTTTTCATTTAGATAGTAATGTGTTTAAAATTTACATCAAAGATATTTAATTTTTAAACACACAAAATGTTAAATATTTTTTGGATAATAAAATTAATTTTCCTTTAAATATGAGTACTTCTTATAATGTTATCTCTAAAAATTGTTAATTTTTTGTAAAACTAATTTAAAAAATATTCTGGGAATGTTTTAAAAGGAATAAATGTGATTTTTTTCTAAAATTATTTGACGAAAATTATATAATAAAAAAAGCGGCTATTAGCCACTTTTTAATTTAGAATATATTTTATCCTTTTCTTCTTTTTGAAGGTTTAGTATTACCAAAAGCACTTTTATTATCCGAACGCTTTCTACCAAAACCGCTAAAATCTCCACCTCCTGAAGTTTTGCGATCCTTACTTCTTCGCCTTCCTCCACCACTTCGGCTGTTTTCGCTTCTTCCTCCTCCATCATCTCTTTTTCTGCGGCTACCTCCGCCTCTTCCAGAACGTTTCTTTTCGGTCACTTCAACATTAACATTTCTTCCTTCAAAATCAATATCACCCGCTTGAAATGCAGAAATCGTTTCGTCTGTATAATTTTTATCTAATTCAAAAAATGAAAAAGTATCTAATATTTCAATTTGTCCAATCTCAATATTCTTAGCAATTTGTTGTTCGTTTATTAAACCAATAAGCCTTGCAGGATTTAACTTATCCTTTCTTCCAATATTTATAAAGAAACGAGTCATATTTTCGTCATCTCTACTTTTTCCTCTGCTATCTCTATCATTTCTTCTCATTTGGTCACTGTCATTTAAGTCAGGAGCATTTTCGTAATATGACAGGAACGTATTAAATTCTATTGAAACAAATCTTTTTATTAATTCTTCACGATTTAAACCTTCTAATTTTTCATAAATTGAAGGAAGGAAATCGTTTATTTCTGTTTCGTTAACTTTAATATCATGAACTTTATCAATTAATTTTAATAACTGATTTTGACAAATTTCTTTACCAGTTGGGACAGGAGTACTAATAAACTTTTTACCAATTTTTCTTTCAATTGGGTGTAACTTTCCTTTTTCTCTTCCGGTTACAATAGCTATGGATATACCTTCTTTCCCTGCACGACCAGTTCTACCACTTCTATGGGTGTACGATTCAATTTGGTCTGGTAATTTATGGTTAATAACGTGTGTTAAATCATTAACATCTAAACCTCTGGCAGCAACATCAGTTGCAACTAATAATTGTAAATGTTTTTTTCTGAATTTTTCCATGACACTGTCACGTTGAGCTTGTGATAAATCTCCATGAAGTGAATCTGCATTGTACCCATCTTTTATTAATTTATCAGCAATTTCTTGCGTTTCTCTACGAGTTCTACAAAAAATAATACTATAGATATCAGGGTTAACATCTGCAATACGTTTAAGTGCTGCATATCTATTTCTTTCAGAAACTACATAATATTGATGTGAAACTTGATCAGAACCTTTGTTTTTCTCTCCAGAAGTTATTTCAACAGGATTGTTCAAGTATTTTCTAGCAATACTTTCTACCTCTTGAGGAAAAGTTGCTGAAAACAATAAAGTTTGTTTTTCTTTTGGAGTAACAGCAAGAATTTTATCTAAATCATCTTTGAAACCCATATTTAACATTTCATCGGCTTCATCTAATACAAGCCATTTAATGTTATCTAGTTTCAATTGTTTTCTGTTAATTAAATCAACAGTTCTACCAGGAGTACCAACTATTATATGTACACCTTTTTTAAGTTTTCTAATTTGCTCTTCAATATTTGCCCCTCCATAAACTGCTGCGGTTCTAAAACCATCAGTATATTTTGAAAATTCTTCAATGTTATTTGCAATTTGAAGTGCTAATTCACGTGTAGGAGACAAAATAATTGCTTGTGTGTTTTTACTTTCAACATCAATTTGTTCTAAAATTGGTAAGCTGAAAGCTGCAGTTTTTCCAGTTCCTGTTTGTGCAAAAGCCTTTAAATCTTGATCTGATGCTAATACTTGTGGAATTGCTTTTAATTGAATTTCTGTAGGATTTTCGTACCCTAAATCGGTTAAGGCCTTAATAATATTTTTATTAAGCCCTAGCTCTTTAAATGTCGACATTCTGTATAAATTATTGATTTACAGACGCCCATCTATAAACCGGTTAAAAATCGTGCAAAGGTACACTTATATTTAAAGTAACAGAGGAAAATTTAGTTTTTTTCTAATTTGGTTAATTCAGAACTAAATTTTTTCGAATCTAAATAGGTAAATCCGTTCGTAACAATACCTTTATTATTTACCAAGATAGTTCTCGGGTAAGTACTTGTTAAAAATTGATGCGCAGCACTATCTTTTGTTAATTTAAATTGGTTTTCGAGGTTAGTAAAACTATGTTCACTAGGTATATGATTAACACTAGGCTGCGTATTTATTCCAACAAATAAGATATTAGGGTAATTTTTTTCTAAATATTGTATTCTTTTAGTTAAGTACTCTAAAGACATATATTCTGTTGACCAAAAGTAAATTACTGTATTTTTATTTTTGGTAATATCATTACAATTTAAAATTTCATTTGAAAAATTTTCGATTTTAAAATCTGGAAGCAATTCATTATTTAAAACAAACTTACTGTCGTTAACTAAATTTTTAACTTGAGTAACATATTCTTCATCTGTACAGTTTTCTAAAAAAATATTTAATGTTTCCTTATTTATTGAACAAGTAGATTCGCTCTTTAAAAAATCTTCAACAACAATGCCTTTTAATAAGGTGTTTTTAAATTCTTCAAGCTTTACATTTTCAACAATAGCATTTAGTATGTTTACTGTAATATTATCTTTTGTACTATCTTTTTCTTTAATTTGGTAACTAACATTATACAAATAATTAATCACATAATTTCTGTATGGATAAAATGAAAGCAAATTGTCTTCATTTAAATTAATATTGTCTCTAAAATTGTAAAAATCTTTTGAAATTTCTGGAAATTTAGATAGTTTATGTGCTTTTTTATAGTAATATGGATAAATCTCTTTTAATCTATACAGTGGAAAATGAATTGCAGTATTTGTTAATTTTTGAAAACCTTCTGAAATATTTTCTTCATTTTGTAAAAAATCGTTATAAATATTTTCTCTTTCTATTGCCAATGAATCTATTTTAAACTGGAAGTCATTTTCGGTTAAATTAAAATACTGATACATTGCTTTTTCTTCTTTTTCATTTTGTAAAAATAAATTAATTAAAAATTCATTTTTGCTACTTCCTTTTCCATTAAAAACAAGCGATTCATCAAAATCCCATGTATTAAGTCTTATTAATACACTATCTGAGGGTTCAATATAAATATATTGAAATTCGTTACCGTGTTTAAAAGTATATAAGCCTTCTGAAAATGATTTATAAGACGCAATAAATTTGTTGTTATTTTTTAGGGATAGAGTATCAATAATTTTATCATCCTTTAATAGAAGCACAAAGTTGGTTCGTGGGTTAATAATTTGTCCGCCAAAATAAGTTAATGTATTACCCTTATTAGTTGTATTACAGCTAATAGTTAAAATTAATAATATGGCACCTAAAAAGTATTTCATTGAGATTGAATTCAAACAAAAGTACATACAACTTTATGTTTTACTTGTTAATGAGATGTTAAATATAAAAATGGATGTCTTAATTTTTTAATAAAATTGTTTACGTTGAATTAAATATTTTTTAGTAAATCTATTTTAGTACTTTTGCAGCGCAAATAAAAAAAATAAAAATATAATGCTTTCAGTATCAAATTTATCTGTCCAATTCGGCAAACGTGTTTTGTTTGATGAGGTAAACACAAAATTTACAATTGGTAATTGTTATGGAATAATTGGCGCAAATGGGTCAGGTAAATCAACATTTTTAAAAATTATATCAGGAGTTAGAGAGGCGACATCAGGCCAAGTTCATCTTGAACCAGGTAAACGAATGTCTGTTTTATCTCAGGATCACTATGCTTTTGATGAGTTCCCAGTATTAGATACAGTAATGATGGGAAACAAAAAACTGTATGAAATAAAAAACGAAATGGATGCTATTTATGCTAAAGAAGATTTTTCTGAAGCGGATGGTGTAAAAGCTGGTGAACTAGGTGCAGAATTTGAAGAAATGGGAGGTTGGAATGCAGAAAGCGAAGCAGCAACATTATTATCTTCATTGGGTATAAAGGACGATATGCACTATACTTTAATGGCTGATTTAGATGGTAAATCTAAAGTTCGTGTGTTATTAGCGCAAGCTTTATTTGGAAATCCTGATGTTTTAATTATGGATGAGCCAACAAACGATTTGGATTTTGAAACAATTGGTTGGTTAGAAAACTTTTTAGCAAATTACGATAATACAGTAATTGTGGTTTCGCATGACCGTCACTTTTTAGATGCAGTTTGTACACACGTTTCAGATATAGATTTTGGAAAAATTACACATTATTCGGGTAACTATTCATTTTGGTATGAATCAAGTCAGTTAGCCGCAAAACAAAGAGCTCAACAAAGTAAAAAGGCTGAAGATAAAAAGAAGGAGTTAGAAGAGTTTATTCGTAGGTTTTCTGCCAATGTTGCAAAATCTAAACAAGCAACTAGTCGTAAAAAAATGATTGAGCGATTAAATATTGATGAAATTAAGCCTTCAAGCAGAAGATACCCTGCAATTATTTTTGAACGTGAAAGAGAAGCTGGAGATCAAATTTTAAATGTAGAGCATTTATCAAAAGCAACAGAAGAAGAAGTTTTATTTAATGATATTCATTTTAACTTAAATAGAGGAGATAAGGTGGCATTAATTTCAAAAAACTCGAGAGCAGTTACAGCATTTTATGAAATTTTAAATGATCATTTAAAAGCTGATAGTGGTAAATTTCAATGGGGAGTTACAACTACACAATCTTATTTGCCTTTAGATAATTCAGAATTTTTTACTGATTCAAGTTTAAATTTAGTTGATTGGTTACGCCAATATGCTAAAACGGAAGAAGAAAGAGAAGAAGTTTTTTTAAGAGGATTTTTAGGAAAGATGATTTTTAGTGGAGAAGAAGCGCTAAAAAAATGTGATGTACTTTCTGGAGGTGAAAAAGTTAGATGTATGATGAGTAGAATGATGATGATGAGAGCCAATGTTTTAATGTTAGATGAACCAACAAATCATTTAGATTTAGAAACTATTCAAGCTTTTAATAACTCTTTAAGTAATTTTAAAGGAACAGTTTTATTTACAACTCATGACCACGAATTTGCACAAACAGTTGCAAATAGAATTATTGAAATTACTCCAAATGGGGTAATTGATAGATATTCTAGTTTTGATGAATATTTGGATGATCCAAAAATTAAGGAATTAAGAGAAAAAATGTATAAATAATAAAAAGGGAGCGATTTGCTCCCTTTTTTTGGTGGAATGTTAGGATGAGCCTATTGAAACCGATTCCTCGTTTGCAAAAAAAATATATTTTGATAAGCTCAATATGATTAAAATTTAAGATGAATTAACTTTTTTTATTGCCCTAATCTTTTTCTTCTACCGTATTCTTGCAGAATTCTTTTATTAAAATCTCTTTCGGATTTTTGAAGTTTTACAATTTTATGAGCAGATATAATTTTAGAAAGTTCTTGAATCATTTTAATTTTTATCTCTGATATTTCCTTTTCAAGATTTACAGTTTCATTTAACAATCCCTGAGCTTTTGTTTCAGAAATAGCATCAATTCCACCTGCTAATTGAATTTCTTGAAAAATTCCTTTTTCAATTTTAAATTTTGATTCTTGAAGTTGTTCCATATATAAATTATATATGGGCCAAAATTTTTCAGCTTCATTTGGTTTTAGATCAATAGCTTCTGAAATAAATGCTGTTTTTAATAGTTTTATTTTTTGTCTATTCATTTTTTGAGCAAAAACTGAACTTATTGCAAATAAAATTAAAGCGACTATAATTAGTGATTTTTTCATTGTATAAAATTTAATTTTCATAAAACAATTCTTCCAAATCATTTTCATTTAAATATTCCAAAACATCATTTTCCGATAGTGAGGAAATAAAATTATTATCATCTAATTCAATATCTGGAAAAACAGTAGTTAAACTTTCAGCATCATAATCAATATGACCAAGATCTATAAATTCTTCTATTTCTGCAGATGCAATAGATTCAAAAGTTATTTCACGTGAATTATTATTCAATAAAAAAATGATTAAAAATGATGCGGCAATTGCTATTGGTGCAATATATTTTGTTATACTTTTAAGTTTAGTAACCTTAGGTTTCTTATTTAATTTATCTATTACCCTGTCTTCTAAAGTATTAAAATAGTTCTCTGGAACTGTATTGTTGTTTTCTAATTGTAAATTTTGAGTGTTAAGTTTAGTAATAACTATATCTTCTAAAGTATTAAAATAATGTTCAGGAGTTTTAAAATCTGGTTTTTCAGTGTTTATTTCTGAAGCTATTATTTCAGCAAAAACGCTATCTTCAATAGAATTAAAATAGCTATTTGGGACATTAAATCCAGATTTTTTTAGTGATAGTTCACTTAATGTTGGTGCTATTTTATGTAATTCTTTTTTATTCATTTCTAATTATTAGACTTACTTTAATTATTAAGGTTTAATGCGTTTTTAGGAACTCTTCAATTTTTTTGACAGCATGAAAATAAGAGGCTTTTAATGCACCAACTGAAGTGTCCAAAATTTCTGACATATCAGTATATTTCATTTCATCAAAATATTTCATATTAAAAACTAATTGTTGTTTATGTGGCAAGCTAACAATAGCTTTTTGCAATTTCAATTGAATTTCATCACCTGTATAATCAATATCATTATTTAAATTACGTACTGTATTTTGTTGTAATTCTTTTAATTCAACGTGTTGTTTAGCTGCCTTTTTATTTATAAAAGTAATTGCTTCGTTTGTTGCAATACGATACATCCAAGAGTATAATTTGCTATCTTCTTTAAAATTATGAATATTTTTAAAAACCTTTATAAAGGTATTTTGAAGTACATCATCTGCATCATCATGCAAGTAAACAATTTTCCTGATATGCCAATACAAACGTTCTTTGTATAAAGACATTAAACTTCTATAAGCTTGCTCTTGGGTTTTTTTATTTTTTAATTGAGCAACTAATAATTTATCGTCATTCACTTACTAATATTTGTTGTTAGACGATTAAATTTAAGAAAGGTTTAATTGATGAACAAAAAAATTATTTTTTTAAGAACTTTCTTCTTGAATAACCGAATAATCTTTCGTTTTTAATGGTTTCAGCAATTCCTTTTGGTAGCATTTCCTCCCAACCACGAATTCCATTGGCAATCATATCTAAAACTTTACTTGAAAATACTTCTAAAATTTCAGGATCATAATCTACAATATCAATAACTTTTCCGTTGTATTTAAAGAATTTATAAAGCTCTTTCATGCGTGGATGAACTTTAAGGTTTTCACTAGTTTTAATTTCACCAGTGCGTTCATCTTTAAGAGGGTATAGGTATACTTTTAAATCTTTAAAGAATAATTTACCAAAGGCTTCTAATATTCCTCCACTTAAATTACGATAATATTTTTCGTCAAAAATCTGAACAAAACTATATACACCCATTGCCAACGCAATACGTTCTTTTGTAAATTCAGAGAAGTATTCAACTAATTTATAATATTCTTGGAAATTAGTAATCATTACATTTTGCCCAAGTGAACAAAGTAATTCTGCTCTATCTAAAAAGTCTCTTTCATCAATTTCTCCTTCAGACCTTAAATTTGCTAAAGTTATTTCAAAAATTATTTTAGCATTTTCTTCTTTAACTTTACTTTCATTTAAAAACATTTGTTGTGCTAACTTATACATATCCATGTTTACCTTGGTAACAGGTCTAAAACTACCTCTTAGTGCCAAAATATTTGCTTTGTAAAGTTGTTGTGCTGGTAATAAATTATTTCCGTCAGGACCAAACATTACCGCATTAGTCATTCCATTTTTCACTAAAAGTAAGCTCATTAATCTATTATCCACATAAGAAAAACGTGGTCCAGAGAAATTAATCATATCAATTTCTAGCTGAACTTGGTGTAGGTTATCATACAGCGATTTTAATAATTCTTTTGGTTTATCGTTCAAATAAAATGCGCCATAAATTAGGTTTACACCTAGTATTCCTAATGTTTCTTGTTGTAATTTTGCATCAGTTTCTTTAAATCTTACATGTAAAACTATTTCACTATAATCTTCTAATGGATCTAATTGAAATTTAATACCAACCCAACCATGTCCTTTAAACCTCTTTACAAAATCAATTGTGGTAACGGTATTGGCATAAGAGAAGAAAATTTTATCTGGGTGGGTTTTTCTACTTAAACGTTCTTCAATAATTTCAATTTCATAGGTAAGCATTTTTTTTAAGCGATTTTCAGTTACATATCGCCCATCTTCTTCAACTCCGTAAATGGCATCTGAAAAGTCTTTATCATAAGCACTCATAGCTTTTGCTATTGTTCCTGAAGCCCCACCAGCTCTAAAAAAATGACGCACAGTTTCTTGCCCCGCACCAATTTCTGCAAATGTACCGTATGTATGCTTATTTAGATTAACCTTTAAAGCTTTATCCTTGCTAGATAATACTTGACCTATTTCTATGTCCCCTTTCAATTTTAAAGCCATTTCTTTTAATGTTTTTGCAAAAGTAAGAAATAATTTTGGCCAAAAAAAAATAGGGTTAAAGTTTAATTTACCCTATTTTAATATATTTTTAATCTATGGTTTTACATATTTTTTAGTTCAGTTACTAATTTTGTTATTGCATCTTTAGCATCTCCAAATAGCATGGATGTTTTTGAGTTGAAAAATAATTCATTTTCAATTCCGGCATATCCAACATTCATACTTCGTTTGTTTACAATAATATGTTTTGCATTTTCAACATCTAAAATTGGCATTCCATAAATTGGGCTCGATGGATCATTATGTGCTGCAGGATTTACAACATCATTTGCTCCAACAACTAGAACAACATCAGTATTAGTAAATTGTGGATTTATAGAATCCATTTCAATTAATTTATCGTAATCTACATTACTTTCAGCTAATAAAACATTCATATGTCCTGGCATACGACCAGCAACTGGATGAATAGCATAACTTACATCAACGCCTTTTTTGGTTAATAATTCTTCTAATTCATGAATAACATGTTGTGCTTGTGCAACTGCTAATCCATATCCTGGAACAATAACAACTTTATTTGCATAATTCATCATTACAGCGGCATCACTAGCTGTAGTTTTTTTAATGGTTCCACCAACTATATTTCCTGCTCCTGCGGCAACACTATCACCACCAAATGCTCCAAAAATCACATTTTTTAAAGATCGATTCATAGCATTACACATAACAAAAGTAAGAATTAAACCAGCAGATCCTACTAAAATACCACCCACAAGCATTACCATATTACCATAAAGAATACCAGTAATAGCGGCTGCAATACCAGTTAACGAGTTTAATAATGAAATTACTACAGGCATATCAGCACCTCCAATTGGAACGACAAACAAGTAACCATAAATTAAGGAAGCAATTAATAAAGCATATATTAGAACGAAACTATCAGTATTCATCATTACTATATAAGCAGAAAAAGCAATTAACAGTACAAATAAGAGATTGTTGATTAAATTGTATTTTGGTAATCGAAGATCTTTCATTGATCCGTTTAATTTAGCCCAAGCTACTAAACTACCTGTTAAAGTAATACTACCAATAACAATGGCTGCTAAAATAGTAGTTGTAATTGCTGGTCCAAGTTTTAAAGAAGGATCAACACCCACATTTTTATTGAATTCAATTAATCCAATTAAAAGTGCACTACCACCACCAAAACCATTAAATAACGATACCAATTCAGGCATTTTGGTCATTGCAACTTTCATGGCAATTATCCATCCTAAAACAGCGCCCACTAAAAGGGCTGCTCCAATTAAAACATAGTTAGTTAAAGGCACATTTTCAATGCCATGCAAAAATAAAGTTCCAATAATTGCAAGAATCATTCCAGCAGCAGAAATTAAATTTCCTTTTTTTGCGGTTGCGGGATGACCTAAAAATTTTAAACCAATAACAAACGTTACGGTTGAAATTAAATATATAATACTTAGTGAAATACTCATTATTTTCTCTTTTTAAACATTTGTAACATTCTGTCAGTAACGGCAAAACCACCAACAACATTAATAATTCCTAATACTACAGCAATAAACCCTAAGGTTAAACTTAAGATTGTTGTTGCTTCAAGCATCACTAAAATAGCACCAACAATTACTACTCCACTAAGTGCATTTGCACCAGACATTAATGGCGTATGAAGTACGGATGGAACATTTTTTATTAATTCTACTCCAATAAATATCGCTAGAATTAGGATATAAAATAATTGGAGATTATTGCTAATAAATTCTAAAAATTCATTCATAATTTAGTGTTTAGTTTTGTCTAATTTTTCCGTTTTGTACAATTAAAGTCCCATTAGTAATTTCTTCTTCTAATTCCCATTTGAACTCGTTTTTATCAGTTAAATGATTAATGAAGTTTAACATGTTCTTAGCATATAAATCACTTGCATTTGTAGAAACACTTTCTGGAGATATGGTAGTTCCAATAATTTTAACACCATTTTCAATAATGGTTTCATTCATTTTGCTTAATTCACAATTTCCTCCTTGCGCAGCAGCTAAATCAATAATTACTGCTCCGTTTTTCATTTGTTTTACTTGATCACCGGTAATTAATACTGGAGCTTTTCTTCCAGGGACCATTGCAGTTGTAATAACTAAATCTGCCTGAAATAATGATTTATTTACGGCTTCTTTTTGTCTGCGAGCATAATCTTCTGAAGCTTCTTTCGCATATCCACCTTCAGATTCTTCCCCAGCATTATCTACACTAATAAACTTAGCTCCTAAAGATTCTGTTTGTTCTTTAGTTTCCATTCTAATATCAGTAGCTTCAACAACAGCACCAAGGCGTTTTGCAGTGGCAATGGCTTGTAGACCAGCAACACCAACACCATAAATAAGGACTCTTGATGGGGTAATTGTACCAGCAGCAGTCATCATTAAAGGGAAGATTTTAGTCATTTCAAACGCTCCTAAAATAACCGCTTTATAACCTGCTAAATTACTTTGAGAACTTAAAACATCCATATCTTGCGCTCTTGAAATACGAGGCATTGCATCCATTGAAAAAGCAGAAGCACCAGTTGCAGCAATTGCATTTATTAAATCTGTATTAGATTTATGATATAATTGACTCATTAAAATATGAGATTTATCAACTAATTTTAAGTCGTCAGCATCAAATGGATTAATTTTTATTAGAATAGCGCTATTCTTAAAAACAACAGCCCTTCTTTCAATTTTAGCTCCAACTTTTTCATAATCTGAATTGTTATAGGACGATGAAGAACCTGCATTTTCTTCAACAATTACTTCAAATCCATTTTCAATAAGTTGTTTAGCAATATTTGGAGTAATTGCAACGCGTTTTTCTCCTTTTTGAGTTTCTTTTAATATTCCTATTTTCATTTAGTTAAAATTTACAATGTTTAATAGTGTTATTTGCTTCATTCAATTATTCTTGAACGACCTGTTTTTTTGCAAGGGTTAAAATTAATTAAAATAACCTAATTATAAGACCTTATATGCTTTCAAAAACATAAAAACTACTAAAAAGAAATAGTACTGAGCTTACAACTTCATTTTAGTAAAAAATAACGAAAGCAAATGTATAGATTAAGTTAGTTTTAGAGGTTGACAAAAGTCATTGTTATGTTAAAAAGCTATTAAAAACAGATAATTACCGTTTTTAAGTAGTGAATGTTACATAGCTGCATATTGATTTATTCGGTTTAATTTTTGATTGATTCCTTTTTAGTTAAAAGAATCCTTGTATTTTTATAAAAAATTAAAAATTGAAGATTACATTTTTAGGCACTGGCACATCTCAAGGAATTCCTGTTGTTTCAAATAATCATCCAGTTTGTTTGTCAAAAGATAAAAAGGATAAAAGGTTACGAGTTTCTATATTAATTGAATGGGAGAATTACATGTATGTAATTGATTGTGGTCCTGATTTTAGATATCAAATGTTACGTGCAAAAGTCACTAAAATTAATGGCGTTTTGTTTACCCATGAACATGCGGACCATACTGCTGGATTAGATGACTTACGTCCGTTTAGTTTTCAATTAGGAAGTGTTCCTATTTATGCTCAAAAAAGGGTTTTGGAAAATTTATCATATAGATTTAATTATATTTTTAGTGATGAAAATAAATACCCAGGTGCGCCAAGTGTACAGCAAAATATAGTTGAAAATAAACCTTTTTTACTTGGTAATTTGGAAGTGGTTCCTATTAAAGTTAATCACGGTAAATTGAAAATATTTGGATATAGATTTAAAGATGTTGCTTATTTAACGGATGTTAAAACTATTGATTTATCTGAAAAAGAGAAATTGAAAAATTTAGATGTTTTAATTATTAACGCAATTCGTTACAAACCTCATCATTCTCATTTAAATTTGGATGAAGCTTTAGAGTTAATATCAGAATTAAATCCTAAAAAAACGTTTTTAACACATATTAGTCATCATTTAGGTTTTCATTCAGAAGTTGAAAAAACACTTCCTAAAAATGTTTTTTTAGCCTATGATGAGCTAGTGTTAGAAGTTAAGTAAACTATTTTTTTTGTGCGATTAACAAAAATATTGGATATTTTTTTAAAGTAGTTTTTTTCTCAATGGTATATGGAATTGAATAATACAGAATTTCAAAACCACACTTTTTTAATAAATTCTCAAGGGTTTCTCTATTAAACCCAAAATGACCATTAAAGTTTTGTTCTTTCGGGTGAAATGAGCCATCTTCCTCAACTAAATCGGCAATGCACAAATAGCCATTCGAATTTAATAAAGAATAAAAGATAGTTGCTATTTCTTCTATGTTTTCAATATGATGTAATGTCATTAAAGTAAAAATAACATCAGTTTTTTCAATTTTTGAAGGATTTTTAATTAAATCAATTAGTAGAGGTTTGAAGTTTTTTATATTTTGAAATTCAATTTTTTCTTTTAGCACATTAATCATTCCTTCAGAATAATCAACCAATGTAATTTCTTTAAAATAATCTTTTAATTCAAAACTTAACAAACCAGTGCCACAACCAAATTCCAAAGCATTTAATTGTTTATTTGGTTGAATGACTTGTATCATTTGAGTGGCTATAAGTTTTGCCCTTTCAGTTTTTTCAAGATCTTTATCCCAGTCTTTTGCTTTTATATCGAAATGTAAAGTACTCATTATTAAGCTATTTAATTTAATTTTGGATTTTGTGACATGTAGAACGTTATTTCAGCACCATTTTTTATTTTATTATAATCCAGTAAATAATTATTTAAATTTTCGCCATTTAAGGTAATTTTTTCAATGTACACATTATCAGCTTTTTGATTAACAGTATTTATGATAATAACTTTGCCATTTTCTAAATTAATAATTGCATTTTTAATTAATGGACTACCAATTGCATAGTCATTTGAACCAGGTGTAACAGGATAAAATCCTAAGGCACTAAAAATATACCAAGCACTCATTTGTCCTGCATCGTCATTTCCACATAAACCATCTTCACCATTGCTATACATTGTATTCATAATCATTCTAACACGTTCTTGCGTTTTGTATGGATGATTTGTCCAATTGTATAAATATGGAATATGATGACCTGGTTCGTTACCTTGAACGTAATTTCCTATAATTCCATCACGTGTAATATCTTCGTTTTTTTCAATGTATTTGTCTTCAATTTCTGTATTAAAAATATAATCTAAATGTTTTGAAAATTTATCTTTTCCACCCATTAATGCAATCATATTGTCTATTTCATGTGGAACATATAAGCCATAATTTAATGCATTTCCTTCAATAAAACCTTGTCCGTGCGTATCAATTGGATCAAAATCTTTTCTCCAAGTTCCATCACTTAATTTTGGACGCATATAGCCAATTCCTTTATCATACACATTTTTATAATTTTTTGAACGATTTAAAAATGTATTGTATGCTTCTTTATTTTCTGCCTTTTCGGCAATTTGAGCAATACACCAATCATCAAAAGCATATTCCAAGGTTTTTGAAACTGAAGAAGAACTTTTATCTTCAGGAACAAAACCTAGGTTTATATAATCTCCAATTCCATCAAAATAAGTTATGTTTGCAGTGCTTTCACAAGCTTTTAAAGCTAAATTAATATCAACATCTGTAGTTCCTTTTGTAATAGCATCAGCAATTACAGTTGTAGCATGATACCCAACCATACACCAGTTCTCATTTGCATAATGACTCCATATAGGCAACATTTTGTGTACACTTTGGTTTTGATGAGCAACCATAGATTTTACCATATCATTATTTCTGGAAGGTTGAATGATATTGAATAATGGATGTAAAGCCCTATAAGTATCCCAAAGTGAAAAAATAGTATAATTTGTAAATCCTTTTGATTGGTGAATATTTTGATCTAATCCTCTATACAAACCATCAACATCTTCATAAATAATTGGACTTAACATAGTATGGTATAATGCTGTATAAAATGTTTCTTTTTGCGTTTTTGTTTCAGTTTCAACAATAATTTTATTTAATTCTTGATTCCACTTTTGTTGAGTTTCTAGTTTTGTTTTATTAAAATCCCAATGTGGAATTTCAGCTTCTAAATTTTTTAAAGCACCTGCAGTACTGGTATTTGAAAGTGCAAATTTTATTTTTATTTGCTCGTTTTCTTCAGTATCAAAATTAAAATAAGCTCTTAAATTTTTTCCTGCCATTTCAGGGAAATTTTCTTCTTCATTAAAACGTCTGTAAAATCCATTGTAGTGAACTTTTTCGTATTTTTTGTGACCATAACTTTTAAAAGGTTTTGAAAATTGCATGGCAAAAAACACCTTTTTTGTGCGGGCCCAGCCATTTGTTTGTCTATACCCAGTAATTAATGAATCATTTTCAACACGCACAAATGTCCATACATTTTTATCTTCGTAATTATAGATGTTTGAAATTAAATCGAGAATTATATGTGCATCGTCTGATTTTGGGAATGAATATTGATGAAATCCCACTCTTTCTGATGCGGTAAGCTCAACTTCAATATTATAATCATCTAATTTAACTTTATAATATCCAGGTTCTGCGTGTTCATTTATATGTGAGAATTGAGAATGATACCCACTTTTTGGAATGGTTGCATTTCCAGGTTCTAAATTTAGTTTTCCTGTTGTTGGCATAATTAAAAAATCTCCTAAATCTGAATGTCCTGTTCCACTAAAGTGTGTGTGACTAAAACCGAAAATTGTTGAATCATTATATTGGTAGCCGGCACAATATTTATACGTTTCAGGGTTGTATTTTCCATCAATAAACATAGGTTGTTGATTTGTTTCCGGACTTAATTGTACCATTCCAAAAGGTGCTGTTGCTCCAGGAAATGTATGTCCCATATTTTTTGTTCCAATAAACGGATTTACAAACTGAATTAGGTTTTTATGTTTTGTAGAGTCTTTGAAAGTCATAAAATAAGTTGATTTGTTTGCGTAAGAATTGGTTAAAATCAATAGAGTTATTAAGCTTATTAAATTTTTCATGTTATTCAATTATAAGTTCGTGTTTTTCTAATAAACCAGATAAACCGTCTTTAGAAAATTTAGCTTTTTTAATGTTATTTTTCTCAGGATCAATAGAGTAGT
>Ga0102812_10000832_pt1 | contig 21773 bp, 23 predicted proteins | sample ColrivemetaGS713_FD_79334 | JGI IMG/M metagenome (GOLD analysis project Ga0102812, IMG submission 79334) | Estuarine microbial communities from the Columbia River estuary - Flood tide ETM metaG S.713 | ecosystem: Environmental > Aquatic > Marine > Intertidal zone > Estuary | place: USA...
CCTGCCTAGCTGCACGAAATTCTGCAATTTGACTTGAATGCTCAATAAGCATTTCCAAGTTAGACCGAGAGGCCTGAATCAGCAGAACAGTCCGATCGGGAAATGAAAGGCGACCCTCTCCAATTTCAATGCCCCTTTCACGACAAATCCCCTCAAAAGCCTCTATTTCACCCAAGTCCTCACCGCTCAACCAGACTTCCACCCAATCAGGCTCATCACCTGGGATATTGTCGGGAGTGTCTTGCCAAAAGGATGAGTCAAGAAGGGCCGCCCGTATCCCGCCGATACTATCAACTAATGTTGAATTTCTAGGAGTCGTTGTACCATCTTTCCGGGGGCGATTATCCTCCTCTGCGTACTCTCGAATTTTATTCAGGAAATAAGCGCTTTTTTCATGCGGGACAAAGACTGTAGCGCGTGTCACTCGTTTATCTTCAGTCCCCTCAGTACGGACATTCAGAAGCCTGATTCCCGTCCGTTTCGGCTCTAAACTCTTTATCGCCAAGTCAAAACCGGGTTCGCTACTGAATTCCAGATAAGCGCCAGAACGCGTAGAGTGCGAAGCAGCTCGAGTTTCTTCTGTACGTGCCCAAGCAGCCTCAAGAGATCGTCGAACATAGTCTGCATGTGCCACACGCTCTCTAGGCGAGATGTTCGTGCCACCGCCACGCCGAGGATTGCTATAATCGTCACGCGTGTTCGCAGGACCAGGAAGAAACAGGTGAGGATAGCTCGGAGGACTCATAAATTCTTATCGCTGGTGAGTTTGACTTCGTTCTTGGAGGGTGCGGACAAGATCTTTTGTTGCAACCTTTTCTTTATCCGAAAGGACTATCTCTTTAATAGCATCACGACAGGCATGGTCAATTTCAGCATGACTGAGACCGACACTTTCACTGAAAACAGATTTCCATCCAATCCGCCCCTTAAAAGCCCCCAGCACATTTTCAATCAAATGCCGAACTGCATTCTCATCAGGTGTGTTGTAATTCAGGACATCATCAAATCGCCTGAACAGAGCACGATCCAGCAAGGCGGGATTATTCGTTGCGCCAATTATTATACTGTCAGAAACATCTTGTTCAATAAACTGCAGGAGAGCATTCAAGACTCGACGCATTTCCCCCACATCATTATCCAAACTTCTTTCACCACCTATTGCATCAAACTCATCGAAGAGATAGACGCCTACCTCATCACGGATATGATCAAAGATTCTCCTAAGCTTAACGCTTGTTTCCCCCATGAATTTAGTAACCAATTTATCCACCTGAATTGTGTACAAGGGGAACCTAAGCTCATGAGCCAACACTTTGGCCGTCATTGTTTTTCCTGTCCCAGGAGGACCGGCAAGCAATACCTTCCGGCGATTTGAAAGACCATGCTTCTTCAGTTTCTCTTGCTGTCGATATTCGTGGACTATCCTTTTGATGCGCGTTTTAAGTTCATCTGGGAGCACAAGCATGGAAAATGTAGAAGAAGTATTTTCCGCATGGACCATCCCAGAGAGCTCTTGCGGGAACTTAATAAGGTTATTGCTTTTTTCCTTCTTGGATTTATCGACGATTTGGCGAATATCATGGGCTAACGCATGATGCCCCTGTTTGGCCTCATGCGCGGCCATTTGAAGGGCAAGCGTGTAGAATCGCTCATTATCTGCGCTGAGGTGTGAGCGAATTAGTGATTTGATTTGTTCCGCAGTAGCCATTTGTGATTCCAATATTTCAATTTGACAACAAGAAAATATCAAATTAAATCAGCTAAGTCGAGTGTTTATCCCTCTATCTGAATCCTCAAAATCCAAAAACGAGTCGGTTGTCCAGCCTCATCCATCTGCAGTGCAGTGATTAATCCAAACCCAATACTTGAATCCTTTCTACAATCAACCATTGGTTAAAGTAGTATACGAGATAAGCTTAGGAGGGCTCTTGCGGTTGTATCTATCAATCACCCTCCTAGAGCTAATGAGAAATCCAAATAAGACATCAAGTGCCCCCTGAATAAACTATATAGCGACAGTATGACAGAATACGCTCATCGTAAGAAATCATAAATCATTTTAGTGGCCAGCACTGTTCATAACACGCTGATATTTTGGCTTTCTATCTGACAAATTGCTCAAACTGCACATACAGAAAAGGTCCCGATTTATCCAGGACCACTACGAATAATTTATTCAGGGAGTAATACCTGAAGACGAGATTGATGTACAAGAGAAAGAAGAATTTGAAGCTGAGCAGACAACATAAATTATTCATATATTGATTTACATGTTTCTTATTCAGCAAAGCCCCCCCCACTTTGAGAGCGGGACTTTGCTGTTATTAAGCGTTGGTACGCTACGCCCAAACGCCGCACAAGAAGAAAGAGAGCACCGACCATACTGGCCCGGCACCCCCTATCTCTCACCACATTAAAGAGTTTCTGTAAGTCAGGAACTTATTTATTGCAAAGATCTAAGATAGCAGACCTCTCCAATATACAGTGGCCCTGGTTCTTATATATCCTGACCTTCCTACCGTTCACGTGCCTGTATTCTGCCCATTGCTTTTCACGGTCGCCATCAAGTTCTAAATAGTCGAGCGACCCCTGGGTAAAAAGAAGCCAATAACCATTCGGTTGAGCCATAAAGACCTTCTTGCTCAACTTGCCTTCGTAGTTCGCCTTGCTTTGTGGTCCCGGATTCAAGCCAGAGTTTGAAGACCACCACACGCGCAAGCAGTCCTCCTTGGATTCAAAAATATTGACAATGTTTCCATTGCCCCCCCGCCAGTTTTCCCACTGTTCCTCAAGATCATTACCGATCACTTCGTAGGTCATAGGAACAAAGTTATCCATGATGTATTGACCCGGCTTAAGCGTCATAAACAACTTTTTGCTTAATTTGACTCGCTGATGTGACACATTGACCTCCTTTATTGATATCAAGTTTTCCAAAGGTAATATCCATTTACCCTGCCAGACTTTATACGACCTGCTCGGAGACCTTAAGAACACCGAGCTCACGACCAACCACCACAGGGTCAACATGTTGCGCCACCACCAAATTCATCACGATGTCGGTGATGAAATAGCGGCCCATATCGTTCAGGTTTTGGTCACCACGCAGAACCTGAAGACGTTCATTGTTTTTATTGAGCACCCGATTGACCCGTTTGATCAGGGCATTCATCTTCACCTGCTTTGTCATGATTAACCTCCTCTATCTCTGTTGTAAGTATTGTTAAATTCGGCGCGCTAGTACCATCACGGTAATCTTCGGCGCGCCGAAGATTTTTAATCAGCAACCGGTAGCACACCTTGAATCGTCACAACTAATCCCTTGAGTGCAGTCTCAACAGCACGACTCTGGTCACCTAGTTTTTCAAAGTCGATTTTCTTGATCTGTGTATCGAAGCCATTGACCTTCTTCTTCCAGTCCTCAACCTTGGCTTTCTTCTCGCCCACAGCGGCACGTACCTCCTCGCGCGACAATTCCTTCTTACGGTACTTACCGAAGAGCAAGAGCATCGTCTTCTCATCCTTAGCTTTGGCAATTTCCACCAAGCCACGACGTGTGCAGTTAGTATTCTCGCGACACTCTTCCTTAACCGAGTCAGGCAACTTGACCAGCGACAGAATCTCTGAAATGGTCGACTCTGATTTACCAAGGGCAGCCGAAATTTGAACATTCGTGTAACCCTGTTCTTTCTTCAACGCATGTATCGCTTCCGCCTCCTCGATCGGATTTAGGTTCTCACGCAGAAGATTCTCAACAAGAGCGATCTCCGCGTTGTTACCACCATCGATATAGATTGCGGGGACTGTCTCCATCTGTAATTTCTGAGCCGCACGGAACCGACGCTCACCGGAGATGATGATCAGGTTGCCTTCCTCGTCACGGTAAATCAATAGAGGCTGAAGAACCCCCTGCTTATCAATCGACGCCTCCAGTTCTTCCATCGCCTGTTCATCGAAATACTTTCGAGGCTGATTCAGATAGGTGCCCAAAAGCTCCACAGGTACGTTGTACATCTTACGGTTTTCCAGCTCCTCGTTTTCGGCGAGGAAAGAGTACTTCTTAGTTTGACTACTCATGATGATTCTCCTAAACTCTTTTCATCGAGGTGACGAACCAACCAACTTGATCGGTCCGCCACCTCTGGTTAATCTGTGTGGTGAAGGGCTCCAAATAAAACTCGGAATCACAGGAAGTTAAGTATGTCTTTCCTCCAATTCTGCTTTATTACTCATGACATGTAATCGCATGCATTTTCAGCATGTTAGGTTTGTTTCCGAGACAAAAGTATCGTTACATTTCAAACAGAGCTAATGGCCGCCCAACCGTCTTCATCTCATCAAATTGGATACGGTTACGGCGGTTTACCCTGAAGGCCGCGACAACGGCCTTCAGGTCTTCTAACGGCAAAACATAGACCTGCCGGGACACCACTCTCTCGAGAACCTTGCGATCAGAATCGTAATCTATGTCCTGACCAACAGGGCCGAAATGCAATTCCAGACGGACCATATCCACACTTTTAACAAGTGCACCCAGCACCTGACCTGCGTGATACGCGATAGCCTGTTTATCGTCACGATTACGGCGCTTGACCAAAACATAACTGCCTGTATTCTCCCACAACGATAGCAACGGCATCTCATACAGGAAGAAGCTGTCACCATCAGAGTTGATGAGGTCCAGACCAAGCTGTGACCCTCGCTTGTCGATTTCCAGAAATGACTGGCTCACTGCAACTCCGGCTTAAGAGGGTTAACCGGGATCGAGTAACCCTTAACCCCATCGTAAGCAGCGATCAAACTATCGAGCTGGTCACCAGCTTCTATCTGGGCCTTTGCTGCGAGGTAAAACCGTACCAGAACGGTCCGAGGGAGGTAGTACACCTCGTTGCTGACGATGTGCTCCGTCCTCTTGATAACCTTACCAACGACACCATGCATCACGTGGATCGCTGAATGACTCGGGTTGAGTCGGGCGATAATCTGCCCACAACCATCCTTACCTGACACAGGGCTCTGGAGGTTCACGGTCGCACTGCTCTCATCGTGCATCAGCTCGATTATTGCGATGAACTTTTCGAGCTGTAGATAGCTAATAGGTGCGATCCCACAAGCGAGAGCGAGTGCCATCTGACCGGCCATACGTCTGAAACCGATAATTCCACACTGCACCCCAACATGACCGGGGACACGCGCAGGAATCCCATTTTTCAGGTCAAACTCTGGAAGGCGCGCGAGGTTAATTAACCCACGCTCCAGGTTAGGCTCACAATCTGTTAGCTCTTTGATAAAGAGTTTATGAAGCGCATCCATACCTTCATGAACCTCATCTTCTGCCGCTGATTCATGAACCACATCATCTACAACTGCCTCAGGAACCACATGTTCCTCTCGAAATTCTTCGGTCATTTCGACCTCCATATCTAGGGTTGTTACAGTGAAGTCCCACCTGCGAACGGATTGAACGCGATGTTGGCTTCGGCCATTGATTTAAGTTGTGTGTAACGGGTGCTATCCTGTCCCAGACGGCTCAAAACCACCCAAAGACATACCAGATATTCGGTATCTACATAAAACCATGCACGGTCATGCACGTTGCTGTGCTGCCCCTGCGACTGACAACAGACGATGTCAAACTTCATCTGCTCAAGAATGCACTGGCCAACTATTTCGCCTTCAGTGTTGCTGTTGAAAGCAAACGGTACAGGCTCACGATGCCCACGAGGCGGAAAGACATGCAGACGACGCGGCTGATCATGACTGCCAATCATCTCAACAAATCGAGAGGCCTCGACCGTGAGATGATGCCCCTTCGGGTCAACAAGGGTCACATACAAGGTCCCCTGTTCATCGGCTGTAAGAGAAATCATCGACAGGTGATCATCCGTTCTTGTCTTCCGAAGAACCTGTAATACTCCTTCAGCCACCTCGGGATACTTCGTCCTCACATCCACCTCGATCTTTTTCAGGTCTTCACCAAAGAAGCGCTGATTTTCAATCGGTTCAAAGTATTCCTCACACCCAACCTCTTCGGCGGCATCCAGCACATCATCCGTTACCACGTACGACCAACGTGAAGGGGCCTCACCCTGACACTTAAACTGCTTGCGAACTTTAAAGACCAACTCGCAAAGCTCTTTTTGAAATTCTTTTAGCATTTGCTTTTTCTCCTCCCTATCGTCACTAGCCATAATCTCCGGACACCGGGCCGATCCCAGATACCGATTACAATGACCAATCCGATTATTGATGTTACGCGTTCCTGGTTTGACCTTGCGCTGGACAACCCGACGTTGGAAACGTTCACCCTCGTGGATGACAGCTGCAGCGTTCAGAATGTCGAGGTCACTATGTTCACTTATCACCTCCTTAAAATTGACCCAGCAAGATTTACCTCCATCCACCAGATCGTCTGAATCGACCCGAAAGAATTGCCAGGTAAATTCATCATCCTTTGCCAGATACAACACACTCATTTGCCCTCCAGAATGTTCTGGATAAATTTCCCCGCATCACGTTTTAAGGCTTTGGCCATCTGTTCGATCTGACGCCGGTTCTCAGTTGTTGCTTTAAGTGATCTTGCCGCGAAAGTTTTATTACGAGCTGCGTAATAACCGCGCTTACTTAACCCAAACCGCTTGAGACGTTTCATGATTTCACCAACCTCGATCTTATTAGGACAAATGTCCGGCTGATGCAGAGCGATCACAAACTGCTCCAAGCATTTTTTCTCGCTCGTATTGCGACGTGGTTTGAGGTTTAGGGTCTGACTCGGACATAAAGAATCAGCGCACTGTCGGGCCTCGTCACCACTCAAACCAACCTGGACAAACAAACGCTTTAACATCGGGCGATCACCTGCCGGGACTGATGCAGGAAAGACAGATTCCGCCACCAACGGTGAACCGTTTAACTGCGGGTGGAGCTTTTCGATTAACGCAGTTTGGCCCGGCAAGGCTCCCTGTTGATGCAGCGACACAAATGGCTCAATACCGACCCGTGGGCCGTAAAGAATGGCCTGAGCGACAACATGGGCGAGGTAAGTGGCACTTTTTTCAAAGACGTCTGTGGCAAACAATTTCTGTCTGGCAGTCTCAATATTGACCTCGAACACATCACAAAGTCGGATCAAGAGATGTTCATGCGCTGGGTTATGAATCAGCACATTGGCTTCAAATGTTGCCCTTTTGGCCGCGTTGATATCTGTCCGGCTCCAAACCTTTTCCGGCTTGATCTTCAGTTCCTCCCAGACCTGTTTAACTTGGTTTGCAATCTGGTCTTCAGTCATGACACATCACCTTTGAACTGACCCTTGACGAGCCCACGCAGAAACTGTCGTGTCAACATAGCGGCCTGACCTGAGCGAGCCCGAACACCACGTCCTTTGACCTTCAATCGCTGTTCAACCAACTTAGGACTTGCGCATTGTCCACCCTTTCGAATCGCATCGGCCTGACGACGCTCGCGCAAAAAGGCTGAGATGTTTTTATGCGGTACGCTAAAGGGGGAGAGGACACCATCTTCGTCACAGACAAGCTTTCGGCCAAAATCCCAATCGGAATTGGTTCGTTTCATCTGGACCTGATTGACCAAATCAAGCTTGCCGTCACTTTCCAGAATTTTGATGAATGACGTCATGTTTTGAAATGGGTAGTACTCGATTTCACCTTCCTTGACCATGTGGTCGATCCGGTCGAAAAGCCACTTAGCATCAGCAGATTCACGATCATTTTTCATGATCTTGCTATAGGTCTTGGGATTATCGTAGATCAGACTTAAGGGGATTTTGTGGCCGTAACGTGCGATCAGGGAACAGTACTCACGGTCACCATACTTGACCATGCCAACCTGACCTCGGGTCTTGATGCTTTCCACCCGATCAGCCAGATGTTTGACTTCAAAAAAGTCGTCTTTACCAGTCAATTTCTGGCGCATGCTTCGTAAGTTTTGGATTGATGGATAACTGTAGAATTCATCGAGCAAGGCTTCATGCCCAAAGCGCCTCAACAATTCCCGGGGATCAACCTTGTCCTTATCCATCCGCGGAGGCACACCTCGCTTGAGGTCTTCAGATGACGGGATTTTGAAATACTCCTGTGTCACCGAATAGTTTGGCTCACAGGGAAGAGCGAGCAAAATTCCATCAGTCGTTGCTGAGATCGTAATGATCGGACGTTCGCCAACGCGTTTTTTGTTATAAGAATCGATCGCCAACAGTGTCCCAGATAGAGCTGCTCGCACTTGAGCGGTGGTCAAAGCAGCGACACTCGGTTCGGTCAATTCCGATGGCGTTAGTGGAAAAAACTCTCCGGTCGCAGGGTTATACATCGTTCGGTAATTGATACCCTGAGCGGATTTTCCATAAAATCCGTTGACGAACTCTTTCAGAATCTGCTCTTTTGCCCCGGCTTCTGGTGAATCTTTGGCCATCTCTTGCGCCTCAACACGAAGCGACACCAGATCCTTTATATGATCGTAAAAATATAGATTTGGCGGATTATTGGCATCCATTTCAACTGGTAACTCAACACTCCACATTACCTCGACTTTGACACCAGCCTTAACAGCCTGCACCAACTCCACAGCAGGTAAAACAGTCTCCCCTTCGAGAACGTACTTCAGACCATACGGTGGTGTTTTGATCGGTAGGCAAGGACAATTCATGTCAGATGGAGAGATAAAGCGGACCTTTGCAAACCCAGGGATTTCATAACCAAGTCCCTGATCTGACAACTCGACCCAGCGATCAAGCTGCCGGTTATTCGGGACAAACAAAGTGTGACTTAATATCTCAGCGTGTTTCTTGTTAAGCTGGGCCTTTCGTTGATGCAGTTTTTTTCGCATCAACTTCCAACGCCTGCTTTTGCCATTAACCTTTGATATTTTGACTTCGCGCACATCCCGCAGTAACTCTTCAACAGCATCTCGGCCAACTGCGACAGCCGCTTTGGCGCGCTCAATCAACTCAGGCGGAACATTCTCACCCTGAAGGGTCCGCGCAACAGTATCGGACCACTGATATTCAGCCTGGACGATATCGACGACACCATTCGGATCATTCTTCGCACTCCGGCACATTGCATTCGCATAAGCTCCACTAAAGTCGAAATCAGCCTGGATATAATCAAGAGTCTTATCAAAATCATCTGTGTTCCCTCGGAAACAGCTCATATTGAGACCACCGAGATAGGCTCGCTTGATAATAGGCATTACCTTAATAAACAGCCCTTCAGCCAAAGCATCGCGATAGCCAGGGAACCAATCATTTTTCTGCAAAAAGCCCTTCACTCCAGCCGATGCCAATGTTTTAAAAGCTCGATCGATGTATCCAAAAGCCAACTCGTTTAAAAGTTTCTGAAGCATGAAATAGAGTTTCGCTGTCACCCTGGTGTCCTGAAGAGAATAGCGTTCGAAATACCTAGGATATTTGAGCAAAAGCTCGTGCATATTGCGCTTGTAGTATTCCGGCACGTCCAACTTTTTATTACCTTTGCCAAGGAGCCCCGAGAGCTTTTCCAGACTCTGCAATTTGGCGGGTGCAAGCAGACGTGTATCAGCAATCTCAAGATCAACTTTGCCGATGCGGCGGTTCCGCAGTTTGATCGGATGATTCCCAGTTACAGGACTTTTTCGAATTGCGGTCATTCGTTTGATGACGCGTTTATGATCACGGTCAGCCAACATCGCCCACTCGGCTAATGAGCTGTGCGCAACTAAAATAACCCTGGTGCGGCCAGACTTGCGTTTTCTCAACTGACCACCATCGTGCTGACGCATTGCCTGTTCGACAATCTCTTCAAGACTCCAGCGCTCATTAACCGCATCGGAGTCCGATGAAAGATGCCCTCGAATAGACAACCCCTTCTTTAGACGCTGACCAATTCTTGAGTAGTAAATCCTGTTTGTCGCCGATTCAAGCGACACACAAGCAATCTGCATAGACAAAGGAACATTGCGTGCACCAAACCGGAACCACTCGAAATCAAGGGGTAGCACCAACACTCGCTCGTACTGAGTACGTCCACCGTTTTTGAAATGTAGAACCTTTAAAAACTCTTCGTAGTCATTTGATAAATTTTCCATCGCACCTCCTGTATTCTGGCGGGTAATCTCAATACCCAACGAAACCGGGGCACTGAAACCAAGCAGCATACAAATAAGCGAAACTCCAATCAGGAGTTTCGCGCTGACAGTAAAAAGGGAATTCATGAGGACACCGCCTCGGTGAATTTTTGGGCCAACAGATCACTGGTCTCAACCATTGATTTGGCCGAAAGTCGAGCGTAGACCATGGTCGATTGCATCGATCGATGGTTTAAGATCTGCATAATTTTCAATGGGTTAGCGTCGAAATCATTCAGAAGCGCTGACGCGCCAGATCGCCTACAGTCATGAATCCTGAAGTCGGTTATGCCAGCCTCTTTCAGTATTTTTTTAAACTGGACCCGGATATTGACCACATGCCCAGAAACTGAACTAGCAGGGAAAACCCAATCAACTCCGGGGTCGCGTTTACTTGACATCTCCGTTAAAAGATCGACGACAGGATGGTTCAGCGCAATAGTTCTCCCCCGACGATTTTTCGAGAGACTGTCGGGAATAAAGTACGTGCCATTATCAAGGTCTATTCGACTCCACTGCATGGCAGCGACTTCCTGAAAACGCAGTGGAATTAGAGTCAAGATGTACAAGATTTTAGAGTGAAGATGATCAATGTTCTTGATGAGGCTCTTCACCCAGCGGTTGTACTCATCATCAGAAGAAATTCGGCTACGGGATTCCGGCTCGGGATAGCCTTTGACACCGTTGCAGGGACTGCGCTCAATATATTCAAGGTCTTGCGCCCTTGTCAGAACGACAGACAACAACGACAGACAGCGATTCGCAGTCACTTCGCTGCGCTTATCTGCCACCCACTCAATGAATTTGATGACATCACGGCGGCTCAGCTGATCAAGAGGCATATCTTTCCCACCAACGAAGTATCCAAGCAGCCAACATTTGATCTGACTTTTGACCGTCGCTGTTTTCTTATATCTTTTCAGCAGCCACTCAAGCTCACTCGCAATGAACTCACTGATCGTGGGCATGTCGACATCAGGCACTGAAGGATCTTGACCAAAGGCAATTTTTTCCTGCCGAGCTTTCATCAGTTCACGAGCCTTCTCAGGAGATAGCCCAGGCCATGGGCCCAACTTATCGAACCGCTTTGCTTTCTTCTCTTTTGTCGATGGTGTCCAAAGATGATAAAAAAAGATTGATCCAGTCTCGCTCACCACAGCCTTTAAGCCCGGCATCATAGAATCGGTAAACCTGATCCGCTGTTTACCTTCCGCACATACAATTTCAACCAACTTCGACATCATCGATTTGGTGAACTTGACTTTGCGGTTTTTACCCGGGTCACGCAGTTGATTGGTCTGTATTTTGTCGCTCTTCAATTCCATGCTGAATTTCCATCTACCTTCGCTCCTTTCCTTGCCAGCGCGTGGTCACAGCGCGGTTTGGCTAGAATTAGGAGTCGGTGCTTACCCCTATAGGGAGCGTAATATCAGGTTGATGTGCTTTTACCTCCTGGAGCCCTTAAGTGTAAGCGCTCCGTTGGACGACCCTGCCTAGCCTGTAACTGCTATGCTTTACTTATACGGGCACCGAGAAGCGAAAATCAAGCAAATATTACGTCTAAGTATTTGATATTACTATATTTTATGTAAAAAACTGCGGATGTATAGCAAGCTATATAACTGAAATAATTGGATAGTAGATACCGGTCATACCGGACAAGGGCTTCACGAGGCTGTGGCGAATAAATGACGTGTATTCGGCAATTTATGGTGTTTGAATATGAATTATTGGTTGTCTGAAAATACTTTTTTTCTCCCGAAACTATCTTGTGGTATCATCAGGTTGAATAATCCATGATGTCGATACATAACAGAGGATAGTTATGGCCCGTCCACAAAAGCTGACTGAACTCCAATGTCAGGCGCTCAGAGAGTTTGATCTGCTCGCCCGAATACCCCTGCCGCGAGTGGCCGAATTCTCATATCCATTTCTGGTTTCCTCTTTTTCTGGGGGTGACGAGGACCAGAGAGTGGTAATCCTTTACAAAAGGATTTTGCGGCTGCTTTCGGAATATAATTCGGACAAGGGGGGAAAAAAGTATCGGATGATTCAAGAACCGGGTTGTTATGCCATCCATCGCATCCCTTACAGGTATGGTTCTGACAACGGCAAGGGCTTCATTCTGGCTGCGATGGAGCGACGCACGGGGATGATCGCTATCACTGCGAGGTCACTAGTCACCATGTCGACCTTGAAGCATTTCCTTGATGATGTTTTCGATAAACTCCAAGTGCCCTGTCAGCGACTTGTGCTGCTGTCCTACTATGACAGGACAAGAGAACGCGATATCAAGAAACAGCAAGAGAGCCCCAATTGTGATGGGTCAGCGCTCGCCACAGTGATCCGCAAGTCATTTGAGGAGCTTGAGGCCTCACGTGAAGAGTGGCTTGGCACGGGCAGGGGACGACAGGGAATTACCCTTGAATCCGAGGTCGTGCCCCACCCCAGAGATAGAGCGTCACTTCAACTACCCGAGAAAAACCCTCTGAAGTTGAGTAAGCATTTGCAAGTTTTGGCTGACATTTATAACCAACAGACCCGTGTGATGTTTCCAAGGGAGAATGAAGTTCCCAGGAACACAATCAAGCCTAGAATTAAGGACCTAGCTACCCCGATTGACCGGCTGTTCTTCACTCTCAAGTATGCTGCGTCCAACTCCAGGGCAAAGCCAAAACTACCTGTGTTCGATGATGTTTGTGATAAGGCGACCTTCGCACGGCGAGTGGCCGAAAAGGAACGGTACAAGATCTATGGTGGCAGACCCGTAGCAGAAGGCCGCCACGTCACGTATCCTGGAGGTGGTCGGCGCGTGGTGATCGACCCATAGTGATCGACTTGGTGCCCCATTGAAGTTGAACGATCATCCCTAAGCTTGCTTAGAAGCGACAACCCGTCATAAACGACACTATCTTTCGAGGATGCTTTTAGGGTGTCACAGGCCAGTAACACCCCTAGATGCTGGTATGATAGAGTGTTACGTCACCTGTCCCAAACTCTCCAGGTATCAACTCCAAGATGTTTTGAAACGGTGCGTTTTAACATCCATAGGAGATTATCAGTATTCTCATAATCCCCTGTAACGCAACCAGAGACGAACTGATGGCACTTGTCAAACAGGAAGCGATAGTCACGACTATTTCCAACCATATCTGCAGCTCTGTTGGCGATAGAGCTACCGCCAACAGCTTCTTCTGAACAAGACGCATATATACTGATCGCTGTATTCAACCCATCAAGTCTGTTGAGGAAGACTTCAGGAGAAACTGCCTCAATATTTCCGGATCCACTCAAATGCACGATGTGATCGGGATCGATTAAAACTCCACTGTGCTCTGCGTAACCTAAAGAGATTTCACAATACAAAATGCTCCCATAGGCGGGGCAAACCTAATCTTTGCAAACGTTATCAATAAAACTTTCAAGAAGATTAAATATTGGCATAATACGACCTCTCATAGATTCAAAATGGGTAAATTCATCAATCATCGCGTGGGTATCGATACCTGGCCTGTGACTTGGTGTTTGGCGACATACGACAAAGAAATAATATGATTTTAAATTTATCTTCCTTCCGAAATTGGTGTTGTCCTTCGGCGACATTCGCGATGGGTTGAATATTCGATTGTTGAAATGGAGTCTATGGTTTCTCTGGTCCGGTTTCGTAAGCAGGAGCGGAGCGTCAACGAGAGCGTAAGCGATGGATTGTAGACTGGCCGGCGATAGAATTTGACCAACCGCGGGGGTTAGTCAGATCTTATCTACAATGATAGGGAATGGCTCAATTGCCTTGAATGAGAACCTAATGCTTATACGATGTTTTCTGGCTATTACTCAATTTCCTCCGATAAAAGAATTCTGCCGGAGTGAATAACCGAATCGGTTAATCCTGGAAGTAATGGCTTGTTCGGAGGGTTTTAAATCATCAAAATTTGCAAAGCTGTTAAGTCATGAAATTCATCATTTTCATTGTCTTCCAGATTTTTCGGTCTGTATTCGATGGAGCCCAATAAACTCGATTTGGTCGCTGTTATGATGTAGGACCAGGTATGTCTGACTCTCTCCTGTAATGGGGAGCATCTCGATGCAGTCAGGGCTTTCGTATTGAACGGTATAATTCTTTTCAACAATCTCCCTCGCCTCGGTCAGTGACATTCCAATACGAAGGTTGTCACCGGTCCGGAGATTACAACCAGCCTCAGCACCGACAATTAATACCGGAGTCTCTGGCAACAGGGTAAAGTCCGAGCTAATGAATACGACTGCGAGACCAAACTTCTGGAAGTGTAGTACGACTTTGGCCGTTGTAAGGCCCTTCTTGTTGCGGCGTGTTGGAACTCGTTCAACCTTGTAGTCGGTACCAAGTCGGCTCATTACGTCGGTGAATGTTGACGTAACAGGTGTGATTCCAGCGATGCTTTCGAAGGATATATCGTGGCCTGTGTTCATGTGTAATTCTCCCATAGATGCTCCTTTCTACGTCGGCAGAAAGGGGCAGCAAATTGATGTTTAATCCGGTGGTAATCCAGGTCCCGCTTAGGGTGTCGGAAAGCAGTTTTCAATCATCATTACGACCATGCGCTTAACAGTGACGTCGTGGTCTCTTGCCGCCTTCTTCACCCGCGCGTGATATTTCGGCTCAATTTGAACAGTAAAGGATTTCAGCCCACCATTACGAGGTGAACTCGTGCGCCGTGCTCGTCCATCCCGTACCGGGGGTGGAATCGGCGGTGCCAGAGGTGTTTGGAGGTTTTCAGGCGAAGCCGTTGAATGATTCTCTTGTGTCGCTTCTACCGTATCCGGGTCGCGGTTGGACTGCTTCTCTGCGGCAGGATGTAGCTCACCCTGCTGCTCATCGCTACCGGGTGTCTGGACTTCTGGTGCCGTTGGCTCCGCTACCACCGATGTGTCGTTCGACGATGAAAGGGATTCTTCCGGTTGTTCGTCAGGCACTTGTACGGTTGATTCAACCTGCACATCGATGGACGCGGAACTTGAATTGTTGGAACTGCGAGTATACACGGGGTGTATGGGGGTGACGGTTGAAGACTCAGGCTGTTGGTCCTGGCTGTCGGCACCTTCCCTAACCGTGGTGGACATATTGCCGTTACCTGTTCCAGGATCGCATCCCCGTGATGCTCCACTGGCTTGAGGTGTGTTGACTTGGCCATGGCGAAGGCCAAAGTTCTTCTTCATAATGCTGCTGGTCATGGTTGTGCTCCTTGTATGTAAGGGTTGGTGAATACTGATTGTCACGAGAGAAAAGTCAGCGCGTCTCGTCAGAGGACCGAGCGCTGAACTCCCTGAGGGGGGCTTTGGTAGCAGCGATGCCTGTCGGGCAGGAGAAAATCATTGGAGTGAGTATGGGCACCACTGCTACCAAATTCACGGATCGATCTTAGCCTTCGAGCATGCGAGCCAGGATCATTTGCCTGCGTCGTCTGCAAAGTATTGCTTGTAGGCGATTCCGATGGTCCATGAACCATCGTCGTCTTTCACAACCCTGAGTTCGATGTACACGCTGCATTCCATAAGGCTCTCATACTCTATCCCGAACTTTCTCTCAGGGGAGCTTCCCAGATCATGCAAAAACTCTTGGTAGCTCATAGTGTTAATGAGTATTTCGACCAGGAACGGGCTCAGACTGCCATAGAGAGCACCTTCGAACTCCTTGTCGGTGATGGTGAAGATACAACCGGCATCTTTGGCTCTGGAGCAGGTGATGCGATCTTCTAGACCAAGGAGCGGGTTGCCGCACTCTGGGCATACGCCGAGAACTTTTCCGACAACTGGAGTTGTGCTGCCTTGGTTCACATACTTGACGCGGTGTGGGGTGTCGTTGAGATCTCTTGACCTGGTGAAACAGGGATTCTTGTAATCGTTCATCATGATCTTCTCCTGAAGTAGTGTTTTGTGTTCCTGTCTATGGTTGACTTACTTGGAGTCATTGCTCCTGTGGTACTCGGCGATGATCTGATCACTGGGCTTGTCCAGCAGGTGCTTTACGATAAGCGTTTCTATCAAGCCCAAGATCGAACGTTCACTAAGCGCTGCTGCGACACGAAGGGATGTGTGTAAGCGCCTCGGCAGGTCGCATGATAGCCTGGTCGTGTCATTGCCGACATCGATCATGGTATCTGTCCTTGGAGCTGGAGCTGTCTTCTTCATCTTTTTAACGCCTGGCTTTTGACTAGGCTGTTCAACCGCCTCGGCATCTCCTGTCAACAGCGGCGATGTCGCAGCTTGGGGCTCGTCAGCCTCGTCTTCGAGGCGCTTCTTTTTGAACATCTTCTCACTGCTCATTCTGGTCTTCTCCTTTCTTCGCTTGGGATAGTGGGGTTGGCGCGGAAACTCGCTTGACCGAGATCACACCGGAAGCGATGGGAATCATGGCGTTGTACTGTCTCCTCCTTTCATCAAGTGTTTGTGATATGGGTTCCGCAATAGGTTGTTAGTTCAATGAGAGGGAGTTTTGAGCGTTTGGAGTAAGATGCTGAAATGAATGGTCTACAAGATTTGAACGCGAGACTAGCCCCCCCCCTGGATAAGCCATAACTCTGGATAGGATGATGGTAACGATAGATTGATTGTGGAAAAAACAAGAGGGTATATGCCCTCTAACCAGGACGGTTAGAGGGCGTTGAATCTGTCAGGCTGTTGGCATGTACTTCTCCATCTCTTTGCCCGCCGTCTCGTTGGCATTTTGCAGGCTGGCGGTGTTAAGCCTGGCGTAGACCAGCGTCGTCCGTATGTCCTTGTGATTAAGGAGTTCCTTGACCTGATTGAGTGGGATATCGGCGTTAATCAGCGTCGATGCGTAAGCCCTCCTCATGTCATGAATCTTGAAATTGGTAACGCCTGCATTCTCACAAATCCGCTTAAACGTCCTACGGATTTCTGTTAAATGTCCCGAGGCTGACGTCTTGCTTGGGAAAATCCAGTCAACAGATTTGTCACGCTCTTGCTCCATCTTTTTGAGCAATTCATAGGTATGCGAATTGAGCAAAGCGAATCCCGCTTCGCCGTTCTTGGTCACCGGGAGATGGATCTGGCGATTGTCCCAATCCACATGGCTATATTTGGCTGAAAGGAGTTCGGTTTTGCGTTTACCCGTACCAAGGAGCAGGAACGCCGCTTTGCCTTGAAGAGTCACTGTGGACTCAATGAGGGCTGTCATGAATCGTTGCATCTCGTCACTAGATAAGACTCTTTTGCGCGATCCGTTTTCTTTGAGCTTGGGAATTCCGCGACACGGGTTCTCTGTCAATAATTCCAATTCTATCGCGAGACGAAACATTGCCGATAAGAGCGACAAACTGCGATTTGCTGTTGGTGGCATCTTCCGCAAACTTAAGTGAAATTTTGAAATATTCTGCCGGGTGATCTGTGTAAGCTTCTTGTTGCCAAACGCTGGGAGCAGCCACTTGTTAATCCGACTCTTAGCATCTTTGAAAGAGCGCATCGTTTGCTTTGCATGGGGCAGAAAATGATTCTCTGTAAATGTTTTAAAATCAATCACATCACGTTTGGCTTGCCGCTCTTCTCGGGGGTCAATGTCTTCAGCCATCAACGCTTTATTCTCTCTGACTCGCTCTCTGGCTCGATCGATGCTAACTGCTGGAAAAGTTCCCAGAGTCATCATCTTCTTTACTCCCATAAAAGTGTAACGATGTCTAAAGGCCTTTTTGCCTGATTTGTAAACGGCAATCTTCAGTCCAGATTCGCCAGCGTCAGTGGTTTCATAATTCGATGACGATGCGTCTGGAGGTTGAGGTGGTAAAGCTTCGATGTTGCGATTGTTGAATTTAAAAATCCTGCTTATCCTGGTCATGGTGAACCTCCGCTCTAGCTCTTAAGAACGGAAATAGGGCACCCAATGCTGGTGTCCTACAAGTCGTTTTTCCCGTTCGTATTCTTTTAAGAAAGTTGGTCGCCCCCCCGCGAGCCCATGCCCTGCGGTACTTTGCTTGTTTAGTAAACGATAATGTGGTCCGTGGGTGGTCTTCGAGAGTGATTTCGAGTCTGGGAACCGCTGTTGGGTGGGTAATTTTAATCTGAGGATTTTTTCGACCCGTGCTAAGAGGTGCCGGGTGAAATGCTTGGTGTGGTTGAAATGTAACTTTCCAAAACTTTGCGCAAACGACAATCCAGCCATTCTTCGTCGGCAATTATGAACGCGATAACCTGTTCGTTATTCAGATGGGAGACGGCCTCGTACACGTCACCGGAACCATCATTGAACTTTTCGACGTAATCAAACACCGGCCAGTCTTCAGTGCCGCTGAGCAGCCCTTGATCACCGAGCTCTGGAAAGTCTTTTTCAATATCCTCATCTTCAGATAAGACGACGATGAAGCCATGGCGATCTGGATCATAGCGATTATCATTTCCCTGCAGTTGCCTCATTCTCAAGATTGCCAGATCAGGAATTTGGCCCTTGAGCTGGTCCGCTTGATCAGCGCTTGTTAACTTGGTCATGATTGCCTCCGTACTTTGATGTTGTTAGATCAGCCCGTTATCAGCGAAGCTATAGGGCCGATCGCCTAAGATAATATGGTCCAACAACCGTATACCCAGGAGCTCACTTCCCTGTTTTAACCTGGCGGTTAACTCAATATCTTCACGACTGGGTTGACTGTTTCCTGATGGGTGATTGTGCGCGATAATCAACGCCGCAGCGGAGCTCAGGAGTGCTGATTTGAAAACTTCTCTTGGGTGCACGATACTCGCATTGAGGGACCCGACCGACACAATCTCCAGACATAACAACCGATTTTTTGAGTCGAGATGAAGGGCTAGAAAATGCTCTTTGGTTTCTTTATTCAGAAAACTAAGCAGGCCCGCGACACTGGCTGAGCTGCTCAGAGGCTCGTTCGAATCCAGATATAGAGCTGCCTCTTCGCTGATCTTAAGGGTCTCGAATACGGGCTTGATCACCTTCAACCGCAAAGGTTTTGCTTTCTTCCTTTTCGCTTGTTTACCAAACAAGATGTCGATGGTCATAAATTTCCTCCAGACAAAGTTAAGGCCCATCCCTTAAAAGAGGGATGGGCCATTTAGCGATGATCCGTTTTTAGTTTCAGTATCAGGCGGGCGCTTCTGAATCCGTTGGTTGGGCTTCCAGCGGTTCGTCCAATCGCTCTTTGACTCGTTTTTTAATGTCATCGGTAACCAAGTTCTCAAGATTACCAAGGACCAAACCTACGACTGTTATATCGTCCAGGAACCCGACAATCGGGAGGAAATCAAAGTAAAGATCAAACGGAAAAACTACGTATCCCAGCGCACCTACAAGAACTGCCTTTATCCAGGGTGACGTCTCCTTGTCAAAAAGCAACTCACGCAGCAAAAGAACCTTTTCCAAAATCATAATGACAGTTGATCGTGGCATCGTATTGAGCTTCTTCCAAAGATCCGAGTCGTTATAATACTTAGCGTATTTTTCAAATCGAACGCTCTTCCCCCACATGCGAATGTTTTTCATGTCCATATCAAATCTCCAGTCAAAGGTGCTGTTTTAAGATACGGGCAACCTCTGGCGCGTAACCATCTTCATCAGGACAGACAACGGTGACACCGGCTCCGCTATTCCCCCATAAAATGACTCCGACCAAACACGATCCATTACGAAAGGCACGTTCAATACTGGCCAGCGGGCGCACGAATGCCGGGGTCAAACTCTCTGGTGTATCTTCGGCATCAATGAAGGCAACGAAGCCTTGGTCTTTACGGGGTGTTTTCTGGCCAGTGATTTCCAAAAGGGTGCGAATTGCGGAGAGGACAGGGGCTTGATAAGGCGGGGGTAAATTGGATATACGCGGATCTGTGGTGTCGTTAAAAATGAGCATTTTAAACCTCCCAGTGTTAGTTGCGATCATCACTGAAAGTGTAATATGCTCTTGATTTATGAGTTAAAACGGATTGGAAGGGAACGCCTGATCATCCAGGTAAGATCAGTCGATAGCTCTCTGAATGGTCTTAGCTTCAGGATGCTCGAACATGAATTCTCTTAGCAGATGATATTGCTGAGCGCATGTTTCAGCAAAGTCAGGTGAGTCTGAAAATGACAGATGGCTATAAGCGTAAAGACAGGCTGTGATCCCCAGTGCATCTGCCGACAGGCTTCCTTGAAAACCATTTTCGCATGAAACAGGGAACTTAGTTTTGTCATCGGGTGCCATGTAAAAGCCACCGTTGCTCAACTCATAAAAATGCCAATAGCCACCCGTGTATTCGCGAGACAGATTTGACGTGAATGAGTAAATGGCTGGTTCTAGAGTAAAAGGGAATCTGGTTCCAAACAGCTCTGCGGTGTGGTTGACACGCTTTCCATCTTCAATCTTTTTGCAGGTAATTGTAGTCATGATTAATCTCCTAGTGGGTTAATGTTTGCACTACGAGATTAATATCGTTTTGATGTGATGTTTGCTGCATTCCAGAGGTGTCAGGGCGTGCTAAAAAGTGTCCTATATATCCCTAGAAGATGTAAGAAAGAGTTGCAACAATACTTATTGGAAAGCCCCTTCCCTAAAAGTCAGGGAGGGGCCAATTTTTACTATTAGTCGTGGTAAGTGAGACCGCTTATCTAATACCGCATGTTTCTTTTGAGATAACAACGGTGGATATCAAAACTCCTTTGTTCCCAAAATAATTGTAACGGTACTTAACACCCCCTTTCAGCATTGCGGTTATGTCTTGTTTGGGGCATAGGTACTTTGTCAGTTTTTGGTACATTATGTTTTGAAATGAGTATTTGTCTATCTGGTCTGCTGAACTATTGACGACTGTATTTCTATAATAAATTTCAGTCCCCAAAACAGTAACGTCATCAAATCTAGTATTTTCATCTAACATTCTTGGAAGACTTTTGTTCGTTTCTTCAGCTTGATTTATTAGGCTAGACTCAAGGGGAGTTAATTTGTCTTTGTTGAAAAAAATTATATTCAAATATACCCCGCAAAGAACTAATGCCACCCCGACAACTAAAGACACCATATTCTGTCGTTTTGATGTTCTTCCCTTAATCAGTGAAACCGATAGCCATAAAAATAAAATAATCCCGGCCACAATCAGGATAATACCAATTATGAGCAACACTATCTGATCAGCTTCATTATCCATTCAATGTCTCCCTAACAACAAACAAGCCATCCGCAGTCGTACGGAGGACTTGTGGCCAACGTTCATTCTTCCCCTAAATTCTCACTCAACAAGTAACTGAAACAGCGGTCAACATACGCTCATTTATAGGCAGACGTCAAAATTCGGGCGGCCTCAGAAGTTGTTCCAGGGAATTTTTCTGACCCGAAAACAGTCAATGTCGGTGGACAATTCTCAGAAAGCCTGCGACTGACACACCTCAAAATATGTTCCTGGAGCGTGATTGCGAGAATTATAATACCGATATCTACACACTAACAATAATGAGCTTCTTGCTGGAGCTTAACTTTTGATGAATTGAAGCTTATGAAAACGAAACCGCCCAGAAATCACCTTGGTTTTGCTGTCCAACTCAAACATTATGAATATAATGGCAGATTACTTTACACTCACACTGACATAGCAGAGACTCCTTTTCATTTTCTGGCTGAGCAGCTTCAAATTCCTTGTTCAGGCATTGAATCCTATGACTTTGGTGGACGGTCTGGGAA
>Ga0102812_10000840_pt1 | contig 21719 bp, 23 predicted proteins | sample ColrivemetaGS713_FD_79334 | JGI IMG/M metagenome (GOLD analysis project Ga0102812, IMG submission 79334) | Estuarine microbial communities from the Columbia River estuary - Flood tide ETM metaG S.713 | ecosystem: Environmental > Aquatic > Marine > Intertidal zone > Estuary | place: USA...
CGGATGTTCTCGCGCACACGCTGACACTGGCGCGCGACAATGATGTGGGGATCGGGGCGCATCCGGGTTTCATGGACCTGCAAGGGTTTGGCCGACAACGCATGTCGATTCCGCGCGGAACATTGCAAAACATGATCCGCTATCAGGTTGCGGCTCACGTCGGTATGGCGCGGTCCGTAGGCGCGCAGGTTCGCCATTTAAAACTGCATGGCGCGTTGGCCAATATGGCGTCTGAGGATTCGCAACTGGCGCAAAGCTGCTACGAGGCGGCCTTGTCTGTCGCACCGGACCTGATTGTCATGGTGCTGGCGGCAACTGCTCAGGAAGACGCGGTACGCCATCTTGGATGTCTGTGGGCCGGTGAAATTTTTGCAGACCGGGCATACAACGATGATGCAACTCTGGTCGATCGCAGCCTGCCCGGCGCGGTCATCCACGACCCCGAAGTGGCCGGAACACGCATGGTCGAAATGGTCAAAGCTGGGGCAATCATCACGGCGTCGGGCAAGCATATCAAGACCAATGTCGATACAATATGTTTGCATGGCGACACACCCACAGCGGTGCAGATTGCCCGCTCCGTCCGCAGCGCGCTGGAGGCTGCAGGTGCCTCTGTCCAACAGTTTGATGGCCGCCAGTCATAATGAAGGGCGTGCACAAAATCAGCTGAACGCCTGTGAACATGCCCGTTTCGCTGGATCGAAACATACTACAGCGGCCAGTTTCCGACAGCCTCGGCAACAAATTTGGTGCTATTGTCTATATGACGGCGCACGAAGCCATAGGACCAGGCTTGATCGCGATCAGTCGATAGCCACACCCGCCGTACTGACGTATCGGCTTGATCACATCAGCAACCAGATACTTTTCGTGCGTGTGACCAGGGGCAGCCCGCGTCATACCCGCCAATGTTGGCCGGGACGCAAAAATGCCGCGCCTGGAAACATTCGCTTTGCCATGGAAAAGCTCGATGCAAGTTCGAAGGCCGTATCGACCTGATCGACTTGCTGCATCGGAACCCGCGCGGAGCATCGGCAAGATCCGGCGAACAGCAAACTACTGACGTTGCGGCTTCTGGAAATTTCGCAGGTCATCAGGCTGTCAGGCGACCCACTGAAACCACATCACTCAGAATGGCTCAAACAGATCGCGACCAGCCAAAGCCTTCTCATGTAAATAGGTAAAGTGGTGAGCCGTGCTGGGTTCGAACCAGCGACCTACTGATTAAAAGTCAGTTGCTCTACCAACTGAGCTAACGGCCCACTAGGCGCTGTACTTAGAAAGGTGCGAAGAGAGGGTCAAGCCCATAATCTGATGTTTTGTCGCGACATGCTGGATTAGTTGCCGGCGCGAGGTTATATGCGCGCTATGAGTGATGCGCTGGACACCGATTTGCCCTTCATGAAGATGCACGGGCTGGGAAACGATTTCGTCGTGCTTGATGCGCGTGAGCAGGATATTTCTGTGACACCCGCTCTGGCACAAGCGCTTGGCGACAGACATCGCGGCGTCGGCTTTGACCAACTCGCACTGATTTCAAAAGGAGCAAACGCGCTTCATCTGACCTTTTACAATGCGGACGGTTCGCTCTCGGCTGCTTGCGGCAATGCAACCAGATGTATCGCAAGGTTCGTCATGGATGAAACCGGTGCCACGGAACTCGCATTAACGACTGATCGTGGTGGACTGTATGCACGCGACGCAGGCAACAGGCTGACATCGGTGAACATGGGTCAACCGCAGTTGGAATGGCAGGATATCCCCCTTGCCCGCGCAATAGATACCCTTGAGCTTCCTATAGACGGCGCGCCGACTGCGACCGGAATGGGCAATCCGCATTGCACATTCTTTGTAACGGATGCGGAGGCGGTTGACCTCGAAGAATTTGGTGCGGTGCACGAGTACCACCCATTGTTCCCGCAACGCACCAACGTGCAGATTGCACAGATTTTGAGCCCGGATCACATCCGCATGAGGGTCTGGGAACGCGGTGTTGGCGTGACACTCGCCTCCGGGTCATCAAGCTGTGCCACAGCTGTGGCCGCTGCACGGCGTGGTCTGACGGGGCGTAATGTGCGCATCGATCTGGACGGTGGCACACTTGATGTAAACTGGCGCGACGACGGCGTGTGGATGACCGGACCGACGCAACATGTTTTTTCCGGCAGGTTGACACCGGATTTCCTGCGGTCTGTCTCATGAGCACCCCGATCTTTTCCACCATGGGCTGTCGCCTGAACGCCTATGAAACAGAAGCCATGAAAGAACTGGCCGCGAGTGCGGGGCTGAAAAACGCGGTCGTTGTGAACACTTGCGCTGTTACGGCAGAAGCGGTTCGCAAGGCGCGGCAAGATATCCGGCGTTTGCGGCGTGAATACCCCGATGCCCGATTGATCGTCACGGGATGTGCTGCACAAACCGAACCGGCAACATTTTCTGCCATGCCGGAGGTTGATGCCGTCATCGGCAATACAGAAAAAATGCGTGCGGGTACCTGGACTGGGCTGGCCGCAGATTTCATAGGTGAGACCGAAGCAATACAGGTCGACGATATCATGTCGGTCACCGAAACAGCAGGCCATTTGATAGACGGGTTCGGCACACGCAGCCGGGCCTATGTCCAGGTGCAGAACGGGTGTGACCATCGCTGCACATTTTGTATCATCCCCTACGGGCGCGGAAATTCGCGATCCGTGCCTGCCGGTGTCGTTGTCGACCAAATCAAGCGGCTGGTGGACAAAGGTTTCAACGAAGTCGTACTGACGGGAGTGGACCTGACCAGCTGGGGCGCCGATTTGCCGGGCGAACCCCGTTTGGGGGATCTGGTGATGCGAATCCTGCGGCTTGTACCTGACCTGCCGCGTCTGCGCATAAGCTCGATCGATTCGATCGAAGTAGACGACAATCTGATGCTCGCCATCGCCACCGAACAGCGCCTGATGCCCCATCTGCATCTGTCATTGCAACATGGCGACGATATGATCCTCAAGCGCATGAAACGTCGGCATCTGCGCGACGATGCCATCCGCTTCTCAACCGAAGCGCGGGCGCTGCGCCCGGACATGACATTCGGCGCGGATATCATTGCAGGCTTTCCGACCGAGACAGAGGCAATGTTTGAAAACTCCATGGCCCTGGTTGGCGAGTGCGATTTAACCTGGCTGCACGTCTTCCCCTACTCTCCCCGACCGGGTACGCCGGCTGCACGCATGCCAGCCGTTTCCGGGACAGAGATCAAAGCCCGTGCGTCCCGGCTGCGCGAATTGGGTCAACGTCAAGTTGAACGGCATTTGAAGTCGCAAATCGGCAAGACACACAAGGTTCTGATGGAGAGCCCGACAATGGGCCGCACCGCACAGTTTGCCGAAGTTCGCAGCACCGCCGCATTTACCGAAGGCAGCATTGTTGAGCTGCGCGTGTCTGGCGCAACAACGAACCATCTAACCGTTTGATTTTCTGCACCCTTGACGGCATGGCCTACTGTATGGCCCACTCTGTTCACGGTACGTGGTGAAAAGAATCCGGATACGCGACAAAAAACTGGCGGAATTCATTCCACGCAGCGGGGAAAATTGCTCCGGCAAAACAACAAAGGGGGGCCGACATAATTATGAAAAATGACGCGCTTCCGAAAACCGGATTTCTCGCCCATGCCTCCGAAGGCCTGATCCGTTTGCTGGATTCTCTGGCCGTCGAGGTTGAGTTGAAAGAAGGCGAAGTTCTGTTTGAACAGGGCGACGTCGGCGACTCGCTCTTTGCGATCATCAGCGGTACGCTGGAATTCAGCGTGCTGTCGCGTGAAGGCCGCAAGCTGTCTTTGGACGTCATGCGCCCCGGAGCGCTCTTTGGCGAGATTGCCCTGTTTGATCCGGGGACCCGCACTGCAACGGTCACAGCACTGGAACCGTCTCGCGTGCGTGGCGTAAAGAATCCCGATGTTTTACGCGCCATTCGAGAAACGCCAGAACTAGGCATAGATATGATCCAACTGGCAGGCGAGCGATTGCGCTGGATGTCCAGTCAGCTGAACGAGCAGGTATTCCTGCCGATGCCTGCACGCCTTGCACGCAAGATACTTTATCTGACTGTGGACCCGTCAGAAGCGCTGTCGACGCTCAAACTGTCACAGGCCGAATTGGCAGAATTCGTCGGAGCAACGCGCGAAGCGGTGTCAAAAACCCTGTCCGTCTGGAAACGTGCGAACGTAATCGAAAGCACACGTGGTGGTTTGCACGTTCTCGATCGCGACGCGCTTCAGGTCATGGCCGATCTTCATCAAATCTGAATTCGTTCTGTGACGCAGTTCACAGACGATGATTCGAATATGGGGCAACGTAGGTCTTACGATAAGACTCGCAGTGCTAGTCAAACCCAAGAATTCGGACAGCCGATAGGACCCTCAGATGCCACATCGACCACAGACGCAAAACGGCGGCATCACCAAACCGGGCCGTAAATCAGTCATCCAGATCGTTACCGCTTGGATCGTTAAAATCCACCGCGAAGTGAGCATAGCGCAGTTGCATATCGAACAAACACACCATCGTCTGTAGCCTGCTCCTGACTCCCCGGTGCGGCACAGACAAAAAAAGCCCCCCGTCGCTTATGCGATGGGGGGCTTTCGATTCAGTCATCAGACAGGATCAAACAGATTTCTTGCCTTTGACAGGTGCCCAGATACGCTTATTGGTCAGATACAACAGCACCGACAAAAGTGTCAGAAACAGGACACCGACAAATCCGGCCTGTTTGCGTGCCATCATCTTGGGTTCGGCGGTCCACATCAAAAAGGCAGATACGTCCTTCGCCAGGTGATGCAGATCGTTTTCATGCCCATCGGCGAATTCGACCAGCTCATCTGACAACGGTGGCGCCATTGCAATCCAGCCGCCCGGGAACGCCTTATTTTCATAAAGTGTCACGCCAGCTTCTTCTTTTTCCTCGCCGGTGTATTCCGTTAGGATCGAAGCAATGTATTCCGCGCCGCCCATTCCTTTGAACATCTGGTTGATCCCAAGACCGTAGGGGCCGTGGAAACCTGCGCGCGCCTTGGCCATCAGGCTCAGGTCTGGTGCGTTTTCCAGACCGGAACCGGGGAAATGGTCCTTCTCGGTCGCGGGGCGGAAATCGTCCAGTTCAGCGTCGAAGACTTCGAAGTTCGCAGCATAGGCGCGCACCTGATCTTCCGGCAGTTTCGGTCCACCTTCATCCGAAAGGGTACGGATTGGAACGAACTTCAGACCATGACAGGCAGAGCAAACCTCAGTGTAGATTTGCAGACCACGCTGCAACTGATTCTGATCAAAGCTGCCGAAGGGGCCTTCGAACGAAAAGTCAAAGTCCTCTACATGCGTGGCTTCACCTGCGGCAAAACTGGCTGTCGCCAGACCGAATGCCGCGACCGCGCTGAGTGCAAGAGTTCTAAACATGGCTTGCTATCCTTTTATTCAGCAGGCGTGGCATCGGCGGACTTGCCGTAATGCGCCTTGAAATCGTCTTCGATCGTACCCGGCTGTGCCAACGGTTTCTCGATCACGCCCAAAAGCGGCAAAATCACGAGGAAGTAACCGAACCAGTAGGCCGATGCGATCAGCGAGAAGGTGGCATAAGGCTCTTCAGCCGGCATGGCGCCCAGCCACATCAGCGCAAAGAAATCCACCACAAGCAACGCAAACCACCACTTGAACATCGGACGATACCGACCCGACCGGACACTGGACGTGTCCAGCCATGGCGCCAGCGCCATTACGGCAATCGCGCCAAACATTGCCAGCACGCCAAAGAATTTGGCGTCGATGATGCCGCCTGTCAGCGTTTCAGCGATGATCACGACCCAGACGTCAGAGGTAAAGGCCCGCAGGATCGCGTAGAACGGCAGGAAGTACCATTCCGGAACGATGTGCGCCGGTGTCGAAAGCGGGTTCGCCTCGATATAGTTGTCCGGGTGGCCAAGGTAGTGCGGCATGAACCCGACGATCGCAAAGAAGCCCGCCAAGATAACCGCCAGAGCGAACAAATCCTTGATCACGAAATAGGGCCAGAAGGGCAGAGTGTCTTTTTCTGCTTCTTCTTTTGATCCACGGCGCACTTCCACCCCGGTGGGGTTGTTGTTGCCAGTTGTATGGAAGGCCCAGATGTGAACAACGACCAGACCCGCAATTACAAACGGCAGCAGATAGTGCAGCGAGAAGAAGCGGTTCAGCGTGGCATTGTCCACAGCGGGCCCGCCCAGAAGCCAGGTCTGCAGACCTTCACCGATGAACGGGATCGCCCCAAAGAGGCCCGTAATCACGGTTGCGCCCCAGAAGGACATCTGACCCCATGGCAGAACGTACCCCATAAAGGCCGTAGCCATCATCGCGAGATAGATCAACATGCCGATGATCCATGTTACTTCGCGCGGGGATTTGTACGAACCATAGTAAAGGCCGCGGAATATGTGCGCATAAACCGCCACAAAGAACAGCGATGCGCCGTTCGAATGCAGGTAACGCAGCATGTAGCCGCCGTTCAAGTTGCGCATGATGTGCTCAACTGAGGCAAACGCCATATCGACATGCGGGGTGTAATGCATGACGAGAACGATGCCTGTCACGATTTGCAGCACCAGCACGAATGTCAGTACGATGCCCCAGATCCACATCCAGTTCAGGTTCTTCGGTGTCGGGATCATCAATGTGTCGTACAGCAAGCCCACCACCGGCAGGCGGCTGTGAAGCCACTTTTCGCCGCTCGACTTTGGCTCGTAATGGTCGTGAGGAATTCCAGCCATTCCGTTTCTCCCTTAACCGAGTTTAATCGTGGACTCGTCCACGAATTCTGCGACAGGCACCGGCAGGTTACGCGGTGCGGGGCCTTTGCGAATACGGCCTGACGTGTCGTAATGCGATCCGTGGCAAGGACAGAACCAGCCGCCGAAGTCGCCTGCATCTCCCAAAGGCACGCAGCCCAGGTGCGTACACACGCCCATCATCACAAGCCATTCACCCGCTTCGTCCAGTGAGCGGTTCTCATCGGCGGCAGTTGAATCGCCAGACAAGTTTGCATTTTCAGACTTCGGGTCCGGCAAATCTGCCAATTCCACCGCGCGAGCCGCGGAAATCTCTTCTTCGGTCCGGCGACGAATGAAAACAGGCTTTCCCAGCCACTTCACCGTCAACTGTGTACCCGGCTCAACGCCACTGATGTCGACACGGATCGACGAGAGCGCCCGCACATCAGCAGTGGGATTCATCTGGTTCACTAGCGGCCAAACAGCGGCACCCGCTGTAACCGCGCCGGCACCGGCGGTTGCATAATAGAGGAAATCCCTACGGGTACCTTCGTGATCTTCTGCATGGGACACGGGTGTTCTCCAAATGTTGGGCCAACAGGTCGCAATGCCGCGCAAGCGCGACGTTTCTCTGGGCGCTATGTAACGTTGTGGTCCGGCCCCGTCCAGTGACCTTGAACGCGCAAACCGTCGCAGGGGCAATGAAACTCGGACCGTGAAGGGGCGCCACACGGCTTTCGGAAGGGAAAATTCAAACCTCAGGCCGCCGGTGGCTTGGTCGCCTGCATCGAGGGGCGTGATTCGAAATTGGCAAACCAAGCCGCGAGAGAATCATTTCCCGCGCGCCAGTTTCGCGCGTCATGGCGGAAATCCAGATAGGCCAGTGCGCAGGCCACGGAAATATGGCCAATATCCAACGGACCTGCCAAATGGCCCATCCAACGATTGTTCAATACTGCAACTGCGCGCGATACTTTGCCCCACTGCGCCTCGATCCATTCTGGTGACTGCTGTGCCTGAGGGCGCAGCCGACCTTCGTATGTCATTGTTACGGCAGCATCCATGATCCCGTCACCTGTCGCCTCTAGCGTCAGAACTTCCCAACGCGATGCACCCTGAGGATAGAAGCCGCCTTTGAAATGATCATTGAGAAATGCGCAGATCACCCGGCTGTCATAAATGGATGTGCCATCGTCACGTTCCAGCGCCGGCAGTTTGCTCAGCGGATTGCCAGATGTCAGAGCGGCCGCAGGTGTCAGGGGGGTCGTTGCGACCGGCTCGATGGTGACCGCATCTGATTGACCAAGCTCATGAAGCAGAACCGTCACTTTGCGAACAAACGGCGAGGCAGGCGAGTGGTAGAGCTTCATTCTTGTGATCCTTTGGTTGAAACGATGTGCACCCTAACAGAGCTATGCGCCCTGTCCATCCGCACTGCGCATCAGCTCTGACAGCAATCGCAGATCTGTACCGATGCCATCGGCCTCAAGACCGTCTGCAGCGCGCAGCCTTACTTCATCCGGCTTGTTCTGGCTCAGTTTCCATGTGCCATCAACGCCTGTGACCTGCATGCGGCAGGGCACGATCATGCGCATCATCTTGTCCATGACGCCGGGTGTCATCTTGGCGGTTACCCAAGGCTGCTTTGGTTTCAGTCGGTTTTCAAACAGCGCGGACTCTCGATCCAGAATTCCATGAAGCTCTTCTTGCGGGCGCAATTCCAAAGCCCCGCTCAGGTGGACCGCCACATAGTTCCAGGTCGGCACCTGATCCGGCATCCCGTACCAGTCCGGGGAGACGTAACTGTCGGGACCGGAAACAGCGATCCGACAAGGCTGCGGAGACTTAAGCGCACGGACGATGGGATTGGACCGCACCAGATGCAGCCAGACCGTCTGTCCATCTTCATCCAGAAGAAAGGGCACATGGCTGAGCAATGGGCCGTCCGATCCGTTGACCGCCAACACACCGAATGCACGTTCACGCGCAAACGCAAGGTTCGCGAGTTGGGATTGAGAATGGTAGACGGGATTCGGGTGCATGGCTTTGCCTTATCTTGATTGCGTTTTCTATTGCAGCGTCTGTATGCACTTGGCAACATCTGCTTATTCTCAGGGCGGGGTGAAATTCCCCACCGGCGGTATGTGGATCAGGTCCACGAGCCCGCGAGCGGCCCTTTTGGGTGTCAGCAGATCTGGTGAAATGCCAGAGCCGACGGTTAAAGTCCGGATGAAAGAGAATGCGGACGCGGGTATGCCTTTTTGGGCCTGCCATCGTGCGTGATCGCCTTGGGTGGACGTGTCTGAACCAAAAGGAGATCACATGATGACACTCACCCGGTATGCCTTTGTCAAAGCACAGTGGCACGCAGATATCGTGGACCGTGCATATGACGGGTTCACTCAGATCATTTCACCTAGTGACGTTGATGTTTTCGACGTTCCGGGTGCATTCGAAATGCCATTACTTGCCAAAGAACTCGCCGAAACAGGGCGTTATGCCGCCGTGATCTGTGCGGCCTTGGTTGTCGATGGCGGAATCTACAGGCATGATTTCGTCGCAGGCGCCGTTGTGGACGGGCTGATGCGCGTCGGGCTGGACACAGGCGTACCTGTGCTGTCGGTATCCCTGACGCCGCACCACTTTCAGGAAACGGACCATCACACGGCGATATTCAAGGACCACTTCGTGACCAAAGGGCGCGAAGCGGCACGCGCCGCGCAAAGCATTCTCAAAATACGGCAAGTGCTCCACAGTCGGGCCGCGTGATCCGTTTCGGCGGCTTTGCAATATAGAGCGCTAACCAAGATATTCTTGCAACGCAGGTGAAGGCGTTTTGAGAGCCTCAGCCGCAGGAACGGTCGGATGGGCCTTGCCATCGGCCACGAATATCAGGTCATCCGCAATGCGGCGGGCGTCTTCCGGCGCGTGGGTCACCATCATCAGACTTGCGCCCGTCTCGGCCACCAGATCGGAAACCAGATCCAGCATATCGGCGCGCAAGGCAGGGCCCAATGCTGAAAACGGCTCGTCCAACAACAGCAGGGGACGATCCTGAAGCAGCACGCGCGCCAATGCGGCCCGGCTTTGCTGACCACCAGACAGGCCACCCGGGCGCTTTTGTGACTGTCCCGCCAGACCCACACGCTCAAGCGCGGAGGTAACGCGTTTTCGGTCATCTGCCGTCAGACGCATGTCAGGCCGCAGGCCGAGCCCGACATTCTGCTCCACACTCAAGTGGGGAAACAGGTTGTTGTCCTGAAACAGCATCGCAATCGGCCGGTTACCCGGAGCAGACAACGTTATGTCCTGCCCACGCCAGATGATGCGGCCCCGAGCCAGCGGGATATATCCCGCAATAGCAAGCAAGAGAGTCGATTTCCCTGCCCCGGACGGTCCGATTACTGCGGCCTTGCGCCCAGCCTCCAAAACAAGATCGGCCTGCAGTTCAAAGCCGTCCTGGCGCACCAGAATATTGTCACACCTCAGCATGCCACCGACCTCCCCTGTCGCACAGCCAGAACAACCCCAACGCCAAAGTCAGCAGGACCAGAGCAGCACCCGCAGCAGCCTCCATGCGGTATGCGCCCATCAAACGATACATTTGCAGCGGCAAGGTCGCGCGGTCGGGATCCGCGAACAGTGCAATCACGCCCAGATCACCGACTGACAAAGCCCCAGTCAACCCAGCCGCAAAACCGATCTGCGGTCGCACACGTGGCAGAATGACCCATCGCCAGAACCCCCAGCCCCGCAAATTCAGCGCGGCACCCAGCCGTGAAAACTGCTCCAGCGTGTCGCGCACAGGCGGAACCAGAACCCTCAGTGCAAAAGGCAGTGCTATGAGCGCATTGACAACCGCTGTTACGATCAGAGCCACATCAGTCGGATTGACCACCGGATTGAGCAGGATAAACCAACCCGTCCCGATCATGAGCGGCGACGCTGACAACCCCAAAAGACCGACTGCCTCGCCACCGCCACGGGTTCGGCTGGCAATCCAGCCTGCCATCGGCAAAGCCAAGACCAGCAGAACAAAAATGCTCAACAGCGCCATCCACAAAGATGTCCAGGCGGCCAGCCAGACGGAAAACGGCACTTTGCCCAGTCCTGACAAACCGGAAGCCACAACAGCACTGAGCGGGCCAAGAAGAAAAAAACTGGCCGCAGTGATCCAGACGGTATCGGCCAACCGTTGCAGTGTGCCGATACCGTCCCAGCGTTGCTGCAGTCTGCCCAAACCGGTGCCAAATCGGATCTGCGGAATGACCAAAAAGGCGATCAACGCGGCCCCGCCCGCAAGACCCAACTGCACCAGGGACAAAAGAGCCGCTTTTCCAAGATCGAAATCAAATCGGAACGCCTGATAGATTGCCAGTTCTATGGTCGTGGCGCGTGGGCCACCGCCCAGTGTCAGCGCCACGGCAAAACTGGTCAGGCAGATGACAAAAACCAACGCCAGAGCGCCGGGAACAACGCGGACCAGCAGCGGCCACTCCAGAACGCGCCAGACAGCTCGCGGCGGCAAGTCAAGCTGTGCTGCCAAACGAAACCGTTCCGCAGGTATCGCCTGCCAGCCCTGCAACAACAGACGCGCCGACAGCGGCAGGTTGAAAAAAACATGCGCGAGCACCACGCCGTGCATTCCATAGATAGACACCTCTGGAAGACCGAATGCCGTCAGCGCACCGTTGATCCATCCCGCCCGACCAAAGACTGCCAGCAGGCCCAGAACCGCGACAATCACCGGCAAAATGAATGGCGCGCCCAACAAGGTGATCAGAACACCACGTCCATAAAACTGGCGCCGCGCCAGCGCGCGCGCCACAGGAATTGCCAGCCCGACAGACAAGACAGCCGACAGCGCGGCCTGAGCCAGAGTGAATCGCACCGCCGCCCATTCGCCGGGCCCAAGCCCGGACAGCAGGTCAGCACGCAAACCGACAGCCAAAAGCGCGGACAGGATGACCGCAGCGACAAGTACCGCTGCGGCCCGTCCTCCCGCTGACCCTATCGGGACAAGGCGGTCAGCCATTCCTGCAAGGCCTCCTCACGCAGTTGAGGCACGTCATCCGGCGCAATCAGCAGTGCCTTTTCCGGTACGATCAGCGTCTCGAAGCCCGCGGGCAATCCTGCCTGCGGCACTACCGCGGGATACATCCAGTTCGTCGTTGGGATAATCGACTGGAAACCATCGCTGACCATGAATGCCATGAATTTGTCCGCCAGATCCGCTTGATCCGATGCGGCGAGTTTGCCCGCAACTTCGATCTGCATGTAGTGGCCTTCATCAAAGGCGGCGGCGGCTTTGGACGCATCTTCTTCAGCGATCAGATGGTAGGCAGGCGAGGTTGTGTAGGACAAAACCATGTCCGCTTCACCTTCCAGAAACAGGCCATATGCTTCGGACCAGCCTGACGTGACTGTGACCACATTGTCCGCCAGATCAGCCCACATTTGTGCTGCGTCCGCGCCATAGGCGGCCTTGACCCACATCAAAAGCCCAAGACCGGGTGTCGAGGATCGCGGATCCTGAATGACGATCTTCAGATCGCTGTCCGCCAGCGCCCGAAAGTTGGTGGGCGGCGCCAGATCCGCTCCATGGACAAAGGCAAAATAGCCCCAGTCGTAGGGCACGAACGTATCATCCTCCCATGCGACCGGCAGGTCATATTCTGCTTCCACCGCATGAGGCGCAAACAAGCCCGTCTCGCGCGCGGCAGCTATCAAACTGGTATCGAGACCCAGAACGATATCCGCATCGGTCCGCGCACCTTCCAGTTTCAAGCGTGCAAGAAGTGCAGCACCATCGCCTGCATCCACAAAGGTAAGCGTACAGGAGCACTCGGCCTCGAACGCCTCCTTTACCGCTGGGCCCGGGCCCCATTCAGATACAAAGCTGTCATAGGTATAGACAATCAGCTCAGGTGTTTCGGCCGAAAGGGCCGAGGCGCCAAGCACGCCCGCTGCAAACGCAAGATACTTCATGGTATCCTCCAAGTTGCGGCATCAGAAAGTGTATGGAGATATTCCAGACCTTCCCTCCGCCGGTGTTAACCGGTTCAGGTTCAACGGGTCCGTGCAAAGCACATCTCAGCCAGAGTAGGCCCCCCGAGGTGAAGCCAAAAGTAACGGGACGGCCAGTCGGGCGCAAGGCGAAACCACTTGAGACGGAGCCGCGTGACCGCTAAGCAACCGCTAAAGGAGCCTTTCGATGTCGATCAACAGCTTTGGCCATCTCTTTCGTGTCACCACTTGGGGTGAAAGCCACGGTCCGGCCCTGGGGGCCACCGTCGACGGTTGCCCGCCGGGTGTCCCGATCGACGAGGCAATGATCCAGCACTGGCTGGACAAGCGCAAACCGGGTCAGAACAAATACACCACGCAAAGGCGCGAAGATGACGCGGTGAAAATCCTGTCCGGAACCTTCGAAGGGGTTACAACCGGTACGCCGGTACAACTGATGATCGAAAACACGGATCAACGGTCCAAGGACTATTCCGACATCATGGACAAATTCCGCCCCGGTCATGCGGATATTACCTATTTCCAGAAATACGGTGTACGCGACTACCGTGGCGGCGGGCGATCATCCGCGCGTGAAACAGCATCCCGCGTGGCCGCTGGTGGGCTGGCGCGCGAGGCGATCAAAGCGTTGGCGCCCGGCATCCAGATCACTGGTTACATGACCCGCATGGGAGAACATGAAATCGACCGTGATAATTTCGACTGGAATGAGATATCGCAGAACCCGTTTTGGGTGCCCGATGCAAAGGCGGCCGAAACCTGGGCGGATTATCTGGACGGGCTGCGCAAGTCGGGCAGTTCCGTAGGCGCAATCATCGAAGTGGTCGCGCGCGGCGTGCCCGCCGGTATCGGTGCGCCGGTCTATGGCAAGCTCGATACGGACCTCGCCGCCGCAATGATGAGCATAAACGCCGTCAAGGGAGTGGAGATTGGCGAAGGCATGTCGGCCGCCATGCTGACAGGTGAACTCAATGCCGATGAAATCTTTATGGGCAACGACGGTCAGCCGGTGTTTTCCTCCAACCATGCGGGCGGCATTCTCGGCGGTATTTCGACGGGTCAGGACATCGTTGTACGCTTTGCCGTCAAGCCAACCTCGTCCATTCTCAAACCACGTCAGACCATCACTAAGTCCGGAAAGGCGACCGAGATCATCACCAAGGGGCGTCATGATCCCTGCGTGGGTATTCGTGCGGTCCCCGTCGGCGAGGCCATGATGGCCTGTGTCATCCTCGATCATCTGTTGTTGCACCGGGGCCAGATCGGCACGAACCGCGGCATCATCGGCTGACACTGACGCGCCGCATTTCGCTTAACCGCAGGTCACCCGCAAGAGATCGGATATCTGCCGCAGGCCGTTATCTGACAGCGCCGAGGGCAGATTGGATCGCGACAGGATGCGCAGACCGATATAGTGGGTCAGCAGCATATCCGCCAACTCCCTGCGTCGCACATGCGTCAGCGTTGCATGCCGGGACGATTGGCCAAGCGCCGCCTCGATCCCGTCGCGCAAAATCACGAGACCGTCCTGCACCACCGCGGCAATCTCCGGATCAGCCATTTCGGCGCCTGACGCAACGCTGCACAGCAAACAGCCGCGCCTATCCTGCACATTGATCGCATCAAAGACGGCTGAAAACATCGCCATGATCCGATCCTCTCCATCGGTCAAGGCAGGTCCAGCCAGTCGCGCAACACCGGCCCGGATGACATCGTTTTCATACCGCTCCAACGCCCGTAAAAACAGTGTTTTCTTGTCATAAAACGCTTTGTAGAGACTGCCTCTCGTCAGCCCCATACCATCCAGCAATACAGGCATGGACGCATCAAACCCATACCTCCAAAAGATATGCATGGCCTTTTCAACCGCCTGATCAATGTCAAATTCTCTGGGTCGCGCCACAATGATGCTCCTTGGTCAGACGCCGATATAATTCGGAACTGCTTGTTTCACAATGCGACGGATCAAGGGCCGGGGCTTCTTGATCTTTCCGGTTGGGGGGCGCACAGATGCGACATGACCACTGCGCTTACCCACAACAAACCCGGCCTCGCAATCGCACTCAAATTGGGGGCCGTGTTCATGTTCATGGTCATGGCGGCAATGATCAAGGCAGTGGCAGATGTCGTGCCACCGGGTCAGGCCGTTTTCTACCGGTCTTTCTTTGCGCTTCCGATCATCGCACTGTGGCTGGGTCAACGCGGCGAGTTGCGCCAGGGTTTGATCCCGTCAAATCTGTCTGGCCATGTCTGGCGCGGCCTTTTCGGAACAACCGCCATGGGTCTGACATTTGCAGGACTGGGCCTTTTGCCACTGCCCGAAGTCACCGCAATCGGGTATGCGACGCCAATGTTCACCGTCATACTCGGCGCGCTTTTGCTCGGAGAGCGGGTGCGGATGGTGCGTATCACCGCCGTGGCGCTTGGTCTTGTGGGGGTTATGGTCGTGATTGCCCCGCGCCTGTCAATCGGCGATGGCGGCTATGAGCAAGCGACGCTCATAGGTGCGGTCATGGTGCTCATTGCGGCTCTGTTGAGGGCGCTTGTACAAATTCACGTCCGCCAGTTGGTCAAAACGGATCACACCGCCGCCATCGTGTTTTATTTTTCCGTGACGGCAACGGTGCTGGCGCTTCTATCGGCACCGATCGGGTGGGTTTTCGACCATCCGTCTTTTGTCTGGGTCTGGCCGGACCGCACCACACTTGTGCTGCTGATTTCCGCAGGGTTGATGGGCGGTGTTGCCCAGATCATGGTCACATCGTCCTACAGGTTTGCCGGCGTCTCCGTTCTGGCCCCTTTTGACTATACCTCCATGATCTTTGCCAGCATCATCGGCTACGTCATCTTCGCCGAGCAGCCCACGGCGCCAATGCTGATCGGTGCAGCACTTGTCATTGCAGGCGGCGTACTCATCATCTGGCGCGAGCGTCAGATCGGCGTTGACCGCTCCAAATCCAAACCCAACGTTACTCCACCCGGAGCCACGTGAACCGAAAAAGGAACCTCAATGTCGGACGCAGACGCGCACAAACAAGAAATGAAAGCGTTGCAATCCAAGCAACGCGCCAAGGTGGCCGAAGCACAAGACCCCGAAAAGGGCTTGGTTCTGGTGCATACCGGCAACGGCAAAGGCAAATCGTCATCAGCATTCGGTGTCATCGTGCGCGCTTTGGGGTGGAAGCAATCCGTTGCTGTCGTCCAGTTCATCAAAGGCACCTGGATCACTGGCGAGCGCCAGTTCTTTGACCGGTTGGGCGGCGTCACATGGCATACCATGGGCGAAGGTTTCACCTGGGATACGCAAGACCGCGCTCGTGACATTGCAGCTGCAGAAGCCGCTTTTGCAAAGGCGTCGGAACTGATGGCAAGCGGCGACTATGATCTTATCGTTCTGGACGAGATCAACATCGCCTTGCGATATGACTACCTTGATGTCTCGCAGGTCATCAAAGGGTTGGACGGGCGCAACAAACGGACAGGCGTCATTCTGACGGGCCGGGACGCCAAACCGGAATTGATGGGCTACGCAGATCTGGTCACGGAGATGACCGAAATAAAACACCCCTACCATGCCGGAATAAAAGCGCAGCGCGGCGTCGATTTCTGAACCGTACGAACGTTACTCAAGACAAGGACCCAGCCATGCAACCACTCCGAGGTATTCTGCTCAAGGTGATGTCTGTCTGTGTCTTTGTCGCTATGGCGTCACTGATCAAGGCAACATCCGAACACGTTCCACCGGGACAGGCTGTATTCTTTCGGTCCTTTTTTGCCATTCCCGTGATCGTGGTCTGGCTGATGGTGCGTCGTGAGCTCAGCACAGGCCTGCGCACTTCCAATCCTCTATCGCATTTCTGGCGGGGGCTGGTTGGCACGACGGCCATGGGTTTGGGTTTTGCAGGCCTTGGGTTGCTGCCACTGCCGGAAGTCACAGCCATCGGCTATGCCTCACCGCTTCTGGTAGTCATTTTCGCCGCGATGTTTCTCAATGAACAGGTCGGAATATATCGACTGGGTGCGGTCGGGCTGGGCATTGTCGGAGTATTGATCGTGTTGTCGCCCCGCTTGTCTGTTGGAACATCGACACTTGACGTGACCGAAACACTGGGCGCCGTGGTTGTCTTGGGAAGCGCTTTTTTCGCGGCACTGGCTCAGGTTTTTGTACGCAAACTGGTGATGACAGAACAAACCGCCACCATCGTTTTCTGGTTTTCCGTCACGGCTTCCGGGTTGTCGTTGCTCACCATATTCTGGGGTTGGGTCATTCCCACGCCGCGCGAAGCTGCACTGCTGATTCTTGCCGGGTTCCTCGGCGGGGTCGGACAAATTCTGCTGACGTCCAGCTACCGCCTGGCGGATGCCTCGCTGATCGCACCCTTTGAATACACATCGATGTTGCTGGCACTTGGTGTCGGGTTCTTTGTCTTTTCCGAAGTACCGACGCTGACGATGCTGGCGGGTGCGGCGATCATCATCTGCGCCGGCGTCACAATTATCCTGCGGGAACGCTATCTTGGTCTGGAACGCAGCAGGCAGCGCAAGGCAATGCCGCCCGGGGGCAGCTGACACACGTCAGTCACCGTTTCCCCAAGATCAGCTTGTGGGTTTCTGGCCTGCCTTGCTCAGTGCATCGTTGATTGCCGCCCGGATCAGAGCGCGGGCCTGCTCGTCCAATCCGTCCAGATCGACAGTCAGCTTGCCATCCTGCTCCACGCCATTGTTGTGGGCGGACACAACGCCAGGCTCAATGCTCTTCACGTGGTAGGGTACGATTTCCCGCGCAATGCCCTTGAAATAGACCGCTTCCGACGGCTCGGCCTCAACGATGTCGCGGACATGGGCATAAGTCTCGTAACTCAGAACGATCCCACCCGGCTCTGCGATGCTTTCCAGCCGCGCCGCAAGGTTCGCCTCAGCACCGATGATGGTATAGTCCATCCTCTCGTCGGACCCGAAGTTGCCGACATTGCAATAACCGGTGTTGATCCCCATCCGCGCCTTGAACGGATGCTCCAGCCCCTGGCGGTTCCAGTCCTTGCCCAGATCGGCCAGACGCCGCTGCATATCCAGTGCAATACGGACACAGGCGCGGGCGTCCTCGGTCGTTCCTTTCGTCTCAGGATCGCCGAAAAACGCGACAATTGCGTCGCCGATGAACTTGTCGATCGTTGCGCCATGCGCCTCTGCAATCTTTGCCATTTCGGTAAAGTATTCATTCAGAAGCGAGGTCAACTCTTCCGGCTGCATCCGCTCTGTCGTTGCCGTGAAATCCTTGATGTCCGAGAAAAAGACCGTAAGTTTCTTGCGCTCCGTCGAAATCGACGCGTCCTTTTCTCCGGAAAAGATCGACTTGTAGACCTGCGGTGACAGGTATTTGGAAATCTTCAGCGAAACGCCCGCCAGAAATTCATTGTTGGCCGCAAGTTCATCATTCAGCCGACTGAAACTGCCCGCCATGCGGTATTGCAACACCGAAAAAATCAGGCCGATCGTGCCCGCCACGGCAAAATACAACAGCAACCATTTGAACGACCAGATGTTCAGCGTGACCGGTTGTTGCACGGTGACCGATTGCAATGCGCGAACATCACCCACTTTCCAGTCTTTCTTCGGACTCTCAGGGTGCGAATTGTGACAATCCACACACGCGCCTGACAGTATGACCGGTGTCGCCAGTGTGATCTCCCGGTTCCAGAAATTGCCGGTGGACCGCACCAGGAACTGCGTGCTGTCGGATTGCGCTCGAAACTCCGCCAAAGCCTGGCGCTCGAACGCATCCAGATTGTGCGATGGCCGATTGACGAAAGGATAATCGGACACAAACCGATAGCTGACATCGCCTTCGGCGACGCCAATCTCCTCTGCCAACTCCAACGACAGGGTCGCAGGAATTGGGATCGCGCCGGGTACATCCAGATAGTTGTGCAGTGCCTGAGTGCGCGTGTCGGAACTCACAACGCGGGAGACAACATTCTTGGCATAATACGAGCGCACGGATGTGATAATCCCGTTCAGACTGCGCGCTTGTCGGGTAAGGGTTTCGTCGGAGAGGTTTCGCAGATCAAGCCAGATGGCGATCGGCAACCCGATCAAAGCCACCATGACCAAAACCATCAGCCAATACGGCCGCTTCAGGAAAAATCGCCCCAAACGATCCATATTGCAGCCCTTCACAAATTGCCGTGATCTTATTGCTACGCCGAAACGGACTTTTCTGGAAGGAAATTGGGCCTTATTTTTCGGCGGGCTTTGGACAGAATGCAAAAAGGCCCTCGCTCATTTCCAGCGAAGGCCCTTCTTTGTCAGTACTTTATTATGCCCGGACCAGCTTTTCGTAGCCTTGCGAAATTTCGCGGGTCAATGCGCCGACTTCAAAGTTATATGCGCCGATCTGGCCCACCGGAGTAACCTCAGCCGCGGTGCCGGTCAGCCAGCACTGCTCAAATCCTTCCAGTTCTTCAGGCATGATATGGCGTTCATGCACCTTGATCTGGCGGTCTTTCAACATTCCGATCACGGTCTGGCGGTTCAACCCATTGAGAAAGCAATCCGGGTCAGGGGTATGCACTTCGCCATCTTTCACGGAGAATATGTTGGCACCCGTCGCTTCAGCGACATAACCGCGATAGTCGAACATCATGGCATCCGAACAGCCCTTGGCCTCTGCTTCATGCTTGGACATGGTGCAGATCATGTAAAGACCGGCCGCCTTTGCATGGCTTGGTGCGGTTTCCGGGCTTGGCCGTTTCCATTTGGCGATGTCCAGCTTGGCGCCTTTCATCTTGGCGTCGCCGTAGTAATTGCCCCATTCCCATGCCGCGATGGCAACGCGCACCGGGTTGCGTTTTGAAGCGACACCCATGTCTTCGCCCGCACCGCGCCAGGCCACCGCCCGAACATAGGCATCCGTGAACCCGTTCTTTGCCAGAAGTTCCACCTTTGCCGCCTCAAGTTCATCAACCGTGAAGGGGATTTGGAAATCTAGAGATTTCGCCGAAAAGTGCAGCCGTTCAGAATGCTGGCGGCTCTTGAAAATCTTGCCGTTGTAGGCCCGTTCCCCCTCAAACACCGAAGACGCATAGTGCATTGCATGGGTCAGAATATGGACATTGGCCGCGCGCCAATCGACCATCTGACCATCCATCCAGATGAACCCGTCGCGATCATCGTAACTGCCCGCCATGATATTTCCTTCCCAACTTTTGTCACTGCGTTTGCGAAAATTGCGCGAAATGCGTCCACATCGGACATAATGTTGCGCAAAAGATGCGATTCGATAGCCCTTCCCCCTTGGAATGTCAACAACACTGACATATGCTGACCAGAACGAAAACCGGAATTTGGGGCACATTATGGCCGACGGGCGCGCACCGACAGGATACGGCGGCGAGAACCTGCTTTTCCTTACAGACGAACAACTGCGGCAAGGCATCGAAGCCATGTTTTTTGCCTATCGCGGCTTTACCGCTGATCCGGACCGTATTCTAGCTGATCTGGCTTACGGGCGCGCGCACCACAGGGCTGTTCATTTCATCAACCGAGCGCCCGGGACAACCGTCAACAACCTTCTCAATATTCTGGGCGTTACAAAACAGTCTCTAAACCGTGTCTTGCGCACGTTGATCGAGGATGGTCTTGTCCTGAGCAAGGTTGGACACAATGACAAACGGGAGCGGCATCTGTTCTTGACTGACGATGGCAAAGCGCTTGAACAAAAGCTCTCTGATGCACAACGTGCCCGCATCAGAATGGCCTTTCGTGATGCAGGTCCGGACGCGGTGGCAGGGTTCCGCACAGTACTTGAGGCCATGATGGACCGCGATATGAAGCACGCCTACACACGCCTGAAGGATGCCGGCACATGAGCGCACATGACGCGCATCTTCTGATCGTTGATGACGACGAACGCATCCGGACACTTCTCCAGAAATTCCTTATCCGAAACGGATTTCTGGTCACCGCAGCGCGGGACGCTGCACACGCCAGACGCATTTTGTCAGGGCTGGACTTCGATCTTATCGTGCTGGACGTGATGATGCCCGGAGAAGATGGTCTGGCACTGACGCGCTCACTGCGGGAAACACGCGATTTGCCAATTCTGCTGCTGACTGCCAAAGGCGAAACAGACAACAGGATCGAAGGGTTGGAAGCGGGTGCCGACGATTACCTGCCCAAACCCTTTGAGCCCAAAGAGTTGCTGTTGCGCGTCAACGCGATCCTGCGGAGGATGCCCGAAATCCAGAAGGAAGAGGCCACACCCAAAATATTGATGCTGGGTCCCATCCGTTATGACATGGAGCGCGGCGAGCTGTGGAAAGGCGAGGATATTATTCGGCTCACGTCAACCGAAATGCAATTGATGAAGATTTTCTCGGCGCGCTGCAATGAGCCGATCAGCCGCGCGAAACTGGTCGAAGAACTGGGGCGCGACCGGGGTCAGGCCCAGGAGCGCGCTGTGGACGTTCAGATAACGCGTTTGCGCCGCAAGATCGAAGAGCACCCAAAACAACCGCGATACCTTCAGACGGTGCGTGGCGCCGGATATATGCTGACACCAGAGTGACGGACACGCGCCCGGATGGTCTGGAATCCGGATTTGTTTGACGATAAGCTCTCACGACTGACCTCAGCAGGATATCCGAACATGACCGACACCCCCGTAAACGAGATGAGTTTTGAGCAGGCTATGGCTGCTCTGGAAAAATTGCTGGGGCAGTTGGAGCGTGGAGACGTTCCGCTGGACGAGAGCATCGCACTTTATGAACGGGGCGCAGCCCTAAAAGCCCGTTGCGAAACCAAGCTGAAAGAAGCCGAGGAAAAAGTAGCTGCCATTACGCTGAACAGCGAAGGTACCCCAACAGGATCGACACCTGTCGAAGGGCTATAACCCCATGTTTCGCACGCGCCTGGCAGAGGC
>Ga0102812_10000843_pt1 | contig 21707 bp, 25 predicted proteins | sample ColrivemetaGS713_FD_79334 | JGI IMG/M metagenome (GOLD analysis project Ga0102812, IMG submission 79334) | Estuarine microbial communities from the Columbia River estuary - Flood tide ETM metaG S.713 | ecosystem: Environmental > Aquatic > Marine > Intertidal zone > Estuary | place: USA...
ATGTCTTTGCGGTGGCGCAGCGTCAGGACGATTGCACCGATCATGGCAACGAGCAGGATCAGACCCGCAAGTTGGAACAGCATGATGTATTTGTCATAGATCAGCTGACCCAGCGCCGCGGTATTCTGCGCCTCGCCCGCGGGGGCTGCCAGACGCTCGGAAATGCCGTCCGAAAAGTTCCAGACGCCAAGCGCCATTGCCAATTGCATCAGGATCACCACGCCGATGAGCAGTGCCAGCGGCATATAGCGGGCCATTTCGGCCTTAAGCTCGGCAAAGTCGATGTCGAGCATCATGACCACGAAGAGGAACAGAACCGCGACCGCGCCGACATAAACGATCATCAACAGCATCGCGATGAATTCCGCCCCGAGGATCACGAACAGACCCGCCGAGGACAGGAATGCAAGGATCAGCCAAAGGACCGAATGCACCGGATTGCGGCTGATGACGGTGAACAAACCGCCCGTCAGCGTCGTCAACGCAAAGGCGTAAAAGGTGAAAGCGGCGACAGTCATTTCTTGTCCTCTTCCATCGCGGCGGTGGCTGTTTCCATCGCCTTGGTCATTGCGGGGATGCCGCCGAACATGCCCGCTTGGGCGATGGTTTCGGCAATCTCCTGTTTCGTGGCACCTGCTTCGCGCGCATGGCGCACGGTCAGTTTGATTTGTAGATCGGCCTGCCCGCCCATCACGGTCAGCCCCATAAGCGTGAGCAAGAGCCGCGTTTTGGCGTCCAACCCTTCGGGGTTCAGCCCCTTGCCCATGAACTGTTCCATCATGTCCTTGGGCATGGTCGGCCAAAGGTTTTCGAACCCTTTGGGCGAAAAGGATTCCAGCGCCGGATTGAGCGCCTTGGCCCAGTCCTGCCCTGCCTTCATCATCGCTTCAAAGGGGTTCTGGCCGGTCATCTGTAGGGCGCGTCCAGTTCGAGGTTACGGGCAATCTCGGCCTCCCAGCGGTCGCCGTTCGACAGGAGTTTCGCCTTATCATAGAACAGTTCTTCGCGGGTTTCGGTGGCGAATTCGAAATTCGGCCCTTCGACAATCGCGTCTACCGGGCAGGCTTCCTGACAGAAGCCGCAGTAGATGCATTTGGTCATGTCGATGTCATAGCGCGTGGTGCGGCGGCTGCCGTCTTCACGCGGTTCGGCGTCGATGGTGATGGCCTGCGCGGGGCAGATGGCCTCGCACAATTTGCACGCGATGCAGCGTTCTTCGCCGTTAGGATACCGGCGTAGCGCGTGTTCGCCGCGGAAACGGGGCGACAGCGGCCCCTTTTCATGCGGGTAGTTCAGCGTAGCCTTGGGCGCAAAGAAATACTTCAGCCCCAGCTGGAAACCTTTGAAAAAGTCCGCAAGGAGGAAATATTTGGCCGCGCGGCCATAGTCGATCTGAGTCATGGATCAGCCTCCCATCGTCCAGCGGGCCCAAAAGCCGCCGAGTGCTTCGTATTTTGCAAGGAATGCCACGATCACGACCCAAGCGAGCGACAGCGGCAGGAACACTTTCCAGCCCAGACGCATCAGTTGGTCGTAGCGGTAGCGGGGGGTGATCGCCTTGACCATCGCGAAGATGAAGAAGAAGAACACCATCTTGGCGACCATCCAGAAGATCCCGTCGGGAAGTCCGGGGATCGGCGACAGCCAGCCACCAAAGAACAGCAAGGTGATCAGGGCACACATAAGCACCACTGCGGTCAATTCGCCGATCATGAACAACAGGAACGGGGTCGAGGAATATTCGACCTGATACCCGGCCACGAGTTCCGATTCAGCCTCGGGGAGGTCGAACGGCGGGCGGTTGGTTTCAGCAAGCGCGCTGATGAGGAACAGGAACACCATCGGGAAATGCGCGACCCAATACCAGTTGAACAGCCCAGCTTCGCCTTTTTGCGCGTTCACGATGTCGCCAAAGTTCATCGATCCGGTCGAGATGATCACACCGATGATGATCAGACCGATCGACACTTCGTAGGAAATCATTTGTGCAGCCGACCGCAGCGACCCAAGGAACGGGTATTTGGAGTTGGACGCCCAGCCCCCCATGATCACGCCGTAAACCTCGAGCGAGGAAATCGCGAAAACATAGAGGATTGCGACGTTGATATCCGCCACGACCCAGCCGTCGTTGAACGGAATCACCGCCCAAGCGATCAGCGCCATCACAAGGCTGATCATCGGCGCAAGGAAGAACACGAATTTATCCGCGCCCGCAGGGACCACGATTTCCTTGACGATATATTTCAGAAAGTCGGCGAAAGACTGCAAGAGCCCGAAGACACCGACAACGTTCGGGCCACGGCGCATCTGCACAGCCGCCCAGACCTTGCGGTCTGCATACATCAAAAAGGCCAGCGCGACCAAAAGCGGCACCACCACAAGAAGGCATTGACCAAGGGTCAAAAGCACAATCCCGAGGTTGGTCGTGGTGAAGAATTCTACCATGTCAGTCCCCTCACACCGTTGGAATGCCCGATACGCCGCAATCGGCGACCGTCACTTCGGCGTCTATTGTTCGCAGGCCCCGTGGGAGGTCCGGCGAGATGGTGTAAACAGCATCCGCGCTCCAGATTCCAGCCCGTTCGTTGGTCGTCGTGCGAACGTGGCGGGCAAATCCATAACCGCGGATCAGCGTATATTGGGCCGCGGCGCAGCGCGCGTAGGCGATTACATCGTCGGCAGATCCAGCACCCACCATCGACACTCTGAAATTCACAAGGTCCCCATCCAAAAGACGGGTTTCGACCCCGCGATAGGTCGGCTGAACGGCCTTTGTCCCTGCCGGATCGGCCGGGGCAATCTGGCACCCAGCGAGGGCCAGCGACGCGATGACCGCTGCCCGCACCTGACTTACTCCGCCGCCATTGCGCTGGTGGCGCGGGCTTTGGCCTGTGCCGACAATTCCCCCATCAGCGCACTTGCGCGGGCAATCGGGTTGGTCAGGTAGAAATCCTTGACCGCCGGGCGGAAGGTCGCCTTGCCCAGTTTGCCAACGACCTTGACGGGCTTGGTGTCATTTTCAACAACTTCGTCGATCTGGGCCAGATGGGGCACAGCTGCGACCAGTGCCTGACGCAGGGCGGCGAGGCTGTCATAGGGCAGCGCCTGCCCCAGTTCCGCCGACAGCGCCCGCAGGATAGCCCAGTTTTCCTTGGCTTCACCCGGCGCAAAATTCGCGCGCATGGCCAGCTGCGGACGACCTTCGGTATTCACGAAGAGCCCGTTTTCTTCGGTATAGGCGGTGGCGGGCAGGATGATATCCGCACGATGCGCACCACGGTCGCCATGGCTGCCCTGATAGATCACGACAGGGCCTTCGGCGATTTCGACTTCGTCGGCGCCAAGGCTATAGATCACTTCGGCGCCTTCCAGCGCGGCCTTGAGCCCGCCAGCGGTCGTCGCACCGATGTCCATCGCCCCAACGCGCGAGGCAGCGCCATGCAGAACCATAACCTTTGACCCAGCAGCGATGGCGGTGTTGATTGCGGTGGCCAGAACGGCGGCACCGTCGGCTTCGTTGATGGCACCCGCACCGATGATCATGACACCTGGGACGCCCTGTTTGTCGGAATGATCCATCGCGGCAAGGGCTGCCAGCGCGTCGCGATCGTCACCGATATGCGACACGTCATAGGTCAGATCGGCGGGCGAGCCGATACGGGCCACTTTGGCGCCGCGCAGCCAAGCCTTGCGGATACGGGCATTCAGCACAGGCGCTTCTTCGCGGGGATTGGTCCCGATCAATAGAATCATCTCGGCGCTGTCGATGTCTTCGATTGCGGCGTTGCCGACATAGGCGCCACGGTTGCCTTCGGGCAGTTTCGCGCCATCGATACGGCATTCCACCGAACCACCGGCGGCTTCGACCATCTGCTTGAGCGCAAAGGCAGCCTCGACCGGGGCCAGATCACCAATCAGGCCGGTGACTTTCTTGCCCTTCATCGCAGCGGCTGCAGCGGCGAGGGCTTCACCCCAGGACGCTTTGCGCAACTTGCCGTTTTCACGGATGTAGGGGGTGTCCAGACGCTGGCGGCGCAGACCGTCCCAGACGAAACGGGTTTTGTCCGAAATCCATTCTTCGTTCACGCCGTCATGGTTGCGCGGCAGAATTCGCATGACTTCGCGGCCCTTGGTATCGACGCGGATATTCGACCCGAGCGCATCCATCACGTCGATGGTTTCGGTCTTGGTCAATTCCCACGGACGGGCGGTAAAGGCATAAGGCTTCGACACCAGCGCACCAACGGGGCAAAGGTCGATGATATTGCCCTGCATGTTCGACGACAGGGTTTCATTCAGATAGCTGGTGATTTCGCTGTCTTCGCCGCGGCCAGTTTGGCCCATCTGGGTGATGCCCGCGACCTCGGTCGTGAAGCGGACGCAACGGGTGCAGGAAATGCAGCGGGTCATATGGGTTTCGACCAGCGGGCCGAGGTTCAGGTCTTCGCTTGCGCGCTTGGGTTCGCGGTAGCGGCTGAAATCGACACCATAGGCCATGGCCTGATCCTGCAGGTCGCATTCGCCACCCTGATCGCAGATCGGGCAATCGAGCGGGTGGTTGATGAGCAGGAATTCCATCACCCCTTCGCGCGCCTTTTTGACCATCGGGCTGTTGGTCTTGACGACAGGCGGCTGCCCTTCGGGGCCGGGGCGCAGATCCTTGACCTGCATCGCGCAGGAGGCTGCGGGTTTCGGCGGGCCGCCAACAACCTCGACCAGACACATGCGGCAGTTGCCGGCAATCGACAGACGTTCATGATAGCAAAAGCGCGGAACTTCGATCCCTGCAGCCTCGCAGGCCTGAATGAGCGTCATCGCCCCCGGCACTGCAACCTCGATACCGTCGATAACGACTTTTTTCAGATCTGGGGTCGGATTGGACATGGGGCCAGCCTTTTGGTTCGTGTCACCGCGCATGCGACGCCGGCACAGCGCACCCGGCGGCATACAGTCGCGGGCGTTCTAGCGCGACATTGTGCGCGATGCCAGTCGGAACGACACCAAAAGAGAGGGATTTTTTGCTTTTGCAGCGATAGGGTCGCAGATCGCCCGAAGCCAGGCGGCCAAACTAGCGCAAAAGCCGCCCGATATCGGTTCCAGCGGTGATCTGTTCCTGCCCGACACGGCAGAACGTCTCGGGCTGGCCCTCGACGGCACCCATTTCAGCAAGGCGGCCCTCGGCCACTGTCACGAGCCGGTCTTTTTCAACCTTGTCATCAATATAGGCTGTGATTTCTGCACGGGTGTAGCCCAGTTGCATTGCGCGATTGGCGACCCCCAGCAGGGCTGTATTCTTGCGGAAATCGCGGATCGAGAGGCTGTCACAGCGTTCATCGATCCGATAGGCGATCCCGATAACGATCAACCGTTCCTGGATTTCGACCACATCTTTCAAAAGTGACTTTGCCTGCGCCCCGCCTGCAATCGCAAGCGCGAGAAAGCCAAAAGTCATTGCGGTCAGGGTCTTGCGGATCATGCCTGAAGTCCTTGTTTGTCTACAGCCCCATCTTGGGCCTTGTCGCTGACAGACATCGGGCCTTTCGGGGTGATATTCAATATCATCCCCGGTGTTATCAAATAGTCGGCGGATCACATCCTAGGGGAAATTGCCAAAAGAACCATCACAGCCAACGCGGCATGGGCGATCCAGCCGCCCATAAAAAACAGCGTCCGCCAGCTCCGGTCCGGTCGGCCGATTCCCGCGACATGTACAACGACCATCCCGAGCCGCGACAGGACCGACAGATAGGCCAGCCGGTTGACCCATACAGGATCGACCCCCGCCAGAATCGCCGCCACAATCACGGTTGCGAATATTCCGATTGTTTCGACCGCATTCGCCGAGGCCCGCGCAGTCCGATACAAAGGATCCCCATAGTCAGGCGCAGGCGTCGATCCGGGCACCAAACGGCGCTGGGTCTTCCACATCCCGGCCATCACACCGACAATCTGGGTCAGAATGGCAAAAAGTGCGAGCGCTGCAATCGCGGGGGCGTAATCTGAAATTTGGGTCATGATGTCCGGTCCAAAGAAAATCTTGCCCGAAACTATCCTGCGCCAATTTGGTCGTCAGGTCAGGAAAACATGACTTTTCCGAAATGATTAACGCTTGCGGGACCGGGTCGGAGATATCCCGTTCCACGCCTTGCGCAGAAAAGCCACCGTCAGGATCAGACCGACCCCGGACAGTATCACCAGTGACGCCCAAGCAGGAATGCGGAACCAGTCGGGAATCGCCCAACCCATCAGGGCATGCACGCCCAAGGCAACCGGCGCGCCACAGATGAACATCGCGACCACAGCGACGATCAGGCTCTTGAACCCGTCCCAAACCAGATACATTCCAAACTCCTTCGCCGCGCAATGCTCCTATCCTTGGGCACAACGGGGCCATAACTCAACAAACAAAAAGGCGCGGGACCTGCCCGCGCCTTTCAAACCGATGTCGCCGGAATTATTCCGCTGCGATCCGCTTGCCTTTGATCCGGTCCTCGATCTCGTCGCGGAAGTTGCGGATCAGGGCCTGAATGGGCCAAGCGGCCGCGTCGCCAAGGGCACAGATGGTGTGGCCTTCGACCTGTTTGGTCACAGCGAACAGCATATCGATTTCTTCGACGCTCGCGTTGCCATGGACCAGACGTTCCATCACGCGCATCATCCAGCCGGTTCCTTCGCGGCAGGGGGTGCACTGGCCGCAGCTTTCGTGCTTGTAGAATTTGGACAGACGCCAGATGGCTTTGATCATGTCCGTGGACTGATCCATGACGATCACGGCAGCGGTCCCGAGCGACGATCCCTTTTCGCGCAGACCGTCGAAATCCATGATCGCGTCGCGCATGTTTTCGCCGCGCACGTTCGGCACCGATGACCCGCCGGGGATAACAGCCTTGAGGTTATCCCAGCCGCCGCGAATACCGCCGCAATGCTTTTCGATCAGCTCTTCAAAGGTGATCCCCATTTCCTCTTCAACAACGCAAGGGTTGTTGACGTGGCCAGAGATCGCAAACAGCTTGGTGCCGGCGTTGTTCGCACGGCCGATGCCCGCGAACCACGACGCGCCACGGCGCAGGATGGTGGGGGCAACAGCAATCGATTCGACGTTGTTCACGGTGGTCGGGCAGCCATAAAGCCCCGCACCGGCAGGGAACGGCGGCTTCATCCGCGGCATGCCCTTTTTGCCTTCGAGGCTTTCCAGCAGCGCGGTTTCTTCGCCGCAAATATAGGCCCCTGCCCCGTGATGCAGGAACAGATCGAAATCCCAGCCGGATTTGGCGGCGTTTTTGCCCAAAAGACCGGCATCATAGCATTCGTCGATCGCGGCCTGCAGGGCTTCTCGTTCGCGGATATATTCGCCCCGGATGTAGATATAGCAGGTATGCGCATTCATCGCGAAAGAGGCCAAAAGCGCGCCTTCGATCAATGTATGCGGGTCGTGCCGCATGATTTCGCGGTCTTTGCAGGTGCCGGGTTCGGATTCGTCAGCGTTGATGACCAGATAAGCCGGACGACCGTCGCTTTCCTTCGGCATAAAGGACCATTTGAGACCGGTGGGGAACCCTGCCCCGCCGCGCCCACGCAGACCGCTGGCCTTCATCTCGTTCACGATCCAGTCACGCCCCTTGGCGATGATCGCGGCCGTGCCATCCCAGTGACCGCGCGCCATGGCCCCTTTCAGGGTCCGGTCGTGCATGCCGTAGAGGTTCGTGAAAATCCGGTCTTGGTCCTTGAGCATGGCTCACCCTTTGTCTTTCTGGCTTGACCGCCAGATGCCATAAGTCATCCACAAAGCCCAGCCAAAACCGGCAAGGGCAATGAGGTCAAATAAAGCCCGGAGCCGCATCGACAGCCCAAGCGAGGAACCAGCCCATGTTGCCACGATCCAGAACACACCCACCCCTGCCAGAAACAGCGCGGTGCGCTGTCCTGACATGGCTTTGGATGTGTTCCGGTTGGTCATGTTCTAAGGTTCTCAGTAGTTGTTGGTCTTGGCGCGGATCAAGAATTCCTCGATCCCGACTTCGCCGATCAGACGGGCCTGAGCGACCCATTTGTCGCGCGACACCCGACCCTTGAAGCCTTTGAGGTTGCCATTCATCCAGGCAACTTCGGCAGGGCCCCATGCGGCGATCTGGTTGAAATGGTAAACGCCCATTTCGTTGCAGAGCTTTTCCAGAACCGGGCCGATGCCTTCGATTGTCTTAAGGTCATCAGGTTTGCCGTTGCGCGGACCCTTCAGGCCCTTGGGCATCTTGCCTGCGCCAGCTGCAGCAACTGCTGCATCATCAACGACCGGCAGAGGGGCCGGCGCAGCTTTGGCAGCAGCAGCAGGTTTCGCGGCCTTGGCTGCGGCCGGTTTGGTCGCTTTGGCGGCGGCCGGTGCCTTGGCTTCAGCCGATTTTGCTGAGGGTGCTTTGGCGGCAGCAGGTTTCGCGGCCTTGGCTGCAGGCGCTTTGGCGGTCGATGCCTTAGCTGCAGCAGGTTTTGCAGCTTTTGCGGCGGCAGGTTTTGCAGCGGCGGCCTTTGCAGCAGGCTTTTCTGCTGGTTTTTCGGCAGCAGCGGGCTTCGCCGGTTCAGCGGGTGCAGTCATTACCGCAGCGGCTGGTGCAGCAGCAGGTGCCGCCGGCGCGGGCGCAGGTGCTGCGGGCGCGGCAGAGGTTGACGCAGCGCTGGAGGATGCCGAGGCAGCAACAGTCGCAGCGGCGGCGGCGGCAGTCGTTGCGGCGGTTCCGCTGGAAATCGTTTCACTGCAGAAAAATCGGTTTAGGAACCACCCTGCCCCAAGGCACACAACAGCGCCAAGGATCAGCGCAAAGATCCAGCCCACAGGATGGTGAAGAATGATGGCAGCGATAATTCCAGCGATCACCGCCAGAACCCAGCACCATTCCTTGCATCCAAATCCATTTTCAGTCTGAGCCATAATGCGCTTTCCTTTCGTTTCCCCGTTGGTGGTTGCCGCGACTTCGCGCAGCTTGCGCCACACCATAACCAGTTCCAAAGCTGTGGCGATACTGTTTATTCAGCACCATCCGTATCGAATTGCGGGGAAACTTTCAGGTACTTCCCCTTAGTAATCGTTCGTTTTGGCGCGGATCAGGAAGGCGTCCATCCCGATCTCGCCGATCAAACGGGCCTGCGCGACCCATTTGTCACGACCGACGCGGCCTTTGAACCCTTTGAGATTGCCGTTCATCCAAGCAACTTCGGCAGGGCCCCAAGCCGCAATCTGGTCAAAGTGGAACACGCCCATTTCATTGCAGAGCTTTTCCAGAACCGGACCGATGCCTTCGATCATTTTCAGATCATCCGCCTTGCCGCGACGCGGGGCTTTGATGCCCTTGGGCTTTTTGCCAGCGCCAGCGGCTTCAACGGCGGCATCATCGACAGCGGCCATGACCGGAGCGGGTTTTGCCGCTGCTTTGGCAGGTGCCGCTTTCGGTGCCGCGGCGGCCTTGGGCGCTGCGGCTTTAGGCGCTGCGGCTTTGGCGGCGGCGGGTTTCGCAGCAGCGGGTTTGGCAGCCTTCGACGTCGCGGGCTTTAGCCACGGGGTCAGCAGCGGAACCTCGGTTCCATCGATCCGTTTGACGGTGTCGCCAATATTGGTGGCCAGTTGGACCGAGGCGTTATACTGGGTCCGGCCGCTTTCATGGGCGGTCAGCGTGGTCAGCCCCTTCAAAGGCTCAGCAGCATAGCGGCCATTCTGCGGACCGGGGGTCGGCACTTTGCCAGCCGCCAGATCATCGATGATTTCCGCCAGTCGCTCGGCGGTCAGGTCTTCGTAGTAATCCTTGCCGATCTGGGCCATGGGCGCATTGGCACAGGACCCGAGGCATTCGACCTCTTCCCACGAAAACTTGCCATCAGCCGACAGTTCATGCGCGTGGGGGGCGATCTTTTGCTTGCAGACAGCGATCAGATCCTCGGCGCCGCAGATCATGCACGACAGGGTGCCGCAAACCTGAATATGGGCGACCGAACCGACGGGCTGAAGCTGGAACATGAAATAGAAGGTCGCGACTTCGAGCACGCGGATATAGGCCATATCCAGCATCCGTGCGACTTCTTCGATCGCGGGGCGGGTCAGCCAGCCGTGCTGTTCCTGCGCCCGCCACAACAGCGGAATGACAGCGCTTGCCTGACGACCCGCAGGGTATTTCGTGATCTGTGCCTCGGCCCAAGCCAGATTGGCAGGGGTAAAGGCAAAAGAGGCGGGCTGGTCCGCATGAAGACGACGAAGCATCAGATCAAACCTTTGGTCTTGGGTCCGGGCACAACGCCCCGGACAGGAGTGTAAATCGCGAAGCTGGCTGAGGCGGCACGTCTCACTTGCAAGCCTCGGTCTGGAGTTTCATGGAGCCGTCGGCCTCGGCCGTCACAAGCCCCTGTGTGTACAGCTCGTTCACCGCTTGCAGCAGGGAATTCTGGTCGAGGCCGGCTGCCTCGGCGATGGCGGCGCCGTTCTGGACAGTAAAGTTGCAGCCTGCCTCTTCCCAAGCGCCCTGCAATTTCTGCGCGTCGGCGGAAATGTCAGCCAGCGCCGCCAGCGGCAACAGGGTCAGAGCCGCAACAAAACCAAAACGGGTGATCACCGGTCGATCTCCCCGAACACGACATCCATGGTGCCGATGATCGCGGCAACGTCGGCCAGCTGGTGGCCCTTGGCGATGTGGTCCATCGATTGCAGATGCAAGAAACCGGGCGCGCGCAGTTTGGCGCGATAGGGTTTGTTGGTGCCGTCCGCCATCAGGTAGACGCCGAATTCACCCTTGGGGGCCTCGACCGCGGCATAAACTTCGCCGGCGGGGACGTGGAACCCTTCGGTGTAAAGCTTGAAGTGGTGGATCAGGCTTTCCATCGAGGTTTTCATATCGCCACGCGACGGCGGGGTGATCTTGCCACGGGCAAGGACATCGCCCTTTTCGACACGCAGCTTGGCAATCGCCTGCTTGATGATCTTGGTCGATTCCCGCATCTCGGCCATGCGGACCAGATAACGGTCATAGCAATCGCCGTTCTTGCCGATCGCGACCTGGAAATCGAATTCGTCATAGCACTCATAAGGCTGGGCGCGGCGCAAATCCCATGCAAGGCCCGAACCGCGCACCATAACACCTGAATAGCCCCATTTCTGGATATCTTCTTCGGTCACGACGCCGATATCGACGTTGCGCTGTTTGAAGATGCGGTTTTCGGTCAGCAGGCCGTCAATGTCGTCCAGAACCGATGGGAATGCATCTGCCCAAGTGTCGATATCCTCCAACAGCGCGTCGGGCAGATCCTGATGGACGCCACCGGGGCGGAAATAAGCCGCGTGCAAACGCGCACCACAGGCGCGTTCGTAGAAGATCATCAGCTTTTCGCGCTCTTCGAACCCCCACAGCGGCGGGGTCAGCGCGCCGACGTCCATAGCTTGGGTCGTCACGTTCAAGAGGTGGTTCAGAACGCGGCCGATTTCGGAATAGAGCACACGGATCAGGCTGGCGCGACGGGGCACAGCAGTGCCGGTCAGACGTTCGATCGCCAGACACCATGCGTGTTCCTGATTCATCGGCGCGACATAGTCGAGCCGGTCGAAATACGGCAAGTTCTGCAGATAGGTGCGGCTTTCCATCAGCTTTTCGGTGCCGCGATGCAGCAGGCCGATATGCGGGTCGCAACGTTCAACGATTTCACCGTCCAGTTCCAGAACCAGACGCAACACACCGTGGGCCGCAGGGTGCTGCGGACCAAAGTTGATGTTGAAATTGCGGATTTTCTGTTCGCCCGTCAGAGCGTCTTCGAAACCCTTACCACCGTCCATCATATGCTTGCCCTCGCAAGGTTGCGCTGCCCTGTCTGCGGCAGCGGGGACATCAGCGATGCACCCCAGTCATTTTCAGTGCGCAGGGGGGCGACAACTGTCGCCACGCCGAACCTGTTGGAAAGGTTACCCTGCGCGATCACTGTCTCAGGCCTTTTTCTCGTCACCCGGCAGGATGTATTCAGCACCCTCCCACGGCGACATGAAGTCGAACTGCCGATATTCCTGCACCAGCGTCACCGGTTCATAGACCACACGCTTTTGAGCCTCGTCATAGCGGACCTCGACATAGCCGGTGGTCGGGAAGTCCTTGCGCAGCGGATGGCCGCGGAACCCGTAGTCGGTCAGGATACGGCGCAGGTCGGGGTGACCCGAGAACAAAATGCCGAACATGTCGAACACTTCGCGTTCAAACCAGTTGGCCGAAGGATGGGTTTCGATGATCGAAGGCACCATATCCTCTTCGCGGACCTGAACCCGCAGGCGGATGCGGTGGTTCTGATACATCGACAAAAGGTGGTAGACGACATCGAACCGCTTGGCACGGCCCGGATGGTCAACCGCTGTAATATCGACAAGCGTAGAAAACTGGCAGGCCGCATCCGTTTTCAGGAATTCAACCAGACCGGTCAGCTGGCTCAGCGCGACATCGACCGTCAGTTCGCCAAAGGCAACCGAATAGCCCAGAACGCAGTCCTTGCGCTTAAGCTCTAGCAGGGCGCCCAGTTCGTTCAATGCTTCAGACATGTCTGCTCCTTACCGGACGATGGTGCCAGTGCGGCGGATTTTGCGCTGCAACTGAAGGATGCCATAAAGCAACGCCTCGGCAGTGGGGGGGCAACCGGGGACATAGATATCCACGGGCACGATACGGTCACAGCCACGGACAACCGAATAGCTATAGTGATAATAGCCGCCGCCATTGGCGCAGGACCCCATCGAGATCACATAGCGCGGTTCTGGCATCTGGTCGTAAACCTTGCGCAGCGCAGGGGCCATCTTGTTGGTCAGCGTGCCTGCCACGATCATCACGTCCGACTGACGCGGAGAGGCGCGGGGCGCGATGCCGAAGCGTTCAGCATCGTAGCGCGGCATCGAGGTATGCATCATCTCGACCGCGCAGCAGGCCAGACCAAAGGTCATCCAGTGGAGACTGCCCGTCCGCGCCCAGTTGATCAGATCCGCGGTCGAGGTCACAAGGAAACCCTTGTCCTGCAGTTCCGCATTGATGGCTTGGGTCACGACCTCTTTGTCGACACCCGCCGTATTCGAACCGGTCATCACTCCCATTCGAGAGCTCCCTTCTTCCACTCGTAGGCAAAGCCGATTGTCAGCACGCCCAGAAATACCATCATCGACCAGAAGCCGACCATGCTGATGTCCTTAAAGGCCACCGCCCAAGGGAACAGGAATGCCACCTCGAGGTCGAAAATGATGAACAGGATCGACACCAGATAGAACCGGACGTCGAATTTCATCCGCGCGTCGTCAAAAGCGTTGAACCCGCATTCATAGGCCGAAACCTTTTCCGGATCGGGGTTGCGCACCGCCAGAACGACGGCGGCCAGGATCAGAATCGCGCCCAGCGCAATTGCCAATGCCAAGAAAATAATGATGGGGAGGTATTCGCGGCTCAGGTCTTCCACGATGGTTCCTTTCAACATGGCAGGGCACAGCACCGATGGTGCAGCCCGCTAGGCTCGGTGTTGGCTTTACCGCCGCACCGTGGAAGGGTCAACCGAAGGCGCATCAAAGGTTCGTATTTTTCCGCATTTCCCGCACTTGGCGCGGTGGAATTAACCTTTCTTATACTTTCTTCGTGCGAACTGGGCAGACAGGTACGTGGGAATAGAGTCGTCATGGAACGGGTTGTCGAGTTTTTCGCGCCGCGGTCGCGGTTTGATTTTATCGTGAAGTGGCTTGTTTTCTACATTCCGATCAATCTCATCAATTTCGCGATCGAAGGCGGCGCAACAGGATATGACTCCTACAATATTGCCCAGCAGGCAGTGATCATCGCCGTTGTTGGTGGGCCGTTCATCACCTTGGGTCTGGCGATGCTGGCGCACCAGCGCAGATTGCAAGACAGGTTATTTTCCATTGCCGCGACGGATATGCTCACTGGATTGCTGAACCGTCGCGCCTTTCTTGCCGATGCCAGCCGCGCCCATAAGACCGGCGATGGCGGCGCCCTGCTGGTGATCGACGCCGATCATTTCAAAGCGGTCAATGATACCTTTGGCCATGATGTCGGCGATTACTGCCTGCGGTCGATTGCCGAACATCTCCGCGCCTCGGTTCGGGCCGATGATGTGGTTGGCCGCCTTGGCGGCGAAGAATTTGCGATTTACCTGCGCAATGCCTCGGCCGAACGGGCCCGCGCCGTTGGAGAACGGATCTGCAGCGGAATCGAATTAGACCCGAGCGAGACCAACAAAAAGATCACGGTCAAGCGGCTAAAGGTCACGATGTCGGCGGGCGCGGTCCTCGCCCGCGCTGGCGTTACAATTGAAAACGGGCTGTCGGTTGCCGACCGCGCACTCTACCTCGCGAAAGAGGCAGGGCGGGCGCGGGTGATCTTTGCACCTTTCTAGTCGGCGATCCAACCCGGTTTGCGTTTGTCAAAAAACGCGGCGATCCCATCCCGCGCCTCGGGGCTTTGCCAGCGATCCGTCAGCGCCTGCACCGTATCCGCAAGAAGCTGATTATCGATTTGCGGCCCCAATCGCCGCAACAGCCGCTTGGCGTCCGAAACAGCCCCCGGCGCGCAGGAAAGATAGGGGGTCACTTCGTCTTCTGTCGCGGCGTCAAGGTCGTCCGGGGCCACAGTATTTTGCACGATGCCAAGGCGCATTGCTCTTTGGGCATCAAAACGAACAGACGACATGAAAATCTGCCCCGCCCGCGCCGCACCCAGCCGCGCCACCACATAGGGGCCGATCGTTGCGGGAATCAGCCCCAGCCGGGTCTCGGTCAGTCCGAATAGCGCAGAATTTGACGCGACGACCGTATCGCAAACACAGCACATGCCCACACCGCCGCCAAAAGCATTGCCCTGCACCCGCCCGATCAGGGGTTTGGGCAAATTGAACAGAGCGCGCAGCATATGGGCAAGCCGGAGCCCTTCGGCCCTGCGCCCCGCGTCATCGGCCTGCATCTGGTCACGCATCCAACCGAGATCACCACCTGCGCAAAAGCTTTTCCCCTGCCCCGTCAGAATCACGACGCGCACGGTTTCATCCGCAGACAACCGTTCGGCGCACTGTGTCAGCTCATCCATCATAAGGGCATTCAGAGCATTGTGTTTGTCTGGCCGGATCAGGGCCACCGTCACCACGCCGCGACTGTCCTGCGTCACCTCAAGTGTTTCAAACATCGCTTCCCCGTCTCATGTCTCGGGCCATCTCGGCCGCGCGGGCGACACCGTCGCGGTCGATGCCTGTGTCAAATCCCAGTTGATCAAGCCTGTCCAACACGGCTTCGGTCGCCACATTACCGGGTGCGCCGGGGGCATAGGGGCATCCGCCCAGCCCACCGACAGCCGAATCGAACACGCGCAGCCCGCGATCCAGCGCCGCCTCGATATTGCGCAGGGCCTGCCCGCCGGTGTCGTGAAAATGGCCTGCCAAACGGTCTGCGGGTAGAACCCCCAACACATGGTCCAGCAATCGCGTCACATCTGCCGGGGTGGCCGCACCAATCGTATCGCCCAGCGACACCTGCATATCGGCCAAGCCCCGCAGCTCTGCCACGACGGCCGCTGTCCGGGCAGGGTCGACCGGCCCGTCAAAGGGGCAATGGGTCACGCAAGACACATATCCGCACACCGATTTGCCTGCCTCGATCGCTGCAGCAACAACGGGCCTAAGCCGCTCGATGCTTTCGGCGACGGAACAATTCAGGTTCGCCCGCGAAAACCCTTCGGAGGCTGAAACAAAAACCGCAATTCTTTCGGGTGTCTGCACCAAAGGATCGCAGGCTGCCTGAAACGCGTGCCATCCTGTCATATTCGGGATCAATACGGTCAACCGCGATGGCTGTCCGTAATCAATCGCTTGCATAACCTTGTCAGTCTCGGCCATCTGCGGCACCCATTTCGGGCTGACAAAGGACCCGATCTCGACCTCGGGCAGACCCGAACGGGTCAGACTGTCGATCAGGGCGACTTTGGCCGCGACGGGAATCACCCGCGCCTCGTTCTGCAACCCGTCGCGCGGGCCGACCTCGACGATTTCGACGCGTTCCGACATCATGGGCCCTCCGGCACGGGATAAAATTCCCGATCATACAGGTCTGCGCCCGCAACCTGCGCAAGGCGTTGCGCAGCAGGTCGGGCGAACAAACGGGCATGCCATGCCGCCACTTGGGGAAATTGGGACAGATCGACAAAGCGGCGGGCCATATCAACCGCCTGCCCGACCCCGATATCCGCTGCCGAAAACCCCGAAGCCAAAAGATAGGCCCCGCTATGCGCCAACCGCGCGTTGATCACACTCAGCACCCGCGCCAAACGCCGCGATTCGAGCGACATGATCAGCGCCGACCGTTCCGATGCAGGATAGATCGCAACATGCTGCTGGGTCAGGGCCGCGCAGTGCTGCGATACCGTTTCGGCGAAATGAATCCACACCAGCCAATCGCGGCGGTCCGCGTCGCCCGCGACACGCCCCAACCCGCATTCGGGAAAGGTTTCGCACAGATATTCGGCAATCGCGCCGGTTTCGGTCATCACCGCCCCGTCGATTTCCAGCGCCGGCACCCGCCCCGCCGGATTAAGCGCCGCATAGTCCGGCGCCCGCAGGGATTTGTCGAAAGGATGCACGACCAGATCGAATGCGACACCGATTTCATAAAGCAGCCAAAGGGTCCGGTCGGATCTTGTACCCTTGCAATGATGCAGCCGGATCATGACGGGTCTTCCAGCGTGACAAGGACTGCGCCGGATGCCACTTGGCTGCCCGCGATGGCCGCAACTTTGGCGACGGTTCCGGCGCGAGGGGCGCGCAGGGTATGTTCCATCTTCATCGCTTCCATCACAACCAGACGGTCGCCCATGGCCACCTCTTGCCCCTCCACCACCAGCACATCCCGCACCAATCCGGGCATCGGGGCCGAAACCGTATCGCCTGCAGGTCCCTGATCGGACCGCCGATCCAGCGGGTCAGGCACGGACAGGGTCTGAGCCAGATCAAAGAGGGTAATAACCTTTCCATCGAAATGCATCGGCCGCGCCAGGGCACCGTCAAACCGCCACCCGCTGCCGTGCTGCCAATGGACCGCGACGGGACCCAAAGGCGTTTCGACCAACAGCCCACCGTCTGGGGCAGTGACATGACAGGCCACCTCTGCCCCGTCCGTTAGAAAATGGGCCGTCCAGCGCAGCGGCGACCAAAGCGCGAATGGACCCGAACCGGAACCGTCAGGCCAGCCAAGCGCCAACAGCGTGGCCTGCGCCCAATGTGCGGCAGTCATCGTCGCTGGGGCCGTCAGAGGGGTGATCTTGCGCCCGATCAATCCGGTGTCGATCCGACCCGCCGCAAAATCCGGATCTGCGATCAACCGCCGCAAAAAGCCGAGGTTGGTTACCGTTCCAGCCACCTGCGTCTCTTGCAGGCCCTGTTGCAGTGTCGCCAAAGCCGCTGCGCGGTCGTGCCCATGGGCGATCACCTTGGCAATCATCGGATCATACCATGTCGAAATCTCGTCGCCCGCAGCAACCCCGCTGTCGGCTCGCAGTATTGGCGGAAAGGCCAGATGGGTCAGCCGCCCTGTCGCGGGCAAAAATCCGGCGGGCACGTCTTCGGCGTAAAGCCGCGCCTCGACCGCATGGCCGGTAACGGTCAGGTCGGATTGCGCCGCGGGCAGCGGATGCCCCGCCGCCACCAGCAATTGCCATTCGACCAGATCGACACCGGTGATCGCTTCGGTGACGGGGTGTTCTACCTGTAGCCTCGTGTTCATTTCCATAAACCAAAAGCCGTCCGTGCGCAGCGGGCCGGACCCGTCGACGATGAATTCCACCGTCCCTGCCCCACGATACCCGATCGCCTCGGCGGCGCGCACGGCGGCGGCACCCATAGCGGCACGAACTTCAGCGGTCATGCCGGGCGCCGGGGCTTCTTCGATCACTTTTTGGTGCCGGCGCTGCAACGAACAATCCCGTTCAAACAGATGCACGGCACGGGTCCCGTCGCCAAAAACCTGCATTTCGATATGGCAGGGCGAAGTGATGTATTTCTCAACCAGAACCGCCGCATTGCCAAAGGCCGCGCGGGCCTCGGCCTGTGCGCTGGCTAGGGCCTGTTCGAAATCGGCGGGGTCTTCGACCAGACGCATCCCCTTGCCGCCGCCACCCGCAACGGCCTTGATCAGGACAGGGTAACCGATCCGCGCGGCCTCTTGCGCCAGATCGTCTTGCGCCGCGCCGTGATAGCCGGGAACGACGGGCACGCCCGCCTGTTCCATCAGTGCCTTGGCCGCATCTTTCAGACCCATCGCGCGGATCGCATCAGAAGATGGGCCGATAAAGACGAGACCCGCGGCCTCGACCGCCTCAACAAAGTCGGGGTTTTCCGACAGGAACCCATAGCCCGGATGGATCGCCTGCGCGCCGGTTTTCAGAGCGGCGCCTATTATGGCGTCAAACCGCAAATAGCTATCGGTCGCTGGCGCAGGGCCGATGTGCACACATTCATCCGCCTCGCGGACATGCAGGGCATTCCGGTCCGCATCGAAATAGACCGCGACGGTGGCGATACCCATACGGCGGGCGGTGCGGATGATCCGGCAGGCGATTTCACCGCGATTGGCGATCAGGATCTTGTCAAACATCACACAAATCCTCGATGACGCGGAACCGTTCGCAGACAAGGTCCATGTCGGGCGACCATCCGCCGTTGCGTTCAAAATAGGCGCGGTGATCGGTCTGCCAGCCTTGCAAACTGTCGTTTTCACCTTCGGCAAGGGCAAAGTCCGGCCCGACCTCGTTGAATTTGCGGATCGTGACTTCGGTGGTTTCGATGACCATTTCCGGAACACCATCCCAATCCAGAACGATGTCGCGACGGCCCACCACAGGCAAGGGTTCACCGGCATCACCAAAATCTCGCAAGGCCCCACAGGTCGCAGTTTTCGCGCCGCTTCGGACAAGGGCGATCAGCCGAGAACTCAGGTCCGGCCCGTCCCCAAACTGAAAGGTCACAGCACCCGGATAGCGGGCTATCAGATCATCAAGGGTCATTGCGGCCTCACATCCGGAACACGCCAAAGCGTGTTTCGGCAATCGGGGCATTGAGGGCAGCGGCAAGCGACAGGGCGAGCACCTTGCGGCTGTGGCGCGGGTCGATCACCCCGTCATCCCAAAGCCGCGCAGAGGCGTAAAGCGGGTCGCCCTGTTCTTCGAACTGCGCCAAAAGGGGTGCACGGATCGCGGCCTCCTCCTCGGCGCTCAGGGTTTTCCCCGCCCGTTCCGCCGCATCGCGTTTCAGCGTCGCAATGACGCTGGCTGCCTGTTCGCCGCCCATCACGCTGGTCCGCGAAATCGGCCACGACCACATGAAATTCGGGCTGTAAGCCCTTCCAGACATACCATAATTTCCGGCCCCATAGGACCCGCCCAGAACCATCGTGATCTTGGGAACAGAGGTGGTCGCAACAGCCGTCACCATTTTGGCCCCATGGCGGGCAATGCCATCGTTCTCGGCCTTGCGGCCCACCATGAACCCCATGATGTTTTGCAAGAATATCAGTGGGATACGGCGCTGACTGCACAGTTCCACGAAATGCGCGCCCTTTTGCGCGCTTTCACTGTAAAGCACACCGTTATTGGCCACGATTCCGCAGGGCCAGCCGTCAATATGGGCAAAACCTGTCACAAGTGTTTCGCCGAACCGCGCCTTGAATTCATCAAACCGCGATCCGTCCACCAGCCGCGCGATCACATCGTGCATGTCATAGGGCGTTTTCAGATTGGCCGGAACAATATCTATTAGTTCATCGGGGTTTAGCGCAGGTTCCTCAGGTTTCAGGCGAAGAACATTGGCACCCTGATCCGCCCCCAAACCGGCAATGGCCCGCCGCGCGAGCGCGAGCGCATGGGCGTCATCTTCGGCCAGATAATCGGCGACACCAGACAGGCGGGTATGCACGTCGCCGCCACCTAGGTCCTCGGCGCTCACCACCTCGCCGGTGGCGGCTTTGACCAAGGGCGGGCCGGCAAGAAAGATCGTGCCCTGTTCTTTTACGATGATCGACACATCGGCCATAGCGGGCACATAGGCCCCTCCGGCGGTGCAAGACCCCATCACCACCGCGATCTGCGCGATCCCTGCGGCCGACATATTGGCCTGATTGTAAAAGATGCGGCCAAAATGGTCACGGTCGGGGAAAACTTCGTCCTGATTGGGCAGATTGGCGCCCCCGCTATCCACCAGATAGACGCACGGCAGGCGACATTGCGCAGCGATTTCCTGCGCGCGGAGGTGCTTCTTGACCGTCATCGGGTAATAGGTGCCGCCCTTGACCGTGGCGTCATTGGCGACGACCATCACCAGCCGTCCATTGACGCGCCCGACACCTGCGACAATACCCGCTGCCGGGGCCTCGCCCCCATACATGCCATGCGCTGCCGTCGCCCCGATTTCGAGGAAATCCGACCCGGGGTCCAGCAGCCCCGCCACGCGGTCCCGCACGAGCATCTTGCCTCGCGAGACATGTCGGGCGCGCGCTGCCTCTCCCCCACCCAGCGCAGCGACCTTTGCAGCCTCGACGACGCGGGCCAGGGCCGCGATATGTCCCTCCCGCCCTACCATTCGCCGACCATATCCGTCCGATAGGCCCGCAGGTCTAACGTCCGCTTTGCTGTCATGTCCCGCCGACATAAGGCATGTGCCGGATAGCGCATCGACCCTGACCCCCACAGCCCATAGGCCATTTCACAATTGGCATCCCGAAACGCGATCCAGGCCCGCTGTGCCGCCCGTATCGTATCGACACGATTGGCATATTCGGGGAAGTATTTCGCCTCTTCCTGATCCGCACTTTCGGCCCAGCCGAGTGCGGCGCGGTATTCCTGATTAAGCAGCTTGTCCCAAGCATCCGCCTCGGCATTCAGGCAAGCGGTCATGCCAAGATTCGACTGGCCGTCTTCTGCCTCGATCATGCAAGTGTCAGCATAGACACTGATACACTCTGATGCCTCATACCGGTCAGCCGCCGCGTCTACGCAAGTTGGCAGATCGTCCATGAACCGGTCATGTGTGGTGTCAGCCTGCGCGGCGACCGGGGCAAGAACCAAGGCGATCCACCTCATCCCATCGCCCCCATCAATTCGCGCCCGATCAGCATCCGGCGGATTTCGCTAGTGCCCGCGCCGATCTCCATCAGTTTGGCGTCGCGGAACAGGCGTTCGACAACGGACCCTTCCAGAAACCCTGCGCCGCCCATCGCCTGCACGGCCTGATGCGCCTGCACCATGGCCTGTTCGCTGGAATAGAGGCAGCAGGCGGCGGCGTCTTGACGGGTGACAGTGCCCTTGTCGCAGGCCTTGGCCACCTCATAGACATATGCCCGTGCCGAATTGAGCGCGGTATACATATCGGCAATCTTGCCTTGCATAAGCTGGAAGGACCCGATCGGCTGGCCGAACTGTTTGCGGCTGGAAAGGTAGGGCATGATTTCATCCAAGCAGGCCGCCATGATCCCCGTCCCGATCCCGGCAAGAACCACACGTTCATAGTCGAGCCCCGACATCAGGACGCGCACGCCCTTACCCTCTTCACCCAGCACGTTTTCAAACGGCACCTCGACGTCATCGAACACCAGTTCCGCCGTATTCGACCCGCGCATCCCAAGCTTGTGAAACGGTGGTGACGTGGTGAACCCCTTCATGTCCTTTTCTACGATAAAG
>Ga0102812_10000846_pt1 | contig 21645 bp, 16 predicted proteins | sample ColrivemetaGS713_FD_79334 | JGI IMG/M metagenome (GOLD analysis project Ga0102812, IMG submission 79334) | Estuarine microbial communities from the Columbia River estuary - Flood tide ETM metaG S.713 | ecosystem: Environmental > Aquatic > Marine > Intertidal zone > Estuary | place: USA...
AGCGGAGAGTTGGACCCCCAATTGGGCTGGGTCGCAGATTTTGGCGACGTCAAAGCCATTTGGAAACCCCTTGAAGAAAGGCTCGACCACCGCACGCTCAATGATATCCCCGGTCTGGAAAACCCAACGGCAGAAAACCTGGCCATCTGGATTTGGCGGGAAGTCAAGCCCCAGTTACCTGCGCTTTCCAAGGTAGAAGTGTGTGAAAACCCCAGTAGTGGGGTGATCTATCGGGGAGAATACGAGTAGGTTCAATTTTGTTAAGCTTGTGTCACCTTTCTGTCTTGACCAGACAATTAACGGCTAACTGCTTGGTACTTTGGGGCATTGTGGGTTATTTTTGTGGTTGACTAATATCCTATCTTCACGTACAACGTTCCACTTGCGTGGTGTATAGCTACAGGTAGATGATTCTACGTAGCATGCAACTATCTGTATTTCAAACTGTTTTGTTTTTCAATGTCTAATTTTTTTCTTATGTCAACTTACACTGATCAACAGATCCAGCAAGCCTTGGCCGATTGGCCGGTTCGCTTCAAGAAGTACGCCCAGTCAGACAGTACTCGGGCTATTCTTCAGATCATCACTTCCTTCGGGCCATTTATTGCCATCTGGGCTTTGATGTATCAGAGCCTCGAATGGTCGTACGGGATTACCTGGGCTTTAGCTTTGCTGAACGCCTTCTTTACCGTCCGAATCTTCATTATCCAACACGATTGTGGCCACCGTTCTTATTTCAAAAATCAGCGCTGGAACCGGATTGTGGGTTGGATTGCCAGCTTGTTTACATTTATCCCTTTCCAATACTGGTCGCAGGTGCACGATTTTCACCATGGCCACAGCGGACAATTAGAAGTACGCGATATTGGTGATATACAAACAATGACCGTCCAGGAATATGCCGAGGCTACTCCAAAAGAGCGTTTAGCTTACCGCATATTCAGAATGCCGTTGATTACATTTGTTATTGGTCCAATGGTTTATTTACTGCGTAATAACAGGTTTACTTTTGTGAAGCTACAGGGGTGGCAAAATAATCGTAAATGGCTGGTAATGAACAACCTGTTTCTGTTTACGGCTTACGGCCTTGGCATGTGGGCGTTTGGTTGGAAAACGTTTTTGATGATCCAGCTTCCTATCGTCTTTTTCTTTGCCATTATCGCGGTTTGGTTTTTCTTCGTGCAGCACCAGCACGAATTGGCCTATAAGCAATGGAAAAACAATTGGGATTATCTCCTGAGTGCAATTCGCGGAAGTAGCTTCTATAAGTTACCGGGCTGGTTGCATTTCCTTACGGGGAATATTGGTTACCACCACATTCACCACTTAAATAGCCGTATCCCTAGTTATAACCTGATACGCTGTGCGAAGGAGAATCCGGATTTGCAGCAGTACGTTACTTCGGTTACCTTCTTCGAAAGCCTGCAATTCATGTTCCATAAACTGTGGGATGAGCAGACCGAGCGGATGATCACCTTCAAAGAGTTCTATCAGCGCTACGAGCCGACGGCGTAGGGAACAGCACGAAAATAAAAAGGGCTTCGACCCGCTTGTATGTTCCGGAAAAGGAAGATGTACAAGCGGGTCGAAGCCCTTTTTACGTAGTAGGATGCGGGCTGCTTCGCGCCCTTAAAGTAGAGTGTAAAGGGATAGTAAACAATTAGGCATTGATTCCCAATATCGATTTGAAAAGCCAGAGGTGGGAAATTTATCAGATGCTTCTACTAGCGATATCAAAAATCCCTATACCCTATACCTAGTACTTAATACCGTAAAATTCACCTTCAGGCAAACCGACTTTAGCGTATACCTGAAGGTGAATTTTACCCTAATTCCCTACCATAAACAGCGCATTGCTGAACAAGAAAGTCCCGTTCTCCCAGAATCCCCGGTAAAGGGGATTGTCGACCAGGTAGACGAGCTGTCCGCCACCGTGCCGCTTTACGCCGTAGACCAGGGTGTTTTTCATTTTCTCCTTTGCATTACTACCCACAAAGCCACTGATCATGGGCTCGTCGCCGATGGTCGCCACATTCCAGCCACTATCCAGTGGAGCGTAGGCCGAGGTGCCGGTTTTGAGGGAGAAGTAAGTTTCATCCAAGCCAAAAGCCAGCGGGTGTGAGGTATCCATCTTTACGCTAAAAATTGCACCGGGGATTGCATCAGCAATACTGCGGCGCTCGGCACCGGCGTAGCTGTGATCCTGATGGGGCTCGCTCGGCTCATTGTCAGTGGTCGCACTTTTGTAGCTGAGGCCGAAACCAGCCTGATCGACAAGAGAAGACATTGCTGCTCCGATGGCAATCAGCTTGCCGCCGCTGCGTACCCAACTGGCGATGCTTTCTCCCGCACCATCGTTCATTGGGTAATACCCTTCGGGCAAAATCAAGATGTCGATATCTTCTCCTGTCCATGATTCCAGATCTTCAGGGTAGTAGATATGGATAGGGTAATCCAGACGTTGCTCAAAGAAGTGCCAAACTTGCCCGGCTTCGTTGGAGTAGGTGCCTTCGCCAGCGACCATGGCGATCCTTGGTGCTTTCAATAACATCATGGAAGCGGAACCTAAATCGGGACCGTTATCCGTAAAGCCGGTAGTGATCGCTTCTATCCTGATGGTATTCGTTCTAGCTATTTCGCGCACAACGGTGTCGAAATCTTCTTTCTTGCGGTTATCTGCCTGGGTGATCACCAGCGTACCTGCCTGGTATTGCTTGCCACGAAGCTGGAAGTCTGTTCCAGCAGCCCTTACTTGCACCCCTGCTTTGAAGAGTTGTGCAAGGAAGTGCGCTTCCTGGGTAGACTCCCAGGGAACCAGGTAAGCATAAGGAGTCAGGTTGCTGCCCAGGTTGTTTTTGTAAGGGGCAGATTCGTAACCCTGTTTTACGTTTACCCGCGTGGTGGTGGCAAAAGCTTCAAGTCCATACGCATAAGGCAAGCTCCAGGCGGTGATGTCGTAGGTAAGCGAGTCGACCACCTCGGTCGTAGGGTCTAGCAATACCTGGGTTAGTACCGAGCGAGGCTGGTACGCACTGATGACCAGATCATTGTTGCCAATGCTGATACTCTCCTGCTTGCCATTTTGGTAATTATAGGCGCTTACCTTGGTACTCGCTGCTGTACCGTATTCGATACCGTTGCGATCCAGGAACTGGATAAGCGCCTCCATTCTTGGCTGCTGGTTATCTCCTTTGATGATGTAAGTCTTGTAAGACCCCGTAGGATTATCGGCTGCTCGTTTGAAGTAATCGGTAAACTGCTGTACCAAACGATCAGTGCTTTTACTCGCAATTTCAATGGTACTCAGTGAAGTAGTGCGGTGATGCGCTACCCGATCGTAAAGGGTGAGCGTATCGCTGTTGGGAAGTAAAATAGCAGCACCACCCTTGCTGTGGCCCCCTTGCTCGTAGGTCATCCCCACCGACCCGTTGAAGGTCGGGTAGGTATCACCGTAACTGGGGTAGAGCAAGTCAAAGACTTCACGGGTGAAATACAGCCAGCCATTTTGGTCGAAATATTTGGCGTGGTTTTTTCCTAGTTCCGTCTGGAAATCACTTTGCCATTCGGTAATGTAAGCGTGGAAAGGCTGCGCCGCGGGAGCGAAGTAGTAAGGATTATCAAACCACTGTTCGTGCAAATCAGCGTGGATATGTGGCATCCATTGGTGGTATTTCACGATCCGCTGCTGCGACTCCACCTGTGTTTGCCAGGCCCAATCACGGTTGAGGTCAAACATATAGTGATTGGTACGACCACCGGGCCAGGGCTCGCGATGCTCGCGTACATCAGGTTTGATGTCACGGCTAGTCGTCGCTACCCCCCGATACCAGCTGGTGTAGCGGGAATACCCATCAGGGTTAACGGATGGGTCGATCAGGACGATGGTATTTTTGAGCCATTCCTGCGCTTCTTTATTATTAGGGTCTACGAGGTCGTAGATGACGCCCATACTGGATTCTGCTCCAGCGGCTTCGTTACCGTGCACACTGTAGCTCAGCCATACGATGGCCCGGTCGAGTGTGGGATCTGGCGTTCCTTCTTCAATACCAGCGCGGCGCAGGTGATTGAGGCGAATGGCCTCGATCTGAGCCATGTTTTCCTGCGTAGAAACGACGGCCAGAAGGAGCGGGCGTTGCTCGTTGGTGCGGCCATATTCTTCGAGTTGGACGGCTTTGCTGTTCGCAGCTACGTGCTCGAAATAATCCACCAGCAAGTGGTGAGGAGTAAAGGTTTCTCCCAAGCGGTGTGGGAGGAAGTTGTCAGGACTTTGTACCTGCCCCAAGAGTAGCAAGGGCAAGCAGGCGACCAAGAGCCCAATGGTATATCTAAGTGAGATCATCATACAGTAGTGAAATAAAAAATGATGTGAAGATTAGACTCTATGTACGGAAATTTAGTATACGACCAAATGCGCTTTTGAGGCCATGCTGCGTTGAAGAACCGAGCTTCGTAGCTAAGGCTACGATCTCGAACCTTCGCCTTACCTGACCACAAAATCACCATTTGCCTGCTATACGAAATCTCCATACATAAAGTCTACGCATTCCTTCGTAATTGACGGAAAATTTCACAATATTAGAAGATAATTCGTAAACGAACAGCTAAAATAGACATCCTGTGTTCAATACCATCATCTCCGCAGTAGAATTAGCACCAGAATTGGCGAATCCCGATTGGCTGGTCATTGATTGCCGCCATGATCTGGGCGATCTGGAGTACGGCCGCCGCGCTTATCACCATGCCCACATACCCGGTGCCATCTTTGCCCACCTGGACGAAGACCTTAGTGGGCCCATCGTTCCGGGTACGACTGGGCGACACCCTTTGCCATGTATTACAGCAATGGAACAATTATTTAGCCGTTGGGGGATCGGTCCGGCGACGCAGGTGGTGGTTTACGATGACAAGCGCGGCGCCATCGCTGCTCGCCTGTGGTGGATGCTGTGTTACCTGGGGCACAATGCCGTGGCGGTGCTCGACGGCGGACTGGCCAGCTGGGAAAAAGCAGGATTGCCGCAGAATACAGAGATACGTAAACTCGCCCCCGCAAATTTTGTAGGAAAAGCACAGCAGAACTGGACCAATGATGCTGCAGCCGTGGATCATTTACGGACAGCTCCAGACGCCGTTGTCGTGGATTCCCGTGCTCCCGAACGCTACCGCGGAGAGGTTGAGCCCATTGATCCCGTAGCGGGCCACGTCCCCGGAGCCATCAACATGCCCTTCGCCGACAATTGGACCAGCGAAGGACTGCTAAAATCGCCCGCAGAATTGCGTGCTCGTTTTGCCGATTTACCAGCCGCCGAAAAGACCACCTTTTACTGTGGTTCCGGCGTGACCGCCTGCCATAATATACTGGCCTACGCACACGCCGGATTGGGCGACGCCCGCCTGTACCCCGGCTCCTGGAGTGATTGGATTACGGTGGAGGGGAGAGGAGTTGAGGTGAGCGCTGTAGATGGGCTTTAAAAAGGCTTTTTATGCGAGTAGGTTAAGGGATGTGTTTGTGTTTGTATCTAACTAAGTTGGCTACCAGCGGAAAGAAAAAAACAATATGAATAAAGGATTAATAGTCGTAATTTTAGTTGGAGGTTTAATTTGGCTTTTACTGTTGGTGAAAAAGACCAATCAAAATCAGACTAATATGGATGATTATGAATTGACTAAAGATGAATTAATAAAACATGTGAAATTAGCAATTAATCCAAAATTCGAAAATTGGATTTTGTTCAAAAATGGAACTTATATAATTGTTGAAGAAACCTCTGAAGAAAAAGAAATTGAAGTACAAAGCTTAGAAAAGATGAAACAGTTCGGACCAGTTCATGCAGGAGGTCCAGCAGGAGACTTTGGAACTACAACTCTAAATAAAACCGAAGGTTGGGTTGTATCAGGTCATGGATATGGAATGTACACTTATGTTCATCCAAGCGAAATAGAAAAAAAGAAGCCAGAAGATTATGAAATTGGTCTTTACGGAAGAAGTAAAAGAGATAAAGACGGACTAAATCCAGAAATTATTTGCATTAGTTCGAAAGGACAAATAATTAAAAAATAAAAAAAATATGGCTTCGAAGAAGCAGGATATTTTTTATTAATTGATGGTCAATCCGCAATTAATCTGATTAATAAATACTTGAAATAATGGAGGATAAAAAGACAAATGAACCTACTTATGAAGACTTGTCAAAAATATATACCGACGAAGAAATAGCTGATAGTATGGTTTTGATGAGTACACTTTCAGATGAAGAAAGGGAAATAGCTCATAAAGAGTTCTTGAAAGTTCGAATGGAAAGACTTAAGAATATGTCTGAATCTGATATATTGTTAAGTAGTTATAGAAAAACATAGCAATGGATTTCTGAGTGCAGAAAAGTTATATAGATTGCATACTATGAAATTAGAAGCAGATATGCTGAATGATGAGCAAAGTAGGCAAGCTCAATATGACAGAGTCAAGAAGACACTTCCATTTGCTAAAGCGAGTTAAGATTAGCTTGCCTTCGCTTATACTTTGTGATTGAATGTAAGTGTCTCATTGTTAATGGCCTGAACTGCATCAAGTATCACGTTAACCCACCCAACCAATGAACCCCAAAGTAGACGCATTCCTCAGCAAAGCCGATAAATGGCAGGAAGAAATGGAGGAACTCCGAACGATCCTCCTCGATTGCGGCTTGATAGAAGAGTTCAAATGGCGTACCCCCTGTTATACGTTTCAGGAGCGTAACATTGCATTGATAGGTGCATTCAAGGCACACTGCGTGCTCAGCTTTTTCAAAGGAGCTTTGTTGAATGATACTAATGATATCCTGGAAAAACCGGGAGAGAATACTCAGGCTGCACGCGTAATTCGATTTACCAACCTCCAGGAAATCCGGGCGAAAGAGGCCACGTTGAAGGCTTATATTTTTGAAGCCATTGAAGTGGAAAAGGCAGGCTTGAGCGTAGATTACAAAGAAAACGAAACGCTTGTCCTTCCGGAAGAATTGCTAATAAAGTTCGAGGAACTCCCCGCCTTCAAAACTGCCTTTGAGGCACTGACCCCTGGTCGGCAAAGGGGCTATAACCTGTTTTTCTCCGCAGGTAAACAATCCCAAACCCGTACGTCAAGGATAGAAAAATACCTACAGCGGATTCTCGATGGAAAAGGAATCAACGATTGTGTCTGCGGATTATCCAGCAAGATGCCTTCTTGCGATGGCTCGCACAAGTACGCATGATCAACGATGATGTTTTGTGCTGCACCATGTATGGTCAATCAAAACCCTGAGTAGGAATGACAAGGCTGAGGAACAAAGTGACAACTCCGAGGAGCTTGCGACGATCAGCTTATCTTCTTTATTTTTGGAGAGCATGAGGCGGAAGTTGATCTGGAAGGAGTTCGTAGGTCTTCCAAGGGATCAATTTTCCGCCTCATCTCTCGTAATTCACTGATTTGTAGTCTTTTTTACGCGCTAACTTCGCGTTGTAGCATACTCTTAAGGCTTAACCTGGATCTGATCAGAGGGCAGATAAACCTCAGGCCACTCGCCATAAACTTCCCACCAAGGTGAATCAGGAGGGAATAAATCACAAGTCAGTGCACAGGTAGGAAATCCTATCAAAAGATTCCCGGCAACTTTATCTCTCGGGCCATTTTGTCCTTCACCATTATCTTCAACAGCAAAGAGTACGTTATTACCAACGGCAAAGAATTGATAATCCGCACCACAGCAACCTATGCAGCTAAGTCCGGCATCATCCGTTACCTCGGTGATGATCCCTCCGATAGTGGCTCTGTTGCCTTCAACAAGAATACAATCGATAGTCATTTTAAAATCACTAATGCCTGGAAACAATCCATGTACATTAGCACTTCCATGAACACCCCCATTGTTTTCTACCGCTGAAAAGGTGTAAGTAATACTGGACTCTCCATAATCAGGGTGGAAAAAATTGTAATGCCCGTTGGCAGAAACCGGGCCTCTTAACTCCACAATTGAAGATTCGTTTTCTTCCTTTTCAATAGTGACTACTTTAGATTCTCCGGTTATTGGGTTAAGGGCGAGGACTTCAACGGAGGCAATAATTTCCTCCACGTCCTGATTTGTTGTGTCTAAAACTTCTGTCTCTTTGTCACAACTGGTAAAAAACGAGGCAAGAATGCCAATCAGTGCAATGCTTAATAACTTTTTCATTTTAATGGGTTTTGTTTAAAAAAAGTGGTTTTCAATTCAAGGGTAATATTTATCCGTTAGGCGTAAAGCTTAAAACTAAGGTTTGCATTCGTTCCATTAGAATGCTTATTAATGGGTTTGGGTGAATATAATGGGTCGGTGTTAAATTAGGAGGTTGCAGTTTGGGTTAATAAAGCTTCGGTGAAAACCCTTGATGGATACAAATATGAGACAAGAGTGGTCCAATCCACTTTCAGGCAGCATTCAAAAGCTAGGACGCATTATTCAAAGGCAGGAAAAAAAGTAGGATGTAGCATTCAGTCGGTAAAAGACGTTGGTTTTAAATAATTGATAGTGAGTTACTTACGCCATTCTCTGGGAGACTGACCAAACTCCTTTTGAAAAGCCCGTGTAAAATAACTGGGGTCATTAAAACCCACTTCCCAGGCTACTTCGGAGATGTTCAAATCTGAATTTTCAAGCAATTCCAAAGATTTATGCAGGCGAACAGACCGGATGAAAACGGAGGGGGATTTACCGGTTAAGGCCATCAATTTTCGATAAAGCTGGGGTTGACTTAATTGTACTTCCCGACAAAAGTGGACTACGGTAAAATCAGCATTGGAGAGGTTTTTTTCAACGGCCTTCCCCGCTTTTTTTAAAAAGACAGTTTCGGGATTAGAGGAAGCGCCCTGTCTAAGGTTTAAGGGGTCTATCTGGGCGTAATACTGGCGCATGGCTTCTCTCAACTTAGCCAGCTTATCCAGTCGGATCAACATCTCTTCCTTGTTGAATGGTTTAGTGAGATAGGCATCTGCTCCGGTTTTCAAACCGGTCAATCGGTCTTCTCTCTCCGCTTTGGCCGTTAGAATAATAATGGGAATATGGCTGGTACGCTGATCTTTTTTGAGTATTTCCGTCAAAGTGAGTCCGTCCATCTCAGGCATCATTACATCTGAGATAATGATGTCTGGAATAATTTCCAGGGCTTTTTCCAGACCTAACTTCCCATTACTAGCTGTTGCGACCCGGTAGTTTTTTTCTACAATGCTTCGGATATAAATGACGACATCTTTATTGTCCTCGATAATGAGCAAAATGGGCTTTTTTTGTGTCGAAAATTGGGACTGAAAAGCCTCACTTTTGTGCTCTTGGCGCTCAACCGGTTCCTCCAATTCAGCAGCTAGGTTTGTATGTGCTCTTGCCAAGTCCTGTGGTAATAACAAGGGAGCATTATTGCTCACCGGCAAAAACACGGTAAATTCGCTACCTTTTCCTACTTCACTACTCACTAGTATTTTTCCTCCCAACAGTTCGACATACTCTTTTGACAATGCTAAGCCGATTCCGGTGCCTTCACCTCCTCGGGTATGGGAGCCGTCAACTTGATAGAAGCGGTCAAAGACAAACGGCAACTGATCTGCCGGAATCCCTTTTCCTGTATCTTTAAATTTAAGTTGTAATTGCGTTTTTTCGTTGGATTCAACTTTTTTAACATGTAAGAATATCTTTCCTCTTTCTTCGGTAAACTTTATAGCATTAGAGAGGAGGTTATAAACGATGTGCTGGATTTTCTCTTCGTCAAAATCCATTAAAAATTCATCTTCTTCAGCATAAAATGCCAACAGAATGTCCTTTTCTTTGGCCATCGAATAGAAACTTTCAACCAGATAATTGAGGTAAAAAATAATATCCGCCTGGTACAGCTTTACCCTTACTTTGCCAGAATCAAGCTTCGACAAGTCGAGCATTTGATTGATTAAGAGTAGCAGTTTTTGCCCATTGCGGGCGATCAATTTTTTTTCCTTTTCATGCCCCTTAATGTTAGCTGTCATACCCAATATAACGGTTAAGGGGGTCCGGAATTCATGCGTTATATTGGTATATAGCCGCGTTTTTAAGGTATTCAATTCCTTCAGGTGTTCGGATTCTTCGAGGGCAAGATGACGTTGTTCCTGAGCTTGCGGGATGATTAATCCCATTCTATAAGCAAAAAAACGTAATTGGACCCATGCCCCAATCATCGTCCAATGAATATGAGGAATAGTGGGTAAATATTGGACGTAAGTCAGTGTATCAAGGGTGATCCCAAACAGCAGGATGATGTGTGCCCGTAGATAATATTTAGCTGTAGGATTTCCATTTTTAAGACAATAAATTGCAAGGAAGCCTAAGAGAATTGCCAGGATAATCAACAAAGCCTGCCCAACCTTAAAGAGTTCAAAGCCAAAAACGGGTTTATTCCACTGCACTAGCGATCCCCATAAAAGGCTAATGACACTCAAGCCTAAGAGCATCCATAAATAGCGATCCCAATGGGGGGCTATTGTTGCGGTTTGGAGGAAGACCCTTGAAAAATTAATATAAGTCAATACCCAGATAATCAGAACAAGGACTGGCCAAAAGTAATAGTTTGAAAATGCCATTTCCGGGAATAGAAAATGTAAATCATATCCAAAAATGATAACCCCTGCTAAAATACTTATAAGACAATAAGCAGAATACCACAGAAAACGGGGCTGAGACTTATTATAGAGATAGAAGATGAAAGATATATTTCTAACGGCGAAGAAAAAACCTAAAATTAAAGCCAGTAGAATACCTTCAAAAATCAGAAAATGAGTCAGATAGGAATCAGATAATAAGGTGAAGTTCAAATTCAAATCATACCACTTAGCTCCGTTAATCAGCTGGGGTTTAATCTGCCAATAATAGGTTTGACTGTTATTAGCCGGGATATGGATGGGCAAGACCGCCACCATCCCGTAGCGATTGTTAAAATACCGATCTTCTACAGGAATTAATGTTCCGCAACGATTTTTCGAAACTTCTCCTTTTTCGGTTGGTATAAAAGTCGTTACTTCTGCTTCCACAAAATTAGTTAACCAGCTTACTTCCTCGGGCAATGTCGACTGTACCGAAAGCCTTAGCCAATAGGTATGCTGATGCAAAGCAAGATCTTTCCCCGAAACACTCGAAAAAGGTATAAAGGAATCCACATATTCGGGAGAAGAACATTCCAGAAAACTCAAGGTGTCCGTTGAGTCAATTAAAACATATAGGTAGTCAATCAAATGGTATTTCCCTTTTCGGAATTGGGAGTCATCCGGACTTATCTGAAGCACCTGGATTCCATTTTCTTCACTAAGTTCCTGCAGTGAAAAATCCTCCTGGCTCCACAGGAAAGATGGGAATAGGCATATCAGAACAAATAGTAGCTGCTTAGGCATCCGTATTTATTTGATTTAGCGGGAGACTTAAATGGAACCTGTTGCCAGTTAGCGATTGGGGTAAAAAAGCAAGGCTGAAAATCAGCATATTTGAGTGAGAACCAATGCATTCAACCTAATATTGGCTTCGTGTTAAACGAATATAAGAAGAATATACGGATCAAAACACCTGCAGCGGATTCTCGATGGAAAAGGAATCAACGATTGTGTCTGCAGATTATCCAGAAAAATGTCTTCTTGCGATGGCTCGCACAAGTACATTTAGAGACGGTTCGCTAAGTGAACAGTAGACGTTAACCGGTGTATTGTACCTTTTAGTATTTAAAATACCCTATAACAAGTACCAAGTACCCAGTACCGTGAGGCTTGGCTTAGTCATTTCTCTTTTTAGGAACACAAAAAGCCAAGCCTCACTCATCCGGCCGCAATCCAAAGCGCTTTACCAGGTCCTTTACGGCGGGGTTTTGTTCCACCATCATCTGGTATTTCTCGCGGGCGTTGAGGGTTTTGGGCTTTAGCTTTACCTCTTCTTTGCGCATCGTGGCATCCACCTCCACCTTCAACATCAGGTGGGGGGCTTTTAGCTTTAGGCGCAGTGTTTCGGTGAGGTCATGTTCTTCGCGGATGGCACTTTCTACTAGGATGGAGCCCACTTTGGCAGTGATGGTCATGCCTTCGAGGGAGAGCGATACGCCTTGTAGTTGAAAGCGGAGACTGTCGCGCTCGATAGCTTCTACGTAGGCATCCCAGGATGCTTGTACATCTACGAGGTTGAGGTTATCAACGGTTTCTACCACGATCTTGTCTTCCTCCTTGAGTTGGGCGAGCATGCTGCTGAGGTTAGCTTTCCCCATACTGTTGGCCTGTTCCTTAATGGGGATGGGCGCCGCTGAAGGCTGTTTTTCGCTCAGTTCTGTCGAAGAGTTAGCTTGCTTGTTGGCTACTGTAGCGGGGTCTTGTACGTTGCTTACGGGGCTAGCTGGCGGTGCGATTCCTACCGAAGGCACGTCGGCAGCATTGGCCATGGGGCTACTTACGTTCCCGTCAGGCGTTTTTTTTTCCGGTACTGCTGGGGCCGCCAGCGGTTGATCAGCGATGCGGAAGGCTCTTCCGATGCTGGCCATCTTGATGAGCGTCATCTCCACGTGGAGCCGTTTGTTGCGGGCCAGTTTGAAGTTGAGGTCGCAGTCGTTGGCCAGGTTGAGCGTCGTCAGGATAAAATCACTGCCGCTCAGGCGTGCCTGCTGCTGGTACCGATCCCGGAGGGTATCACTGGCATCCAGCAGGCTGAGGGTTTGTTCGTCTTTGCAAACCAGAATATTGCGCAGGTGCTCAGACAGGCCCGTGACGAACAAGTCGCCATCAAAACCCTTGCGCTGAATATCATCAAAGATCATGAGCGTCTGCTGAATGTCTTCGCCTAACAGTGCGTCTACCACCCGGAAATAATAATCGTAATCAAGGACATTGAGGTTCGTAATAACGTCCTCGTAAGAAATTTGCTTGCCGGAAAATGAAACGATCCTGTCAAAAATCGAAAGCGCATCCCGCAGGGCACCATCGGCTTTTTGGGCAATGATGTGCAAAGCATCCGGATCGGCGTTGATGGATTCCTGCTCGCAGATGTCCGCCAGATGGGCCACCATATCCGGCGTCTGAATCCTTTTGAAATCAAAGATCTGACAGCGGGAAAGAATCGTAGGAATAATCTTATGCTTCTCCGTCGTGGCCAAAATAAAAATGGCGTAAGACGGCGGCTCCTCCAACGTTTTCAGAAAGGCATTGAACGCCGCCTGCGAAAGCATGTGTACCTCATCAATGATGAACACCTTGTACTTGCCCTGCTGCGGCTGAAACCTCACCTGCTCAATCAGCGCCCGAATGTGTTCTACCGAGTTATTACTGGCAGCATCCAGCTCCGTAATATTGAAAGAAGCATTTTGACTGAACGAAACACAGTTGTCACAAGTATTACAAGGCTCAAAATCGGCCGTCGGGTTCTGACAATTAAGCGTCTTCGCTAAAATCCGGGCACAGGTCGTTTTTCCTACCCCCCGAGGCCCACAAAAAAGGAAAGCGTGGGCCAGGTGATCACTCTGCAAAGCATTTTTGAGGGTCAGGGACACGTGCTGTTGCCCCACCACTTCATCAAAGCGCTGGGGACGATACTTGCGGGCCGAAACAACAAAATTGCTCATAGAGAATATTCTTTCCTACAAAGATAATCAAATAGAGTTGTTCTGCTGGGGGCTGTTTTAGCGAAAGTGCTAAAATTTCATTCTGAACGAGGCAGATTTTGCAGCCGAATGCGGGCAATTCGGCGAAAAATCTAACGAAGTACAGAATGAAATTTTCCGCTTGCAGCAAAACTTGTCCCAGCAGAACAACTCTAATAGAAATAGGTCTTGATCCAAGCCCAGTATTCGTAACGATTTTTAAAAACCCAAACGATGATCGCCAGGGTGGAAAAAAGGACAATCAGCTTGGTATTTCGCCAAGTGACCGCATTTTTTTCTCGGGGCGTTCGATAATCTCTTTTTCTGCTTTGGTATGCCATACAGTGAATCACTTCATTTGATATAAAGCACACAACTTTTGGGGCAGCCTTTGATGAATAGACAGGCTGACCCAAAAGTTTTGCTTTGTTGCTGCAAAGGTACTGAAAAGAGTCTACTAAGCGACCTCGTTACAGCTGACACTTTTGTTTATAGATTATCGTAAAAAGTGTAGCTGCGCTTCATTCGGATTTTTCCAGGAATCTTTTTTTCTCGCCCATTGGGCTTGATCTCGTAAGTCGAAACGGTGGTAAGAACCAATAAGCCCGTGTCATCATATTCACTTTCCGAGACAATACGCAAACAGGCGTCGTTTTCCTCCGCTTTGGTGGCATCAACAAAGAGTATTTTTTCTGATTTCAGATCTCGCCCCTGCTCGTCGTAATAGTAATGGGTAGTACTAGGAAGCATCCATCCTGAGCTGGTAGCACGTATTATCTGCCCCTTGTTATTGTATTCGTAATCAACGCTGACCTGGGGAAGCAAATGATCTACTCGTCGGTAGCCAGCTTCCATTCCCAGCTTATTTTGATATTGTCGTAGTTGGACCATCTGTCCTTTAGCGTTGTAAAAGAAGGAGTCTACTTCCACGTTTTCCCTAAGCAGATCTTGTCCTTTACGCGTACATACGAGCTGACCACCTTCGTCATGATCATAGATTTTCTTACTGATTCTTATTTCTTTATTCAGGTGGGTATGAACAATCACAGAGTCGAGACGATCATCCCCGGAATAATAATTGAATGTTTGGGAAGAAACCCCTGCAATGACAGCAGCTGTTGTGATCAATCCATCCTCGTATTCGTAGCTGACATTATCTTCACTGCTAAGAATTAGTTGTTTCACTTGATGATCTCTCATCGTGAAAATGATTGATTTGTCTTGGGCTGTCAACAAGAAAGGAAATAGAAAAAGCAAAATAAAAGGTTTCATTTTGTGGTTTTTAGATTCATTAATAGATACCTAATACCACCAAAGTCTTACCCTCCATTTTTAATTTTTTACTCAATCGGTTGGCACAATTCTACCAAAACCCCATTGGCAGATTTTGGATGCACAAAACAAACCCACATATTATCCGCACCACGTTTGGGTGCTTCGTTGAGTAAACGAAACCCCTGTTCCCGCAAGCGTTCCATTTCTGCACGGATATCTGTTACCCGGAAAGCGACGTGGTGAATTCCCTCGCCCCTTTTTTCGATGTATTTAGCAATCGCACTTTCCGGAGCAGTAGCCGCCAGCAACTCGATCTTGGATTCGCCCGTTTGAAAGAAGGAAGTCATGACATTTTCACTCTCCACTTCTTCCGCTTTGTAAGGCGCTTTGCCCAGCAGGGTCGTATACAATTCGTTAGCAGCTTCCAGGTCCTTCACTGCAATGCCGAGGTGTTCAATTTGCATCAGTTTGCCTATTTTTTCGCAAAGATAACATCTCTGAAAATTAACTTCATTTAATAGACTAATAACCAGAAAGGAATTTTCGTTGTTGTTAAATAGGTGCCAGTTAAGTTATTCCGCTGGTACGCTGTAAATTTGTGTCTTCTATCAAGATAACCCACCGTTGTGAGTCGAACTATACTACTACCCTTTTTAATGCTTATGTCCTTGAGTACTGTGTTTGCACAGGAGCAAGTGACGGAAGAAGAAGTCAATCGCGAAAAGCTTTTCATCGAAGCCAACCGCGAAAAACTATTGGGCAACTACGACAAAGCTGTTAGTATGCTGCGCGAGCTGAATCGCCAGGATGCTAATAACGCCGCGGTCGCCTATGAGCTGGGCCGCCTGCTTCATGCCCAGGGCGATATCGAAGATGCGATACGCTACCTTAAATCGGCAGTTGACCTAGCTCCCGACAACGAATGGTACCTCAAGTTTCTGGCCGACATCTACCAGCAAGAAGGCCGCAATGCCGAAGGCGCAGCACTTTACGAAACACTGGCGAAGACGTCGCCCGATGATCAGTACGTCTATTTCCGCTGGGCTTATTTTTTGGTTCGGGCCCAGGAAATAGATAAAGCGCTTAAAGTGTACGATGATTTAGAGAAAGCCATCGGACTCAACGAAGAAATTGCCCGCCGCCGCCATACCCTTTTCCTAGGCTTGGGCGACACCAAACGTGCGGCCAAAGAACTGGAACACCTGGTGGAGGTATTCCCCAAGGTGCTGGAATACAAGCATATCCTGGCTGCTTTTTACGATACCCAGGGCGATACCGCTGCGGCCCGTAAGGTGTACGAACAAATCCTTGCCCAAGATCCTAAAGATGCAAAGGCGCAACTGGCCCTGGCTGGAGGCTCCAATATACAGCAAGACGAACTTCGTTACCTCGCCGAATTGCGCCCCGCATTCGAACGCAGCGATGTGGCCGTAGATCTGAAAATCAGTAAGCTTTACCCCTTTATTACCATGGTGGCGGAAACAGGAAATCGCGTCATTGCCGATGCAGCCCTGGAGCTTACGACCATCATGGAAAGCGTACACAGCAGCGACGCCAAGCCTTTTTCTGCGGCGGGTGATTTGTTGTACCACTCTGGACGACGGAAAGAAGCCATCCAAAAGTACCGCGCAACCCTGGAACGTGATGAAAATGTTTTTCCCGTATGGGAACAATTGCTCACTGCCCTCTACGAAGTAGGCGACGGTGAAGGGCTGTACAAAGCCGCTAATGATGCGCTGGATATTTTCCCCAACCGCGCGATCATTCAGTATTACCTGGCCCTGGGAGCCGATGCAACCAAACGTTACGATGAAGCGCTTGATGCTACCAGTATGGCCACCATGATGAGCGGTCGTGACCAAGCGCTACGCGGAGAAATCCAAGCTATCGAAGGTCAGATACACAGCCATCAGGGAGATAAAGCTGCCGCCGCGGCCGCTTTCAAGCAAGCCTTGGAGTTGGCGCCAGCATCCCCGGATGTCAATTACCGTTATGCGGAATACCTGCTGGAAAAGAACGACTTGAAAAACGCGAAGGCCGCCGCTGAAAAAGCAGCCAACCAAGTACCTTATCACCCTTATTATGCCAATGGCCTGGCCAAAGTGTATTACCAGGATGGCCGCTACGAGCAAGCGGAAGAATGGAACGCTAAAGCCCGTACCAACGGCGCGGCCTATTGGCCTGCTGCCCTGGAGTTGGCGGGTGATATTCAGTTTCAGCTCAAGCGTCCTGAACAAGCAGTGTCTTTTTGGGAGGAAGCCAAGGCACTAGGAGGAAATAGTGATCGTTTAGAAGATAAAATTGCAAATCGGAGTTTATGATTTCATTACCAGCATTTCGTTCGTTCTTAGGTGTTTTTGTCGTCTTGACCCTGGTCTTGTCCAGTGGTTGTAATACGGCAAAAAAAGCAACCGAAACGGCCACCGTTGACCGCCCTCTGGGGCCTGCGGATTACCTCAGTGTTTTCGCTCGCAACCAAGTGCAGGCAGAATGGCTGAACGGCAGTGCCCGCCTGTCTTTTGATGACGGCGACATGTCCATCGGCGGCACCGCTACCATTAAGATGCAGAAAGATATAGCGATCTGGATGAGTGTGAAGAAGTTTGGTTTCGAAGTCGCTCGGGCGATGGTGACACCAGACTCACTCTTTATCCTTGATCGTTTCAATAAAGAGTACGCCGCCGAGCCCATTAGCTATATCGCGGAGCGTTTTAAGCTGCCCGCTGATCTGACGATGTTGCAACAAATCCTGTTGGGTAATCCGGTTTACCTGACCCAGTATACGCCTAAAGCAAGCACCGAAGAAAATACCCTGCGGTGGTCTGCCGAAGACGCAAATGCCCGCAATGATTTCTGGTTCTTGTTGCCCAATTACCAGCTGGATCGGATGGAAGTACAGCAGGGCGGAAATGCTCGCTCATTGGCCATTCAATTACTGAATTACCAGGATGCTGGCACCAACCGTGATTTTTCTTACCTTCGTAAAATTGCTGTCAACAGCCGGGAAACCGGAAAGGCAGAGATAGAAATAGAATTTACCCAAGTTGAACTCAACGTCCCTACCGATTTCGATTTCAGTGTGCCTTCGCGCTACGAGCGGATGTCTAAGTAGTGTTCTGCTGCTGGTGCTGATCTTATGCAGTACTGGTGGCGTCTTATCTGGACAGTCGGCGGATGCACTAAAGGACAAACGGGCAGAATTGATGGCCGAGATCAATGCCAACAACCGCCGTTTGGGTGATACCCGCCGCAACAAAGCAGCGACGGTAGAGCAGCTGGCTTTGTTGCAGCAGCAGATTAGCAAAAGGGAAGAACTCATCATAACCCTCCAGCAGGAAATCTCCTACACGGATGCCAGTATCGTTCGTACGAATGAAGTCGTCTTCGCACTCAATGACGATGTAGTGCGTTTGCAAGAAGAATATAGTCATCTTGTAAGGGCGGCATACCGCAGTCGTTTGCAAAATACCTGGCTCAGCTTTCTTTTGTCTTCCCGTAGTTTTAATGAAGCTTTTCGTCGCTGGCAATACCTGCGGCAATACCAGCGGTTTCGCAGCCGCCAGGCTCGCCTGATTGTTGCTACCCAAAAATCATTGCAAGCCAAACTGACTCAACTGGAAGTACGCCGGATCGAAAAGGAAAGGCTGTTGCAAACCGAGGAAAACCAAAAGGTGGCCATCGGTAGAGAAAAGGGCGCACAGGATCAGTTGCTAACGAAGCTCAATAAAAGCGAAGCGAACATCCTCGCTGAAATCAAGCGGCAAGAAGTCGCCCGCGAAGAACTTAACCAAGCCATTGAGCAATCCATAGCCTCAGAGATGGCCAGGATCCGCAAAGCAGAAAGAACCAGAACGGAGACCACAACAACTACTACCGCTACCGGTAATGTAACTGCTCCGGAATCGAATAGCGATGCCAGTAATTTTGCCAGTCAGAAAGGCCGCCTACCCTGGCCCGTTGAAGGGGAAATCGTAAAGCGTTTTGGCCGTCAGCCGCACCCCACCGTTAAAGGGGTAGAAATTTCCAACAATGGCATCGATATCGGGATCAAAACCAACACGGGCGTCAAGGCCGTAGCGGCAGGCACGGTGGTCAGTACCCATTTTGTGCCTGGTTACCGCAATATGGTGCTGGTAAGGCACGGTGATTACTACACGGTCTACTCTAATCTGGAGAGCGTAAGTGTAAGTAGCGGCACCACCCTCGCCGCAGGCCAAACTATTGGGAATATCAGTACCCAGGCCGGAGATCTTCACTTTGAGCTATGGCGCCAAAAAGAACGCCTGAACCCCGAACGCTGGATCAGTAAGTAATGTAAAATTTGCCTTTTTGTGTTCCTGAAAAGGGAGGAGTACAAAAAGGCAAATCTCACAGTACTAGGTACTGGGTATAGGGTATAAAGATCTTGAATAACCTAGATTTGACGTCATGCCAAGTACCCTGTCTAGTGAGGTTTGAGGTGGATCAGTTATTTGATAATGAGATATTTGTAATAATAACCTCACGTTAGATAATAATGTCCCTTCTCCTATTAATTCTGATGTATGGTACGCTGGCGCTAAGCCTGCTATACGCACTTTTCCTGGCCTGGATTGCCAGAAGTTGGAGGAATGGTGCGCGAATTCATCGCGTTCCTGCCACGTTTTCCGAATTCCCCCCGGTGTCCATCATCATTCCTGCCCGCAACGAAGCAGCCAATATTGGGGCTTGCCTTCAGTCGGTCTTGAACCAGGATTACCCTTTCGGGAAAATGGAAATTATCGTCATTGATGACCATTCATCGGATGGTACTGCCGAGATCGTCGGGCAAATGGTAGACCAAAGATTGCATTTGATGTCTCTGCAAGGAGAGCATGGGCAGGGTAAAAAAGCAGCACTGGAAAAAGCCATTCAAAAGGCCCAGGGAACACTGATCGTCACCACCGATGCTGATGTCATTGTGCCGAAAGGCTGGCTGAAAGAGATGGCCACTGCTTGGCAAGGCGGCGCAAAAATGATTTTAGGCCCCGTACAAATGAGTGGCCCATTCAATTTACTCACCGCCTGGCAAGGATTAGATGTTTGCGGGACCATGTTGCTCACTGGAGCGGCCGTTTATCAGGGGCGTCCACTTTTAGCGAACGGGGCCAATCTGGCCTTTACCAAAACTTTTTTTCAAGAACTCGGCGCTTACCAGGGGAATGAAAAACTGGCGTCAGGCGATGATATTTTTTTACTGCAAAAAGCGGTAAAAAAAGACGCTGCGTCTATTCAGTTCTTATTTGCTAACTCAGCTACCGTTTGCACAGAAGCAGAGGATAGTTGGCGAAAACTTTTTTGGCAACGCCTGCGCTGGGCCGGAAAAACGGGTGCTTATCGAGATCCTTATCTGATTGTTTTTCAGGCCTTGGTGTATTTTCTCTGCTGGGGGATGTTGCTGCTCCTTCCATTGCTTTTTTATCAACCCTTACTTGCTGGCTTGGGCTGGGGAGTGAAGTTATTAGCAGAGGGACTTTTTCTCAGATTTGCTTGTCGCGAAATGGGTGACCGCAAGTGGCTGACTTGGTTATTACCAGTGCAGTTGATCCATCCTTTTTACATGGTGCTGATTGGAACACTGGCTTTATTGCCGCTTTCTTTTTATTGGAAAGGGCGGAAAGTGCAATAGATTTATGCCATAGGCATGCCGCGTAGCGATCCCTTCGGGGCCCTCGGCATTTTCATCAAATTACTTCGCCAGCGCAGCGACCATTTTGTCTACCCTATCAAGATCTAGCTCATTCGCCCAATGTCCTCCTTTTTTCAATGCAGACCCCACAATAAAGGCATCCGCAAAGGAGAGGTATTCCTGGATATTTTCTGGCGTAATTCCTGAACCCACCAAAAGGGGAAGACCAGGGCACGCTTTTTTAACTGCTGCCAGGTCCTCTGGTTTGGCTTCACTACCAGTTGCTGTTCCGGTAACAATCAAACCATCCGTTCGGAAAAATTGAGCTGCTTTGGCGGTTTCGGCCAAGTCTATATCGGCGGTCGCTGCGTGTGCACTGTGTTTTTTCTTGATGTCAGTAAAAACAGCAATGTGTTCTGCCCCAATATTTCTCCGGTAACGGAGCAACTCAGCCGCATCACTATTCATCCATCCCTCGTCAGCGAGGTGACCAAAAACAAAACCTTCTGCTCGGATGAATTGCAAATCCGCAGCCAGTGCTACGGCTAGTGCAGCCTGATTGGCTCCCGCCAAAATTTGGATTCCACAGGGTAGATTCGGCGCGATATTTTTCACGGCCAAGGCTACGGCGGTCATGCTACTCACAATTTCCGGACCGACGATCCGGGCGGAATAAGGGGTATCGTGCATGTTTTCAATCAGGAGGGCATCTACTCCTGCAGTAGCCAGGAGCTCGGCCTCTTGCCGCACTTTTTTTAGCACTGCAGGCCAATTGTTTTGATAAGCGGGTGTACCCGGTAAGGCCGGAACGTGAATCATTGCCACCAGCGGCTTGCGATCAGGAAAGGTGTCTGATAAAGAAAAGGGCATAAAGGAGAAATTTAGAAACAGCAGCAAATTTGGGCAAATCAATTAAATAGGTAAGATAGGCCACGGATTTAACGGATCAGACGGATTGACGCGGTTTTTTTTAAAAAAATCCTGTAAAAATACTGAGGATCGCAGGGCCGATCATATTAGTAGTTTAGCTTCGCTGATCGTCGCAAGCTCCTCAAAGTTGACGGAAATGCCAAGGGCCCCGAAGGGATCGCTACGCGGCATGCCTATGGCATAAA
>Ga0102812_10000848_pt1 | contig 21637 bp, 17 predicted proteins | sample ColrivemetaGS713_FD_79334 | JGI IMG/M metagenome (GOLD analysis project Ga0102812, IMG submission 79334) | Estuarine microbial communities from the Columbia River estuary - Flood tide ETM metaG S.713 | ecosystem: Environmental > Aquatic > Marine > Intertidal zone > Estuary | place: USA...
TTGAAGGATTTGTTTTACCTGGCTTTCAGAATGCTCATTCTCATGCATTTCAGTATGCAATGGCAGGACTTGCAGAAAATCATGAAATATCTAATAATCCGGATGACTTTTGGTCATGGAGGGATGAAATGTACCAACTTGCGCTTAAGGTAAGCCCAGATCAAATGGAGGCAATTGCGAGTATGCTTTATTCTGAAATGGTTCGTCAAGGCTATACAAATGTTGCTGAATTTCACTACATCCATCACCAAACTGATGGCAGTAAATATGATAATTTGGCTGAAATGGGGCAACGGATGATAAATGCAGCAAAAAATGCCGGTATTAATATTACTCTTGTACCTATATTTTATCAAATGGGAGGATTTGGTAAAGAGGCTCAAGATGGGCAAAGAAGATTTATTTCTAAAACAACAGAAGAATATCTTGAATTATTTGAAGCTTCAAAACAAGCATGCGAATCATATTCAGGCGCAAACATTGGAATTGGAATACATTCCATGCGAGGAGTTAAATCAAGTGACATTGTTAAAATTGCAAATGAAGGACCCCAAGATGTTCCATTTCACATCCACATTTCTGAACAACTAAAAGAAATAGAGGATTGCCTTAACTACCTTGGTAAAAGACCTGTTGAATGGTTATCACAAAACATTCAACTATCCGAACGATTTCATCTCGTTCATGCAACTCATCTTTCTCCAGAAGAAATTTCAATGATTGCATCTACAAAAGCGAATGTAGTTCTTTGTCCAACAACAGAAGGCAATCTTGGTGACGGTCTTTTTCCATTCAATCAATTTCAAAAAGAAGGAGGTCAGTGGAGCATTGGAACAGATAGCCACATTGGAATTAATCCCTTAGAAGAATTACGCTTACTAGATTATGGACAAAGACTAATTTCTCATAAGAGAAATACATTTGCTCAAAAAACAGGAGACAGCGGTGCATATGCAATAGAAATGGCCACTGTTGCTGGACGAAAAGCAATGAACAATTTTGAAGCTACTTATTTCAAGGTTGGTGAAAAACTAAACGCTGCAATAATTGACTCAAAGAGCCCACTTTTGGCACTTACACGAAAAGAAAGACTAACTTCTTCATTGTTATACACTTCTGATAGCAGTCATATTTGGGGGGCTATTATTAATGGATCCATTCAAGCTGCCAATGGAAAACATAAGAATGAAGAAACAATAAAAGCCAACTTTGTTAAGGCTATTAACGAAATAGGAAATAGATCGTAGTTATGAATGAAATCACAATCATAAACGAAAGTAACTACAAGTGCACAAACTGGAGCGGTGGAACAACAACTGAATTAGTAATTTTCCCCAAGAATGCTAGTTTCTCTGATAGAAAATTTGATTTAAGATTAAGTATAGCAACCGTTGAAGTTGAGACTTCTACCTTCACACCTTTACCTCAGATTAAAAGAACACTTCTTGTACTTGAGGGAGATCTTGTATTAAACCATTTGAACCACTATTCTAAATCTTTAAGTCCGTTGGAGCAAGATAGTTTTAATGGAGGATGGACAACACAATCTAGCGGAAAAGTAAAAGATTTTAATTTAATGACTTCTGAAAATTTTGAGTCTGAATTAATTGTTCACCAATTAGAAAATGACGAATCAATTGAAATCAAAACCTTCAAAGAAATTAATTTAATTTACATTATTGAGGGAGCTATAAATATTGACAATATACTGGCAAACAAACATCAAACAATTAATTTTAAGCGCTTTGACAAACTTAAAAGTGTTGGAAAAAGCACCATCGTTCTAATAAGCGCAAATAAAATTAAGGATTAATTTCAGTGTCAAACTCTGACTCTAGAGATTCCATTTTCATGGAATCCATATAACCATCACTCACGTACTGATAGAAAACGGTATCGATATCTGGGCTCATATCACATCCATAATAAGTGTATTTTTCGTCGAAATCATCCCCTTCAAACAATACAATTACTTCTCCATAATTACATATTTTCGGGAATTTATCTTTTACATTCAGTAAAATACTGTCTGCAACTGCTAATTTATCGCTGGACTCATTTTGTTTAATTGTTAAAGTAATAATGGCATTTCCTTGATCATAATCTGTTACTACACCTACAAATTTACAGTTACAAACCTCTCTTGCGGCATTTCGCACTTTAATTGTTTTTTTGATCTCTTTTGCAGCGAACTTACATGAAAATAGTCCCATCAGAAGAACTCCGATGTAAATTAGTTTATTCATTGTTAAATATTTAATATTCAAAATACGAAAAATTTAAATCAGTTTAATCATTTGGATTGAATTTGAGCCATCTCCGCTCTTCTCGATCAATTAGTGCTTTAAATTTATTTGGCAATTCGATAGATATATCAATGACCTCTTTTGTTCTTGGATGGTTAAATTTCAACCTATTGGCACATAGAAACAAGCCCTTGTGCTTTAAAACATTGCCATTCACACCATAGATAGTATCCCCAATAATAGGATGCCCCAATTGGCTCGTATGTATTCTTATCTGATGAGTTCTTCCAGTTACAGGTTTTACCCTAACAATTGAAATAAAATCATTTTGAAGCGATTTTATTCTCTTAATTGTTGTCAATTCAGTTTGAGCTGCTTTACCATCAATTTCATTTTTCACAATAACATGATCAGATAAAGCCCCTTGCAGGATAGCAATGTATTCCTTTTCAAATAATTTCTGCTTAAACATTTCATTTAACAAAGCATGGTCCTTAGATGATTTTGCAAACAAAACTAATCCCGATGTAGCAGAGTCTAGCCGATGTACCGGTTTTGCCCATCCATAAGCTGTTGGATCAGATGACAAATTAAACATATCGACCATTGCATTTTCCAATGTATTAAATTGATTGCCACTTACGACTATGCCACTTGGTTTGTTAACGACGGCAAGAAACTCATCCTCATAAATGATAGGCACATCAAGGATAAATTGTTTTGGATTTTTTGAGTCATCCAAAAGCAAGTCTATGACATCACCATTATTAATCCAATCACCTGTATTTGCAACAACATTATTTAAAAGGAATCTTCTCTTCTTTATAGCTTTTTTAACTCCACTTCTAGTTGGAATAGAATCAAACAAATTAATAGTATAATCGATGAATCGTATTTTATTTTGAATTGAATTAACTATATGTGATTTTTCTACAATCAATGATTTGCATTAAATAAAAAAAGCAATGATTTCTCATTGCTTTTTTCTAATTATCTATATGATTAACGAACTTTAAACGTTACTCTTCTACTTTTTGCTTGAGCTAAATCTTCATCATCAAGATCAGTTACATCTGGATTATCAGATTCACTTCCTTTTTGAGTTGCGATGAATCGAGAACTATCAATCCCTTTTTCAACAAGATATTCGATAACTGCTCCAATTCTTTTATTATCCATATCAGCATAGTAATCATTTCCCTCACCTACTTCATCTTCCATAGCGTTGTTATGACCATTAATTTGAAGTTTAAGAGCTGGATTTGCTTTTAATTCAGCAGCGATAAGATCTAAAGATTGCTCACCTTCACTTGACAATTTATTTCTACCAAATGCAAAAAACAATTGTTGAGTTTCGATTTTTTGTGACGGAGTCATATCCTCTGTAACACTAAAAATCTTCTGATAAATAGTTGTAGAATATTCATCTCCTGCATCTACTGTAGCACAATCACACATCTCTCCTTTTTCTCTATCAATTAAAGTAACAGAGATATCATCGATGTAATAGTAAGCAGCAGCAATTTGAGCAACTTTCACATTTGCATCTTTTTTCATTCTTTCAGACTTTGTTTCTTCATCACTCAAAAAATTTCCAAGTGTTAAATACTTCTCTCCACCATCAGCAACAAAAACACCACAAATCTCAGTCCAATCAAAACGAGCCGAAATGATTTTCGTATCATTATTAAAGTGCATTAAGCTAGGGTTCTCAATAATTGGTAATTTTGAATCTGTCGCAAATGCTTTTTTAGAAAAAGTTGCCGCCATATTATTTACAGCATACTTTGATGCTTCTGACAATGAAACATTAAATTTCACACAATAAGACATTCCTTTTTTCATAGGAGCATCTAATTTTGTCATTACATAGGTTCTAGGGATTTTGTTACCGTATGAATATGCTAAAACTCCAGCATAATTTTCGCCTTCTTTAGCAGTTTCTTTTCCATATACATTCATAGGAACATTTATGTCTTCAACTTTTGTAGAAACGAATAAATCTGCTCTAGCACCAGTTGGAGATACCCAACTATTAGCACTTTCAATAGAACCAAGTCTTTTCGGTTTTTTATCTATTGACTCAAAGCTTCCGTTTGGAACAATATTTTCTCCACCTTGGGCAAAAGACACTGTTGACATCATAGATATGGTCATAATTGACAATATCGCATTGATTTTTTTAATACTGAATTTCATAATTTTTTACTGTTTTAATAAATGTTTTCACCTTTTCTGGATCAACGTCAGGGTAAACACCATGCCCTAAATTAACAATATGTCTTTTACTTTTAAAAGAATTCAGCATATTATTCGTCAATCTTTCAATTTCTGAATGCTCTGAGTATAAAACACATGGATCTAAATTACCCTGTAAAGTTCTATTTTCACCTACAGATTCTCTGATTTTAGCAATATCCATATTCCAATCAACTCCAATAGTATTGCATTGCAATAAAGCCAAATCATTCACAGAATTATAGGCTCCTTTAGAGAACAAAGTAACTGGAACTTCAGTTATAGCATCTGTAATTTTCGCTATGTATTTCAACCCAAATTCAGCATATTGCTCTTTTCCTAAAATTCCTGCCCATGAATCAAATATTTGAACCATGTGAGCACCCGCTTTTATTTGAGCTTTTAAATACTGAATCGTCACATTCGTTATACGATTAAGCAACTCGTGTGCCAAAGTTGGGTTTGTATATAATATTTTACGTGATTCGGAGAATGTTTTCGATCCTTGCCCCTCAGTCATGTAACAAAAAATTGTCCATGGAGCTCCTGCAAAACCGATCAAAGGAACTCTTCCATTCAATTCCTTATTTGTAATCCTGATAGCCTCTGTAACATATCCCAAACGATCTTCAATATCAAAATCCGTTTCAGCGTATTTCAATTGCTCAATAGAACGAATTGTTTTCTCAAACCAAGGTCCTTTCTTTTCGACCATTTGGTATTCCAATCCCATTGCTTCAGGAACAACAAGAATATCCGAAAAAATAATTGCGGCATCAACACCAAGAAGATCAACTGGCTGTATGGTTACTTCAGCAGCTCTCTCTGGAGTTTCTACTAACTCTTTAAAGCCACTCAAAGCACCTCTAACAGCTCTGTATTCAGGCAATATCCTTCCCGCTTGTCTCATCAACCAAACTGGATATCTTTCAATCTTTTCACCTCTCGCAGCGCGAAGGATTAAATCATTCTCAAAATTCATATAACAAAGATAAGAAAAGGACCATTTAAAGTGATTAATCTTTATACAAAACGGAAAAATAATTACAAAAAAAACCGCTTCAAATTTGAAGCGGTTAATATTTAAACAAGTATCTCCTTATTCAGCTACAGCCTTTTTAGGAGAAACTTTTTTTGAAAAGTCAATTAAGATTGGTGTTGCGATACAAAGAGATGAATAAGTACCTACTAAAACACCGATCATTAATGCAAAGATAAATCCTTTAATTGCAGCACCACCGAACAAGAAAATAACAAGCAATACAACAAAAGTTGTCATCGAAGTATTAATTGTACGAGATAATGTTGAATTTAAAGACGAATTAATTTGATCGTCTTCTTTATGCATACCATGTAACCCAAGATTCTCACGAATACGGTCAAACACAATCACGGTATCATTAATTGAATAACCAATTACAGTAAGAATTGCAGCAATAAATGCTTGGTCGATATCCATATTAAACGGCATAATACCGTGGAATGCAGCGAAGATTCCAAGTACAATTACAACATCATGCACCATCGCTAAGATAGCACCAGTTGAGTATTGCCATTTACCAAATCTTAATAAGATATAAGCAAATATTATTACCAAAGAAAGTAAGATTGCCAACATCGAAGATGAGATTAATTCCTTAGAAACCGAAGCAGATACACTTCTAGATTCCAAGATTTCAAATCCACCTAATTTTGCTTTACAACTATTTAAACCTTCTTTTAATTTTTCATTTACTTTTTCATTACCATTTTCATCAGCTAATAAAAAGTTAGTAGTGATCTCTAAGTAATAATTATTCGTTTTTGTTTTTAATTCAATGGAAGCTTTTTTACCATTATCAACAAAAACTTTACCTAAACTCTTACGAACGAATTCAATTTCACCTTCAACAGATTTCTCAAATTTAACACCGTAAGTTCTACCACCAGAAAATTCAACACTTGGATTTAACTGACGACCAACTAATGCAACGACACTTAAAATGATAAGAACCGCAGAAACCATGTAGAACTTCTTACGTTTACCAACGAAATCAATATTGAAGTTTTTAAATGCATTCTTAGTGATTTTTGACTCAAAGTTGATTGGCTTACCTTTTTTCATCCACCAGTTAATAGACAAACGTGTAATAACTAAAGCAGCAAATACAGAAGTAAAAATACCGATGATTAAAGTTGTAGCAAAAGACTCAATAGGTCCTGAACCAAAAGCTTTCAATACAACAGCAGTAAGCATTGTTGTAACATTCGCATCAATAATTGAAGACAATGCTTTTTGGAAACCAGTATCAATTGCAGACTGAAGGTCCTTACCAGCAGCTTGTTCCTCTCTAATTCTTTCGAAGATTAAGACATTCGCATCAACCGCCATACCAATAGTAAGTACGATACCAGCGATACCAGCTAAAGTTAATACTGCACCAAACGATGCAAGTGAACCAAAGATGAATAATATATTAGCGAATAAAGCAATATCAGCAACGATACCAGCTTTACCATAATAGAATATCATATAGACAAACACCAATAACAATGCAAAACCAAATGAAATTAGTCCAGCAGATGAATTTTCAGCACCAATAGTAGGTCCAACTTTAGTTTGCTCTTTAATTACACATGGCGCTGGCAAAGCCCCACCATTAAGTAATCCTGCCAAATCTTTTGCTTCATTGATAGAGAACGATCCAGAAATTTGCGTTCTACCACCAGTAATTGCTTCATTAACATTAGGTGCGCTATAAACAACGTTGTCCATAGAAATTGCAATAACACGACCAACATTATCTTGAGTCATTTGTGCCCAATTGTCACCACCTTCTTCAGTCATTTCAAGGTCAACAGTAATTGTACCTTCATTTTGATCGTAACCAGTAGAAGCTGTTTTGATATCCTTTCCACCTACACGTGCCTTTCCATTTTCTGGAACTCTCACTGCATAAAGAATAAATCCTAGTTCCTTTGTTTCAGTATTTACTGTTTCTAAATCCGCAGACCACATAAATTTGATGTCTTCTGGAAAAAGAGAAACGATGTCTTTTCTATGTAACAACAAATCAACCGCACCTTTATCTTCAGAAGCGCAATAACCAATTCTAGATCCACCAATAGGTTTGATTAACTCACCTAAACCTTTACTTCCGTTTTTAACATTTAAATCTAACGATTCAGTTAAAGACAAGTTAGTATCGCCAGAATCTGCAGTTTCAACCACAGCACCTGTAGTATCAACTTCAACCTCATCAGAAACTTCCACCTCAGGAGATCTTGAAACTGAAGTTGCTGCTTGCCATTGACCACCAATTTCATTCAATTGATATGTTTCAAAGAACTGTAGATTTGCCGTTGATTGTAACTTCTCTGCAACCGTTGTTTCATCTTGAACACCTGGAAGTTCAATATACAATCTATTGTTAGTAGGGTCTTTTTGAATGTTAGGTTGTGCAACACCAAACTGATTGATACGACGGTTCATAATTTCTTCAACACCGTCCATTGAGCTAGACTCTCTTTCTTTTAAGAATGCTATAACCTCATCATCAGATGAGTTCATTCCAAGAACATCGATATCAGTAATAGCAAATAAACGCACTAACGGTGTGTTCTTATTAATTGCCTTATGTTTCTTTTGAAAAATATTAATGAAATCTCCACCTTCATTCCCGTATTCAGACATTGCTGCCTCATATACTTTTTTGAATTGGATGTCACGTGGATTTCTAGCATAACTCATAACAAGTTCTGGAATAGAAACTTCCAATGTTACACTCATCCCACCTACAAGGTCAAGACCAAAAGCTAAACTTCGTTTTTTAACATCTTTAAAAGTAGAACCGAAAATCGGGTATACTGGAGTCTCTGCTTTTTCTCTTAAAATTTGGTTAATGAAAGCAGCTTTCGCTAATTCATCCGCTTCAGGTTGAGAAAAGTCAACTGTTGTGTTGTTTGGTAAAAAACGAACCATATCACCGTCTTTCACATCAGATTTTAGAGCTTCAACTCTAGCAACTGCTTCTTTTTCCGCTTTATTTTCAACGGAGTTAGAAACCCATGTGAATGATAATTGATAAATACAAATTACGGTTAATAAAATTGTTAGAAACCAAAAAAATCCTTTATTACGCATTTCGTAAAATAGTTAAGTAATTAATAAGCCTGCAAATATAGCTTTTACCTTTGTTAAAGTCAATAGATTTAATAGGAAATGATACACGATAAATTTCAAACTCACACATCACTCCTTTACCTGTTGATTATCAGATAGTTTCTGAGAATTCAAGTATCTTTTTCGCGAAATTGTCCCACGAATTTTCTTTCTTTTTGATTTGAATTTCTTGAATCATTTTTGATTTCAAACCATTATTAAAATAGATCTTCAATGCATTTGAAATTTGATACCTATCAGGTTTAGGGACAATTAACCCTGTAACTTCATGCAAAACATTTTCTTTTAAACCGCCTACATCAGTTGCAATTACAGGCAAGTCAAAATGATCAGAAATTGCAGTAATACCACTTTGAGTGGCACTTTTATAAGGCAATACACAAACATCTGCAGCAGAAAAATAAAGTTTAACCTCTTCATCTGGGATGTAACGATTAAATAAATGAACTTTATCCTTTAAACCCTGATCATCAATTATTTCCTGATATTTATCAAAAGAACCATAAACCTCACCCGCTACAATTAAGTGAAAATCATCTGACAAGTCATCGATCGCCTCCAATAACAAGTCTAGTCCTTTGTAGTCTCTAATTATTCCAAAAAACAAAATGTATTTAAACTCCTGATTTAGCCCGAGTTGATTTAGGGCTATTTCTTTTTCTAACTTCTCACCAAATTGACTGTAAACCGGATGATTAAGTCTTAAGTATTTGGCATTAGGAACCAACGATAATAAATCTTTTAGTACTGAATCACTCATTACAACAAAACCATCATTGTGAGCTAAAAAACTTTTATTTGCTCTACGATCAAAAAATCGCTTCTCATGAGGGATAACATTATGAAGAATAGAGATTCTTTTCGTTGCTTTTTTTAAACGTTTTTGAACCCCTCCCATCGCAGGCCCAAAAAAGGTCATCCAATACTGACCAATATAAAGATCACAATTTGTCTCATTAATTTTCTTTGCTGTCGACCTATATGTATACGGATTTGTGCTATCAAGAGTTCTTAATGCTGGTATCTTATCTGCTTTATCTTCAGCGGTAACAAATTGAGAAGTCCCAGGAAAGAGAAAACCTGGATATTGTCGTTTAAAAGTAAAGGCGTTCACTTCATGTTCCTTTTCTAGTGAACGGTATAGCATTGCTCCAAATTGAGCTATTCCTCCACGATAAGGGTAAAATGCTGAAAGTAAACTAATTTTCATTTGTTACGAAGATACAATAATCAACTAAAAACAACCTATTCTTTCACTATCAATCTCACTCAAATCCAGCACTATTGTATGTGTAGATTATCTCATGTCCATCAACAACTTCATTACTTGAAAATTGATAATGATTATCAATGGAATGCTTGTAAATCAAACCAATATTCTTAGAGTACATTTCATACTTTCGAACGGTATCAATTAATGAAGTGAAATCAACCTGCTCAACAACCAAAGTAGAATCTATTTGATGCCCGTTAATAAGTGTATCTGAATGAATGTCTCTATAATAACAATCATAAACAGAACCATTATTATAAGCGTTTTCATTCCAGAACTTATTTAAAGTTGGAGCAAAGACTAATTTTATTCTTCGTTGATTTTCTTCTATTAACTCAGCCCTAACTCCATCAATCAATCCAGTCCATGTATCTTTCAAAACCCAAGGATCGGATTCAAGCACTCTTTTGTACCGATAATATTCATTTGCTTCCCTTCCTTCATTATCAATATAAGTAGTACCCCAAACTGTTTTTAATTGATAATACAAAGTGTCGTGCTTAGCAAGAGCTTGATCATGAAGAATTTCTCGAACATCATAGATAACATAACGACCAGGAGTTAAACCAAAATATTCTTCATGAAAAACTGGCTTTGGTGACTTTTTACACGCAAAAAGAATTAATGAAAATGCAAATATTGTCAATAGTAGTTTGGCCATAGTATTCATTTAGTACTTAAACGAATATAACGATAAATTGGTTGTCATTCATCAGGATTTATACCTAATTTTTCCATTTGACTTAATTTATCGCTCAACTCTCTACCTTCAAGACGTCTGCCATGATAATAATATTGCTCTCCAATTCTCTTCATATTCGTATCATAGGCTATGGCCCAACCATGTTTAACCCCATCTTTGTATCGATACAATATGCTTCGTTTTCCATTCGGATGAAATTCTTCCCAAGGCCCAACTTTTTTACCATTCTCATACATCCCTTTCATTTTTAATGTATTGGACATGAAGTACTCTTTATACTCTCCATGAAGAGCACCATTTTTGTACATCATTACTGCAGAAGGAACTTTTGATTTATCATTTAAATCTTCCGGAACATAATATATCACTTTTGCACCATCTAATGAGTCGTTTTTATAAGTCTCTTTGTTACTCAATCGTCCAGACGGACCAAAATTAGTCCAAATACTATCCTTTTTAAGATTTCGATAAATACCAAAACTCATTAAAGCTTGATTTTCATGATAATAGTATGCTTCTGATCTACCAGTAGTAACATCGTGATTAATAACCGCTTTCACCTTTGATGAAGGGTAAAAATAAACGAATTTACCGATCGGTCTATCATTTTTAAACTGTCCTTTATACATGTAAACCTTCGAATCAGGATACGTCTTTTCCCAAGGACCTTGTTTCTTCCCTTTTGCATCCACTTGATTTATTTGTCCAAAACAAATCGACATAGAAAAAACAACGAATAAAGTATTAATCAATAATTTCATTTTGTATAATTTTCAATAACTCTTCTAGTCCAGAAACATTCAAATCAGCCTCTACCTCTATTGGTTCCTCAGACAATACCCTAATAGTTTTCATACCAAGATTCTTGCCAAAAAGAATGTCAGAATCAGTATCCCCTACCATTATTGATTTTTCAAAATCTACACTAGGGTACTCACTTTTTGCCATGAGCGCCATTACTGGTAAAGGCTTTCTATTATCTGGTAACTCATCTTTTAAATTTGAATCAAAATAAACCTTTTCTATTCTCCCCCCTAATCTAACTACCGAATCACACATATAAGTATGAATTTCTTTTAAGTTACATTCGGTCATAATCTTCTTTCCAACCCCCTGTTGATTTGTAACAACAAAAGTCTGAGAAAAAATGTTTGACAATGAAGCGATACTTTCCACTGCTCCTTTACAAAAGTGAAAATCCTCCACTCTTGTAACATAACCATTAAATATTCGTTGATTTATCACACCATCTCTATCTAGAAAAAGTGACCATTCATTAGATACTCCCCAAGACTTAATCGACATTTACCTTAGTCTCAATTAAATAAACGTTTCTGTGAGAAGCATTTCTACCAACTAGTTCGGCTAAAAATCCCACTAAAAAGAATTGTGACCCTATTATCATCGCAGCAAGCGCAATGTAAAATTCAGTTCTATCAGCAATAAGCTTCGCTGTATGATCAATAAACAACTTATCGATCGCCATAAACAATGCAAGTCCAAAACCTATTATAAACATTAGAACACCTATTGCCCCAAAGAAATGCATTGGTTTTTTTCCAAATTTACCCATAAAGGCAACCGTCATGAGATCAAGCGGACCATTTAAAAATCTGTTTAACCCAAATTTAGTAGTACCGTATTTTCTAGCTTTATGCTGAACAACCTTTTCTCCTATTTTGGTGAAACCAGCATATTTTGCCAATGGCGGAATATATCGATGCATATCGCCATATACTTCAATACTTTTAACTACAGCATTCTTATATGCTTTTAATCCACAATTAAAATCGTGTAACATAATACCAGTAATTCTGCGAGCAGCCCAATTGTATAGTTTAGTTGGAATCGTCTTTGTGATTGGATCATAGCGCTTCTTTTTCCAACCAGAAACTACATCATAATCACCCTCAACAATCATTTTATACAATTCTGGTATTTCATCAGGAGAATCTTGTAAATCGGCATCCATAGTAATAACCACTTGACCTTCAGCAGCTTCAAAGCCTTTCTGCAATGCTGCAGACTTACCGTAATTACGTTGAAACTTAATTCCTTTCACTTCTAAAAAAGATGCGCCTAATTCCTCAATAACTCTCCAAGAATTATCTTTACTTCCATCATCAATAAATACAACTTCGTAGGAGAAGTTATTTTCATCCATTACTTTCTTAATCCAAGAATGCAATTCAGGAAGTGATTCATCCTCATTTAAAAGAGGGACAATTACTGATATGTTGTATTTAAAATCCAAACCGTTCTTTATTCATTTCCACAAATATACTGATTCCAAAATGTGATTTTCAATTCGAAGAGAATCATTTAGTTGCTTATTGCAATTTTATATCCTTTATTTTCAACAAAAAGAACATATAAGCCATCCGAAACAAACGAAACATCAACTGAGTTTATTCCTTCCTTAAATTCACCTTCAATAATAATTTCACCGTTTAAATTGACTAATGAAAAATGTGTTTGAGCCATTATGCCACTAACCTTTAATACGTTTTGTGCAGGATTAGGATAAATAGAAAATCTTGTTGTTAAATCTTCTACTGAAAGCTCATTAGCTTCCGCAATATAAAAATGATCAATTGCAGCTTCTGTAATATTAAAAGAAGGTCCAAAATCTGACACAAAGAAGGTGAACTGCATTGTAGCCGTTATCGTTATGTAATCTTGAATTCTTTTAGTAATTGAATACCATTGAAAAAAAGTTGAAGGATCATATCCGATTGTATCAATTAGAACCGATTCAATACCATTGTCTACAAAAACTTTCAATGTATCATCTGGAGGAGGCATTGGTCCATGTTCATTGTAGAAATAACGATCGAAATTCACAAAAGGATCGACATATGAAGTTAAATCCATTATTGGTGATTTCAATATACAAGTACCGTTATTTATTGGATTAGTGTCAGGATCGAGACTTGGTGCATTTCCTGTTACATAACAATATAAACCGCAATCGTCGCCATCAACCCCTGGATTTGAACCTGAAGACGTACCAAAAGGAATCCCTCTTTCAAACAATCCACTAGAAGCACTACCTGTCGAACTCCATCCAAAATCAAATTGAAAATCATCGTAAAAACCTTTACTCAAATGAATCGTTATTGAACCAGTCATATTATCGATAATAACATCCTCACAACTTGTTATATAGCCCCATTTACCTACACTAACAAGATATGACTCTTGATAATATAATGTGAAGTTTTCCTCCCCTATTCCATTTGAAACTCCATCATGAATTAGCAAATCAGCTTCTAACCGAATATCAGCTCCAATTATCGGTGTATTCGTTCCTTCTTCCAAGACGACAACATCGAATGCATATGGTGGAATAGGAACCAATGCAATATCTAGATTCACAACTGAAGCTTGTACTAAATTAACAGAAATTGTTTGAGGAAAATAACCAACTTTACTAAAGGTAACATTGTATGAACCCGCTGAAGCAATTCCTGTTTCATAATCACCCAAAAGAGATGTAAGTTCAGTTTGATCATCATTTTCAATCACAACTTCAACTTGACCAATGGCAAATGTTGTATTTGCATCTATAACATTTCCTTCTAAATAGCAGGCTTGAACATAATTTGGACTTAAAACAAACAGTCCCTCTGTTCTGTCAGAAGCAACAATTAACCCAGAAGGGAAAAATGGAAAAACACCCCAGCATCCATCATAACTAGTCGTTTGATCTGGATAGGTATCGTAATTCCCTACTTCAATTAAATTATTTGGTCTTGAAATATCATGAATTGTTACCCCATCAGAATAGTAACTAGTAACCAAGTAATTTTGATAAACATGTGTATTATGAGGTATCACACCCTTCCCTGGGGAACTTTGAACCCGATCAATTTCAATAATATTTGACGCATCAGAAATATCATAAGCGCCGATAAACCCACCCGACACTTCATCGGTTGTAAAGGCATAATGCCCATCTGACGTCCAAACATTGTGAGCAAAATTGGAAGGAGTAGTTTGAGTACCTAATAAAATTGGATTTGCGCGATTAGTTACATCTACAACACTCATCCAGCCTTCATAGATATGGCCTAAATATAACGTATCATTATCAGCAAAACCGTCATGCACATACCAATCATCAAAAACACCAACCTCTATCGGATTCATCGGATCTGTAAAAACATCTAAAATTATAACACCACCATTCCCCCTGTTTGCTCCAAAAATATAGCAATAACCAGATGAATCAATGTATAAATTATGAGCACTTTGCCACTCCATTCCAGTTGGACCAAAATAATATGAAGTAGTTAACGAATTAGAAGCAGGCAAAGGAGATAAATCAATGATCAACAAACCATTAAGTGCCTCAGTGGTAACATAAGCATAATCGCCAAATGTTTTTACATCCCTCCAAATACTTTCCATCCCTGGTTCAAAGAAAACTTCCGTAGGAATAGAAGGAGCAGATATATCAACCACACTCGTTCCTTTTGTTCCTCCAACAATGGCATATTCATTATCAAATTCATCAACATAACCCCAAATGTCATTTAGACCCTGATCATGAATCGTATTTAAATCCAAATGCCCTATTGAATCAATATTAAGTTGTGCAATCGAAAAATTACATACAACACAGACAGTAAGCAAGACAATAAATTGTTTCATAGACTAAAGTATTTTTTAAAGATACGGATGAAAGAATTAGTTACAAAATAAAAATTGCACCTAAAATAAAGACGATTATCACGACCAAATATTGCCAAAAATCAACGAAATATGGCTTGTATTTTTTAATTAGATCTTTCATGTTTAAAAAGGGGAAATTAACAAAAGAAATTGATTTACAATTTAATTCGAATTGCTACTTTTCTTTTAGGCTCGAATTTACTACTTTTGCACGTCATAAATACTTTAGCCATGGGAAAAGAATCTACAATTGAAACTACAACGAGCATTGATTTTGAAGCTTTTAAGCAATCAGTCTTAGCTGATTTTAAATTAGCAAATATTTCAAGAGAAACTTCGCTGTTGGGTCGAAGAGAAGTTCTTACTGGAAAAGCTAAATTTGGAATTTTTGGTGACGGAAAAGAATTAGCACAATTAGCATTGGCTAAACAATTTAAGAACGGAGACTTCAGATCAGGTTACTACAGAGACCAAACCCTAATGATGGCAATTGATCAACTAACTGTTCAACAATATTTTGCTGGCCTATACGCACACACAGACGTACAACAGGAACCGCAATCTGCTGGTCGACAAATGGGAGGTCACTATTCTACCCGAAACCTTGACGAGAATGGTGAATGGAAAGATTTAATGGCTCAAAAGAATAGTTCTGCAGATATTTCTCCTACGGCAGGGCAAATGCCACGACTTCTTGGACTTGCTCAAGCTTCAAAAGTATATCGTGAACACCCAACTCTTAAGGATTTAGAAGAATTTAAAAAATTCACAAACGGAGGAAATGAAGTTGCATTCGGTACAATTGGGGATGCTTCGACATCTGAAGGCCCTTTTTGGGAAACAATCAATGCTGCGGGAGTACTTCAAGTACCAATGGTTATGTCTATCTGGGATGATGGATACGGGATATCTGTACCTAGAGAATTTCAGACAACAAAAGGAAGTATTTCTGAGGCATTATCAGGAATGCAAAGAACAAAAGACAAAAAAGGATATGAAATATTTGTAACTAAAGGCTGGGATTACGCACATTTAGTTGAAACATATGAAAAAGCGGTCAAAATTGCTAGAGAAGAACAAGTACCCGTTTTAGTTCACGTAAAAGAAGTAAACCAACCGCAAGGACACTCTACGAGTGGGTCTCATGAGCGCTATAAAGACGAAGCAAGACTACAATGGGAATCAGATTTTGACTGCATTGCTAAGTTTAAAGAATGGATTCTTGCATTTGATGCTAACGGATTAAATATTGCCACTACTGAAGAGCTTGAAGCAATTCAAAAGGAAGCAAAAAAAGAAGTGCGCGACATGAAAAATGCGGCATGGAAAGCATATACAGAGGATATTAAAAATGATTTAGCAAGTGCATTAAGTTATATTTCAGCACTAGGAAATGTAAGTGAAAATGGTGTGTTCATCAATAAATTAGGTGATGAATTAAAAAATGCAATGGAGCCAATCCGAAGAGACATTCTTGTTGCCGCTCGAAAAGCATTACGATTAGCACGTAATGAAAATAGCGCTGAAAAAACTGCACTTGGGAATTGGATTAAAAAAGTTGTTAGTGAAAACCACGAAACATACAGTTCATTTTTATATAGTGAAACAAGTGACTCTGCCCTTAACGTAAGTCCAATTGCACCGACTTATGATAATGAAGTAAAACTAGAAGATGGTAGAATCATCTTAAAAGACAATTATGAATACATTCTAAAGAACAGACCAGAGGTTTTAATCTTTGGTGAGGATGCCGGAAAAATTGGTGGTGTAAATCAAACGCTTGAAGGAATGCAAGACCAATTTGGAGAATTACGAGTATCTGATACTGGAATTAGAGAGTGCACAATCATTGGACAAGGAATTGGAATGGCAATGAGGGGACTCAGACCGATTGCAGAAATTCAATACTTGGACTATTTACTTTATGCTATTCAAGTACTTTCAGACGATTTATCAACTTTACAATACAGAACAAAAGGCGGTCAAAAAGCACCTTTAATTATCAGCACAAGAGGTCATCGATTGGAAGGAATCTGGCATAGTGGCTCACCAATGGGTATGATTATTAATAGTTTGAGAGGAATGCATGTTTGTGTACCAAGAAACATGACAAAAGCAGCAGGATTTTACAATACACTATTAGACGCAAGTGAACCAGCAGTTGTAATTGAACCTTTAAATGGGTACAGAACAAAAGAAAGAATGCCAACCAATATTGGACAATTCAAAGAAGCATTAGGCGTTCCTGAAATAGTTAAAGAAGGTACAGACATAACTCTTGTTTCTTATGGATCAACTTTTAACCTATGTGAGATTGCAGTGCAACAATTGTTAGAATTAGGAATTTCAGTTGAATTAATTGACGCCCAAACACTTCTTCCTTTTGATATTAATCACATGATTGTTAAATCAATCGAGAAAACAAATCGATTATTTATTGTGGATGAAGATGTTAGTTCTGGCGCAACTGCGTTCATGTTAGACAAGATTTTAGTAGAACAAAATGCATACGCATTTTTAGATTCCGCACCAGTTACATTAAGCGCTAAAGATCATAGACCTGCTTATGGTTCTGATGGCGATTATTTCTCGAAACCAAATATTGAGGACATTGTTGAAAAAGCATATGGAATAATGAATGAATTCGATCCGGAATCTTATCCTAGCATTTATTAAGTACAATTATCTTTAAATGTGATTTTAATCACATTTAAATCGTTTCAGAATAGTCAATTTTGTAAGAAATTGTTGTATTTATCGTATAACTAAAAAAGATACTTTATGAACTGGAATGAATATACTGGATTATTTGAAACAATATTAAACGCTAATAAGCCTGAAGCACCATATAATGACGCTAACTATCTAGAATATGTTAAACTAAACAATTCAAGAAGTAATCGATGGAATAAAAGAGGTGAATTATCTGAAAACACGATTAATGTCTTAAAAGACATAAAAGAGCAACAAAATTGGATTTTAATAACTGAACCGTGGTGTGGAGACTCTGCTCATATCGCACCATTTATTGCTAAAATGGCTGAACAATCTGAAAAAATCAGCTTTGAAATTCAATTAAGGGATAACGCTCCACATTTAATAGACAACTATCTTACAAATGGTGGTAAAGCAATTCCCAAACTGATTTTAAGGGACGATAACAACAATGACATCGCCGTATGGGGTCCTAGACCAAGTAAATGTCAGGAATTAGTTATGAAACAAAAGGAAGAGGACTTAACAACTGAAGAAAAGAAAGCTCAGCAGCAAGCTTGGTATAACCAAGATAAAGGTGTTGAGATTCAAAATGAAATCGTTGACTGCATTAAGCATTTAAGTCATTAAAGTGAAAGTCTTTTGTCAATTCAATATAGGCTCGAGAATAGTTTCCAGATGACTCACGAATTACAAACTCAGTTGATTTAAAGATTACTTCATTATTACCAAAAGATATGATTGATCGATTAAAACTACTTTCGATTTTCCCTTTGATATTTATTTGAGCTTGAATAAAAAGCCCTTCATTTTTAGCCTTTTCTGTCCAAATGGACAAATCTGAGAATGGAATTATTACCCAAAAAGACCCGGTAGGTGCCAGTATTTTTTTTACTTTTTTTAGTAGCGAATTTACAGGCAGAAAACTTTCATGACGTGCCTGGGCTTTTCGCGTTTCAAAATTTTGATTCGTCGTTTGAAAATAAGGCGGATTTGAAAAAATTAAATCAAATTCATCTTCCAAATTTAAATTAAGAAAATCATCCTTAACAACTTTAAGTCGATTCCCCCATTTTGATTTTTTAAAATTTTCAATTGATTCAATAACAGCTAAATCATCTACCTCAACACCAATAATATCTATTATATCATTCTTTTGTGCAATCATTAATGACAATACACCGGTACCCGATCCAATATCTAATCCTTTTGTTTTATTTAGTGAATCAATGAAGCTTCCTAAAATCATACTATCAGTCCCCACCTTCATGGCAGAATCCTTTTGTAAAATATCGAAATGTTTGAATTTAAAAATGGACATTACCCAAGATAAAGCTCAATCAAGCCATCAGGAGACTTAACATGTAGTTCTTTCTTTGAGCGATCTACCTTAAGCACTACACCATCAAGCAAAGGAATTAAGACCTCTTTTTCGCCATTCATAACTTGCAGCAATGGATTTACTTTAAAATCGATTACCTGCTCCATTATACCAACCTCACCATAAGCACTATCAACAACTTTAAAACCAACTATTTCATGATCATAAAAATTGATTCCTTTTAAAGGAGGTAGAATTTGATCTGGCAAGTAGATGTTTTTCCGCAAAATTTTCTTTGCAGTTACTTCATCCGTTACCCCCTCAAAGCGAACAGCAGCAAACCCTTTATTTTTGAGCTTTAGAGACTCAACAAAAAACGGTGTTAAATGATCATTTAAATCAATAAACACCGCGTCTAACGTTGCATAATCCTCTGGATTAGTAACGTCTAAAAACAGCGAAACTTCACCTTTAAATCCGTGAAGTTTCGCTACATATCCTAAATGAAAGCAATCTGCTTTTTTCATTAATGATTTTTGTTTGGGTTTAACCCAATATTACTCAGCTTTTGGCTCTTCGCTAGCTTCTTCAGCAGCAGGTGCCTCTGGAATCTCCTCTACAGCTGGAGCTTCTTCAGTTGCAGCTTCTTCAGCTACTGGAGCTTCTTCTTCAACAACAGGAGTGTTTTTAGCTTCAATTGCTTTTGCTCTTGCAGCAGAAACCTCTGATTCAGCTTTAAGTCCATCAGCTTTTGCTTTTGCAGCAGCTTTCTCAACACCGTCAGTTTTAGAAGTAATTTTACCTTCTTTTTCTTCTAACCACTTCGCAAACTTCTCTTCAACTTGAGCTTCGTTTAAAGCACCTTTTTTGATTCCGTTGATTAAGTGATTTTTGTAAAGAACACCTTTATAAGAAAGAATAGCTCTCGCCGTATCTGTCATTTGTGCTCCATTTTGTAACCAACCTAAAGTTGAATCAAAATTCAATTCAATTGTAGCTGGATTTGTGTTTGGATTATAAGTCCCAACTTTTTCGATAAAACGACCATCTCTTGGTGCTCTTGCATCCGCGATTACGATGTGAAAAAATGCTTTTCCTTTTTTACCGTGTCTTTGCAATCTAATTTTAGTTGCCATAATGTTTTACAATTTGAGGTACGAAACCTCGATTTATATCTAATAAACTATTTGTCTTCTCGAGACAAGTGTGCAAAAATACAACAAAATTCAATAAATCAACCGATTCCCTTATTTTTTCATCAATAAAAATTCATAATTATTTTTCAGAGAAAATAAAACGATTCATAATTTGCCTTTAATTATTGTTGTATTTAACTTCATCCCCATTCTAAAACATGCATATGCGATTTATAATTCTAATACTTGTCTTTTTAATCATTTCAGTTCTTAATGTTCATTCTCAAATAAACAAATCGAGTTTAGATTTAAACGAGATAATGAAAGGGGACGAATTCATTGGTCATCAGCCTGAAAACATTCGATGGAGTGATGATAGTCAATTTTTATTTTTTGATTGGAATAGGCATAATAATGCGGGATCATCAACCTATGCATACAATCTTCAAACAAAACAGATCGATTCTGTAACTTTTGATTTTCAGATAAACAACATCACAAATAATGCTTCAATTATTAATCAAGAATGTTTTATTTTAAATGGCCAGTTGTATAAAAGAAATCTTAAAACTAGAAAAAATGAACTGGTATTTAGTCAAGAAAATTCAATCTATGGTTTAAGTTATGCAACCCTAGAAAAAAGTTATTATTTTCAATCCAACCAGGGTGTATATAGTTATAATCCGATTACAGGATCTATTCTTCAAATAGTTCAATTTACAAATGGAACAGCCCCAGTTGCTGATACTAAAAACTCCAACAACCATCTACACAATCAGGAGTTGGATCATTTCCAGTATTTGCAAGATCAAAAAAGGAAGGATGAATGGAAAAAAGAAGCTAAACAAGCTCCAGATAGATTAAAAACAATCTACACTGGAAAAATGAATGTTTCAAATATTCAAATATCAATGGATGGCAATTTCTTGACTTATCGATTAAACGATTATGGAAAAGATGAATTGACAGAAGTAATGCATTACATTTCGGAAAGCGGACATGCCTCTACAAAAAAAGCACGTTCAAAAGTTTCAAACAACGATCCTGATCATGAATTAATGGTTTACAATTTAAAAACAGACTCTAGCTATAAGGTAGATTTCTCAGTATTGAGTGAAATAAGAAAAAAACCAACATATTATTCTGAGTTCGGTGATAACTCTAAA
>Ga0102812_10000852_pt1 | contig 21614 bp, 22 predicted proteins | sample ColrivemetaGS713_FD_79334 | JGI IMG/M metagenome (GOLD analysis project Ga0102812, IMG submission 79334) | Estuarine microbial communities from the Columbia River estuary - Flood tide ETM metaG S.713 | ecosystem: Environmental > Aquatic > Marine > Intertidal zone > Estuary | place: USA...
GGATATTTTATTAAATAGATAATTTGACTATTTTTGTCCAACTTTATAAATAACAACCATTATATATGAGTACTACAGTTGCAAACACTGGAACAGAAGGAAAAGCTTGGGGCGGTGGCAATGAGCCACTAAAGGCGAGCTATGGTAAAATGATGATGTGGTTTTTCATCGTTTCAGATGCTTTAACATTTTCTGGCTTTTTAGCGGCCTACGGGTTTTCAAGATTTAAGTTTATTGAAACATGGCCAATTGCCGACGAAGTGTTTACGCACGTACCTTTTTTACATGGGCAAGAACACCCAATGATTTTTGTGGCGTTCATGACGTTTATACTTATTATGTCGTCTGTAACAATGGTTCTAGCGGTTGATGCAGGACATCATTTAAATAAGGCTAAAGTTACTATTTACATGTTACTTACCATTATTGGAGGTTTAATATTCGTAGGCTCTCAGGCTTGGGAATGGGCAACATTTATAAAAGGAGATTTTGGTGCTGTACAAACAAAAGGAGGTAATATTATTCAGTTTGTTAATACTGACGGGCATCGTGTGGCTTTAAGAGACTTTGTTGTTGCTGCTCCATCTGACAGAGTGCAACATGAAAGAAAAAACGGGTTATGGTTTGTTAGTGAAGGAGCCTTGCCAAGTTACTCAATTAACGATGTTATTCATGGTTTAGAATCTCATCCAGAAGTATTAGTAAGAACGCAAACAATTAATGAGCATGGGCATAAAACTATTCTTTCTAGAGAAGAATCGTTGAAACAGTTAAAAACCAATGGAAAGCATGTTGTTGAAGGAGCTAACTTGCATGAAAACGAATATGGCTCACCATTATTTGCCGATTTCTTTTTCTTCATAACAGGATTTCACGGTTTCCACGTGTTTTCAGGAGTTATAATCAATATCATTATTTTCTTCAATGTTATTTTAGGGACTTATGAAAAGCGTAAGAGCTATGAAATGGTTGAAAAAGTTGGACTTTACTGGCACTTTGTAGATTTAGTTTGGGTATTTGTATTTACATTCTTCTACCTAGTTTAATAAATAAAAATATTTGTCATTTCCTTGAAGAAGGAAATCTTTAAATCATATTAAAAAATGGCACACGCACATAAGTTAGAAATTTTAAGAGGCTTAATTAAATTTAAAAACGTTACTCAAAAAATTTGGGGAGTTTTAATTCTATTGTCGATAATTACAGCTGTTGAAGTAGCATTAGGTATCTATAAGCCAGAGTCTTTAAAAGGTCAATTTTTAGGAATGAAAATTTTAAACTGGATTTTCATTATTTTAACCATAGTTAAAGCCTATTATATTACTTGGGATTTTATGCACATGAGAGACGAAGTAAAAGCTTTGAGACGCATGGTTGTATGGACTGCTATATTCTTAATTCTTTATTTGGTATTTATCTTGTTACAAGAAGGTGGGTATATTGAAGGTGTTTATTCAAAAGGGTATATCAAACACGATTTTTAAAAAAGTAATTACACTAATTTAGTGTTAAAACATATATTTAGGCGGTTTTATAGACCGCCTTTTTTTATTTTTGCAATTCAAGTATATAGTATTCTAAATTAGATTTTTAATGGATTATAAAAAGATTGGCAGGTACGTTGTTTTAGGGATTTTATTTTTTTTGCCAGTTACATTTTTGTTGTTTTTATATCCTGCCACACATAACTATACACCACTCGATATAGTTAATGATTCGGTTTTGGATTTAAATGCGTTTAAATCAACTTCAGAAGAAAAAATTCTTTTAAAAGATCATATTACGGTACTTGGATTTTTGGGAAACAACCCTATGAGTAATTCTATAGCGGCTTCCAATTTAAAAGAATTGGTTTACGATAAATTTAAAGGGTTTAAAAAATTTCAAGTTGTTCTTGTTTTGCCAAAAGGCGCTGAAGAAGCAGCCGAAAAACTTCAGGCTGAAATAAACACATATGAAGATTTAAGATTTTGGCATTTTGTTTTTGGAGAGCCAGATGCTATTAGGAGTGTGTATTTTAGTTTAAATAGTAAGTTAAATTTAGACGAAAATTTGTCTACTAATCGTATATTTATAGTTGATAAAGACCTAAATCAAAGAGGGCGTTTAGATGACAGGACAGATGGCGAAATTTCAAAGAAACTAGCTCCCTATATGTTGAGTTCGTATGATTGTATTGAGGTAGCAGAGATTAAAAATAAAATGAGCGATGATTTACGCATATTGTTCACGGAATACAGACAAAAACGAAAAGGCGATTTTAATTCTGATACCAGAAGAGCAAACGATTTAAACAATAACCATGAAGAAAACTAATTATTCATACATAGGAATAGCATTTATCATTTTGGTCTTTGGAATTATTTTTGTTCCTAAAATTGTAGACAGAATTGTAAATAATGATGTAACTCGCAATGAAAGCAGAAGTGATTTTAATAATTTAAAAAAATCGGATTTAACTTTTATTGAAATTAATAATGAACGAAAAAAGGTGCCAGCGTTTTCCTTTATTAATCAAAACGGACGAATAATCAGTAATAAAGATTATGAAGGAAAAGTGTATGTTATTGAATTTTTCTTTACAACCTGCCCAACCATATGCCCTAGAATGAATGCTAATTTGGTTCAAATTCAAAATACATTTAAAGGTTTAGATAATTTTGGAGTGGCTTCATTTACTATTAATCCGGAAAACGATACGTCCGAAGTTTTAAAAGCTTATGCTGATAAGTATGGTGTTACAAATCCTAATTGGAATTTAATGACAGGCGATCAAGTGGAAATATACAAATTAGCCAACGAAGGTTTTAATTTATATACCGCAAAAGAGGCCAATGCGGAAGGTGGTTTTGAACATTCAGGTAACTTTGCATTAATTGATAAAAACGGGTATTTACGTTCAAGAGTTGTTAACGGAAACCCTATTATTTTTTATAATGGTATGATTTCCGAATCTGAAAAAACAGATGATGAAGGCATGCCTGAAGAAATAAGCATATTAAAAGAAGATATTAAAAAATTACTTAATGAGTAATCCAAACGAAATACTAGACGACAAGAAATACAATAAGTTAATTGTTGCTCTGTCAATCTTAATACCCATTGTGGTAGCCATTCTGTTTGGTGTTAAGATACCTAACGTAGAGCCTTTATCTTTTTTACCGCCAATTTACGCCACCATTAATGGTTTAACAGCAGTTATATTGGTTATGGCCTTTATTGCCATTAAAAAGAAAAATATAGTGCTTCATGAAAACTTAATGACCACAGCTATTTGGTGTTCGGGGTTATTTTTAATTATGTATGTTGCATACCACATGACAAGTGATTCTACCAAGTTTGGTGGGGAGGGCACTATTAAATATGTGTATTACTTTATACTATTAACGCACATTCTATTATCTATAATTATTATTCCTTTTGTGCTTATTACCTACGTAAGAGCCATTACCAATAATATTGAAAAGCATAAAAAAATAGCAAAAATAACATTCCCGTTATGGCTTTACGTAGCTGTAACTGGTGTTGTAGTTTATATCATGATCTCACCATATTATGTTAATTAATAAGACTTATAAACATAAAATAATTTTTATTCTTTTTTCTTTATTCTTTGTGTTTCAAACAAATGCACAATGCGCTATGTGTCGCGCGGTATTAGAAAATGCAGAAGGACAATCAGCAGCAGAGGGTATTAATGATGGTATCGTGTATTTAATGGCCATTCCTTACTTATTAATTGCTGGGATTGCTTTTTTTATTTATAAGAAATTCAATACAATAAAAAAATAAATAAGTATTTTTTAAACATTTATTGTAACATTTCTTTGCTTTATTAGTCTAATTATTAAGTCTAGAAATTGATTAATCAATCATAAAATGTTAGAAATTCATCAACTACACAAATCCTATCCTATAGGTGATTCAAGTTTACATGTTTTAAAAGGTATAGATCTTACTGTTGAAGATGGCGAGATGGTTGCTATTATGGGTTCATCTGGCTCTGGAAAATCTACATTGCTAAATATTATTGGCATGTTAGATGAAGCTGATTCTGGTGATTATATTTTAGATGGGTTACCAATAAAAAACCTCACAGAGAAAAAAGCAGCAGTTTATAGAAATAAATTTTTGGGCTTTATCTTTCAATCTTTCAATCTTATAAATTATAAAAATGCTTTAGAAAACGTAGCGCTTCCTTTGTATTACCAAGGAATGAAACGGAAAGAAAGGCAAGAGTTAGCCATGTTTCATTTGGGAAAGGTTGGTTTAACAAATTGGGCACATCACTTACCTAAGGAACTTTCAGGAGGTCAAAACCAACGTGTTGCTATCGCAAGAGCTTTAGCGGCAAATCCAAAATTATTATTGGCCGATGAACCAACAGGAGCTTTAGATATGGCTACTTCCTACGAAATAATGGAGTTTATCCAACAGTTAAATGATGAAGGAAAAACCATTTTAATAGTAACACACGAAGAAGATATTGCAAATATGTGCAAACGTATAGTGCGTTTACGAGATGGTGTCATTATGGAAGACAAAAAAGTTAACCAGGTAAGAGTTAGTCAGAATGTTTGATTTAGACCTTTGGAGGGAAATATTTCAGAGTATTAATAAAAACAGAACGAGAAGTTTACTGTCTGGTTTTACTGTGGCATTTGCAATATTGTTATTTGCCATTCTTTTTGGTATCGCCAATGGCCTGCAAAACACTTTTAAAGAAGCTTTTGGTACAGACGCAAATAATTCAATTGTAATATTTCCTGGTAGAACAACAAAAGCTTACAAAGGACTGCAAGTTGGAAGACAAATTCAGTTTAAAAACGATGATCGAGCCTATATTTTAGACGAATTTGGAGATAAAGTTCAGTATATCACATCTAAGGTTAATAAAAGTGTAAGCGCTTCTTTTAAAGGAGAGAAAAACAATTATGAAGTTCGGGGTGTTTATCCGGAGTATATGTTTATTGAAAACAATATAATCAAAGATGGACGCTATATTAATCAGAACGATTTAAACAATAAAACTAAGGTTGTTGTTATTGGAAGGGTTGTTGAGGATTATTTATTTTTTAAAGAAAATGCCATAGGTAAATACATAAATCTTAGTGGTATTCAATATAAAGTTGTTGGCGTTTTTACAGACGATGAAGGTGATAGGGAAGAAAGTGTTATTTACATGCCTATTACTACAACTCAGTTTGTTTATGGTAATAATGATTTTGTTGATTTAATTCATTTAACGTATAATCCAGAAATGAATTCAGATCAAGCATTAAATTTTGGCACTTCACTTACAAAACGATTAAAAGAACGGTTCTCTGTAGCCAGTAGTGATCAAAGAGCTATTAGAGTTCAAAATATGGCACAGGGCACCAAAGCCGTTGGACAAATGACTACAGGCTTAACTTTTATCATATTAATAATAGGTTTTGGAACCCTCATAGCGGGTGTAGTCGGAGTAAGCAATATTATGATTTTTATTGTAAAAGAACGCACAAAGGAAATAGGCATTCGAAAAGCATTGGGGGCCTCACCTAAATCGATAGTGTCTATTATTTTAATGGAATCTATACTTATTACTGCTATTGCGGGATATGTAGGTTTGTTGGCTGGTGTTGGTGTATTAAAGCTGGTTGGACCAAGTTTAAAAGAATATTTCATAAAAGACCCAAGCGTAAGTAGTGGTCTGGTAATTGGAGCTACTATAACATTAGTATTAGCCGGAGCAATAGCAGGATATTTGCCAGCTAAAAAGGCATCACAAATTAAACCCATTGTAGCACTAAGAAACGATTAAGTATGTTAAAATTTTTATTCGATAGAGATACCTGGCAAGAAGTTTTTGATAGCTTTAGTAAAAATAAACTAAGGTCTATTCTTACTATGGTAGGCGTATGGTGGGGAATTTTATTACTTATTGGTCTATTAGGCTCAGCTCGAGGGTTGGAAAATTCGTTTAATCGCTTATTCGGAAGTTTTGCAACTAATAGTGTTTTTATTTGGGCACAAAATACAAGTAAACCTTTTAAAGGGTTTCAAGAAGGTAAACAAATTCAATTAACATTAACAGACGCTAAAAAAGTTGAAGAAAATGTTCAGGGTATTGAATTTTTAGTTCCAAGAAATTTGAATCAATCTTTAGTCGTAAGAAAGTTCCTTTCCGGTAATTTTGGCGTTTATGGGGATTATCCATTGCTAGATCAGGTTCAAAAGAAAAAATTAATACATGGGCGGTTTATAAATCAAAATGATATCGACGATAATAAAAAGGTGGTCGCTATATCAGAAGATATTTATAAGCAATTATTTGAAAAGGATGAAATGCCAATTGGCGAGTATTTGCAGATAAACAGCATCAACTTTAAAGTAATTGGTATGTTTGAAACTGGTAATATGAATATGGGACCATCTGCCGATATGCATATCCCATTCACAACTTTTCAGCAAATTTACAACCAAGGGGATAGAATTGGTTGGATGATGATAACAGGAAAACCAGAATACGACATAAAACAAATTGAAGAAGACGCCAAACTGCTTCTTAAAAACTTAAATAATGTACACCCTAATGATAAACGCGCTTTTGGTAGTTTTAATTTGGGAAAAGAGTTTGCGAAAATCACAGGGTTTTTAACTGGTATGCAGTTTTTAACCTGGTTTGTTGGTATCGCAACACTTATTGCAGGTGTATTTGCTATTGGAAATATTTTATTAATTACAGTTAAAGAACGGACTAAAGAAATTGGCGTACGTCGTGCTTTAGGAGCAACACCTTATGAGATTAAAAGGCAAATAGTTGTAGAAGCTGTTTTTTTAACCATGGTAGCAGGCATATTTGGGATTATTTCTGGAGGATGGATTTTAATTGCTTTAGACCATTTCTTCGGGCAAGGCGATGATGCTGCCATAGTTAACGCATCAGTTTCCATAGGAGTTGTATTAATAGCGTTAATAATATTAGTTGTATTAGGAACTTTAATAGGGTTAATCCCTGCGTTTAAAGCCACAAGTATAAAACCAATAGAAGCCTTAAGAGAAGAATAAACAATCAAGAATAATAAAATGAATAAAACAGTAAAAATTATTTTAGTATTGGTAGTTGTAATACTATTGATATTCGTATTAAAGTATTTTAAAGACGCAAACGCTAAAGATGTAGTTGATTATAAGGTTGAAGAACCGTTTTACACATCAATTAGAACAAAAGCGGTAGCAACAGGAAAATTAAACCCGGAAGAGGAAATTGAACTGAAACCACAAATTTCTGGAATTGTCGACAAAATCTTGGTTGAAGAAGGCGATATAGTTAAGAAGGGTGATTTAATTGCAAAAATTAGAGTCGTACCAAATGAGCAAAGTTTGGTGAGTGCGAGAAGTAGAATTTCAAGTACCAAATTATCATATGATAATGCAAAGGTTCTACAAGATAGAAATAAAACACTTTTTGATAAAGGCGTTATTTCTGTTCAGGATTTCGAAAATGGTAAATTATCATTTGACCAGGCTAAAGAGGCACTGGCGCAAGCACAGAACGATTATCAAATTATTAGACAAGGGTCTATTTCTGGAGGTAGTTCTGCAAACACCAATATTATAGCACAAATATCAGGAACCATTTTAGAAATTCCAATCAGAGAAGGGGACCAGGTCATTCAAAGTAATACGTTTAATGCAGGAACTACCATCGCAACTATTGCCGACATGAGTCATATGATTTTTGAAGGAAAAGTAGATGAAGCCGAAGTTGGTAAATTAGAAGAAGGCAAAGAAATAAAAGTAATTTTAGGTGCTATTGGAGAAAAACAATTTCCTGCAAAATTAACTTTTGTGGCGCCTAAAGGTATTGAAGTAAATGGTGCTGTTCAATTTACTATTAAAGCCAATGTTACTATAGATGAAGGGACTAATATAAGAGCTGGATACAGTGCTAATGCAGAAATAGATATTGAAGGGAAAGACAGTGTATTTGCTATTAGAGAAGCCCTGTTACAATATAATCGAATTACAGAAAAACCTTTTGTTGAAGTACAAAAAGGTGATAATAAATTTGAAAAGAAAGACGTAACCTTAGGCTTATCGGATGGTATAAATGTTGAAATTACCGACGGCCTTAAAAAAGGTGATAAAATAAAAGTTTGGAATAAAGCATCGAAGGATAATGAAGATAAGGATGAAAATGATAATTAATATTAGAAAGACTAACATGAAAAATCATTTTACAATATTAGTGTTCCTGTTTGCATGTGTATCTATATATGCTCAAGATAAAAAATGGAGTCTTGAAGAATGCGTAAATCACGCATTAGAGAACAACATTACAGTAAAAAAAGGAGAAAACAGCTTGTTAAGTATGGAGCAGGATGTCATAGCGTCTAAAGGTAACTTTTTACCTTATGTTGGTGCCAATGTCTCTCAATCTTTAAGTATGGGTCAGTCCGAATTATTTCCTGGCAACTTTGTAGACAGAACATTTCATTCTACTAATGCTAGTATTAATGTGTCTCAAACCGTTTTTAACGGTTTTAGAAACCTTAATTTGTATAAACAGGCGCAACTTAATTTAGAATCGAATAAACTGGAATTAGCTAAAATAAAGGATGATATTTCTTTATTAGTTGTTAATGGATATTTGAATGTTTTATTCAATAAAGAGAATCTAGAAACTGCTAAAGCACAATACGAGTTTAGCCAAAAGCAATTAGAACAGGTTAAAAATCTGGTAAATGCAGGAGCGCAACCACGGGCAAACATTTATGATGCAGAAGCAACGCTTAGTTTGGATGAGCAAAATGTTACATTAGCTGAAAACAGCGTGAATTTAGCTTTACTGTCGCTGTCTCAACTCTTACAACTGCCTTACAATACGTTTAATGTTGAACCAATTAATATTATTAGTCCTTCGGAAGCATTGTTATATAAAGACATTACACCTGTTTTAAATTATGCTTTAGAAAACAGAAGTGAAATTAAAGCGGCGGAAAAAGGTATTGAAATAGCCAATATAGGAACCGAATTATCCAAAGCAGGTTATTTGCCAACTGTGTCTTTTGGTTACGGATTTAACTCGGGGGCTAATTTTTCAAACTTGATTAATTCTAATTCGTTTTTTCAGCAAATCAACGAAAATAAAGGGCATAGCCTTAGTTTCAGTGTTAACATTCCTATTTTTTCAAGATTTCAAAATAAAACGGCAGTTGCAAAATCTAAAATTCAAGAAGCAAACAGTCAACTTAATTTAGATCAGGCAAAGTTAGATTTAGAATCGAATATTCAACGCGCATATACCGATGCACAGGCAGCCTTAAAAGCGTTTTCGGCAGCAAAAAAATCGTTAGCATCGCAGGAATTAGCATTTGAGAACTCGAAAGAACGCTATAATATTGGTAGCATGACGTCTTTCGATTTAGATCAAGCGAGAGTTCGATTAATAAATGCACAATCTTCCTTAATAAATGCTAAGTACGATTTTGTTTTTAAGACAAAAGTTTTAGACTTTTACATGGGAAAATCTTTAACTAATTAATTTCGTGATAATACTAAATATAGAAACCGCTACAACAAATTGTTCGGTGTCACTTTCAAAAGAAGGAAAAACTATTGTTTTAAAGGAAGATTACGACAAAAACTATTCGCACGCCGAACGTTTGCATGTTTATATAGATGAAGTCTTAAAAGAAGCAGGTATTAGCGCAAATGATTTAAGTGCGATTGCTGTTAGTAAAGGTCCGGGATCTTATACAGGTTTGCGAATTGGAGTTTCTGCTGCCAAAGGACTTTGTTTTGCTTTAGATAAGCCATTAATTTCAATTTCAACATTAGAAGCTTTAGCACATCAGGTTACTTGTCAAGAAGGGGTAATTGTTGCCATGTTAGATGCACGCCGTATGGAAGTATATTCTGCAGTTTTTGATTCTAATCACAATAAAATTCGTGAAACAGAAGCTCAAATTTTAAATGAACAATCTTTTAATAGTTATTTAGAAAAAGGTAAAGTTTATTTTATTGGAAATGGTGTTGAGAAAACGAAAGCATTATTAAATCATCCCAATGCTGTATTTATTGAAGGCAAATTACCATCGGCCAACGAAATGAGTTTATTAGCAAATAAAAAGTTCAAAATAAGCGCGTTTGAAGATGTCGCTTATTTTGAACCTTATTATTTAAAAGATTTTGTGGCTTTAAAGCCAAAATCTTAACCTTGTTTTCTTATTTCTACGTGATGTGGATATGGAATTTCGATACCAGCTTTATCTAGTGCTTCTTTTACATTTTCAGTAATACCGAAATATACTGCCCAATAATCTTCAGAATTACACCAAGGTCGAACTGCAAAGTTAATCGAGCTGTCTGCTAATGCTGAAACATTTACTGTAGGTTCAGGTGTTTTAAGCACCTTTTGGTGCGACGTTAAAACAGTCATTAATACTTCTTTTGCTTTCTTAATATCAGAATCATAACTAACACCAAAAGTTAAATCTACGCGACGTGTACCTTCAGTAGTATAATTAATAATATTACCATTTGATAAAGCACCGTTTGGAATAATAACTTCTCTATTAGATAAGCCTGTTAATTTAGTAGTGAAAATTTCTATTCGTTTTACAACGCCCAATTCGCCTTGAGCTTCAATTAAATCACCAATTTTAAAAGGTTTAAAAATCATAATCAATACACCGCCTGCAAAATTTCCAAGCGAACCTTGAAGTGCTAAACCAACAGCTAAACCTGCCGCGGCAATAATGGCTGCAAACGAGGTGGTTGGTACGCCTAAAGTGCCTAAAAGTGTAATGATTAATAATATTTTTAATCCCCAACCTAGAAGATTTGTTAGAAATTTTTGAAGACTTTCCTCATAATTGCTCTTAGTCATTACTTTTCGGGTTGTCTTCAGGATTTTTTTAATAATCCATGAGCCAATAATCCAAATAAGAATGGCGCCTATTATTTTAAGTCCGTATTCTGTAGCTAAATCAATCCACTTTTGTGTATCAATGTTTTCCAATTCCATAATTTTATTTATAATAGATTAATGTTCAAATTTAAAAACTTTATAAAGAAACAGCAGTAAAATACTAGTTAAGTTTTATAAAAAACAACTAATTAAAGCGATAATGGCAGGAACCGCCTGTACATAAAAAAGTTTTATTTGCTTTGTAGAGTAAGACCCGTAAATACCGGCAATAGTCACACAAATAAGAAAAAAAATGGCTATGGTTATATCTTTTTGAATGATTGAAAATAGTAAACCGGCGGCCAAAAAACCATTGTATAATCCTTGATTTGCGGCTAACACTTTTGTTTCTTCAGCATATTCTTTAGATTTTAATTTGAAAGTTTTTATGCCTTTGGGTTTGGTCCAAAGAAACATTTCCAATATTAAAAAATAAAAATGTTCGAAGGCAACTAAAGCTATTAATAAAGTTGTTAAAAAAGTCATTCTTTTATTAGTTTTATAGCTTCTTCAACTTCTGTTACTGGTAGTTTACAAGCTTTATTTACACAAACATAAATAAATGTTTCCCTTGAGACATATCTATTTTCTAATAAGGGTAAGTTGTTTTCATCGGTACTTCCCGCAATTAATTTATTAGGAATGTATGTTTTATTTAATTCAAACAATTTTTCTTTTGCGTCGTCTCCAACAATGGCAACTTCATAAAATGGGTAGGAATAGTTCATCATTAAATCTAACCAATTCGAAAAGTTAGAAGGATATTCCTTTATTTCGGGTTTTACATTGTTTAAAATGGTTAACGCCGTAATTCTATAATTTTCGTCATCGAAATAATGCGACAATTTAAATAGGTTTTTCGCCATAATTGAATTGCTTGCAGGAATTACGTTGTCTCTATAGTCAATACTTCTAGAAACTAAAGTACTGTCTGTGTTAGAAGTGAAATAGAACATCTTATTTTCTTCATTTAAGAAATGTTCGAAAGTGTAATCTGCTAATTCTTTCGAGGTATTCAACCATTTTTCGTTTAGCGTAACCTCATAAAGAGCTAAAAAGGCATCAATGGTAGTGGCATAATCTTCAAGATAACCATTTATAGTACTTTGTCCGTATTTATAACTGTGATTTAATCCACCATCCTTTCGAAGTTGATTGTATTTAATAAAAGCTGCATTCTTCTCAGCGGCATATAAATAATCGTTATCATCAAATACGCGGTATGCGTCAAGATAAGCTTTAAGCATTAGAGCATTCCATGATGTTAATGACTTATTATCTAATCTTGGTTTTGACCTGTTATTTCTATTTTCAAAAAGAATTGTTTTCCAGCTTTTTGTTTTTGCTGTTAATACTTCTTTAGTTATTTTATGCTTATTAATAATTGTAGAATCGTTTTCTGTTCTAATAAGCACATAATTATCATGTTCCCAAAGTCCGTAATTATTAATGTTGTAATAATCCGAAAAAATCTCAAAATCACCTTTTAAAAGTGTCTGAAGTTTTTCTTTTTGCCACACATAAAAAGCGCCTTCTTCTAATTTACCTTCTCTGTTTTTACTGTCGGCATCTAATGAAGAATAAAAAGCCCCATTTTCAGTAGTCATATCTCGACTTATATATTCTAAAGTTTCGGTAACTACGTTTTTATATAATTCATTTTTTGTAATGAGATAAGCATCGGAATAAAGGCTTACTAACTGGGCATTATCATAAAGCATTTTTTCAAAGTGAGGTATATGCCATTTACTATCTGTAGAATATCTGGAAAATCCCCCACCAACATGGTCATAAACGCCACCATAAGCCATTTTTGTAAGTGTTAGATTTACAAATTCTAATAATTTTTCATCGTTGTTTTGGTGTGCATATCGCAATAAAAACTGATAATTGTTGGGCATCATAAATTTAGGAGAACTATTCATTCCGCCTTCCTTGGTATCAAATTTTTTTGACCAATTTTCTACTAAAGTTTCAATAAAAGTGTTTTCAAATACAGGTTCGTCAGTGTTTAAATTAACCAGATCTATTGTTTTTATACCTTGTTCCAACTTGTCGGCATATTCATAAAGCTTTTTAGGGTTATCAATATATATTTTTGAAATTTGATTTAGTGCTTGGAGCCATTGTTCTTTCTTAAAATAAGTACCACCCCAAACAGGTCTTCCATCTGGTAAGGCAATGACATTCAAAGGCCAGCCACCACTTCCTGTCATAAGCTGTACGGCGTTCATATAAACTTGGTCTACATCGGGACGTTCTTCTCTATCAACTTTTATATTTATGAAGTTTTTGTTCATTACTTGGGCCACCAAACTATCTTCAAAACTTTCCTGTTCCATTACATGGCACCAGTGGCAGGCTGCATATCCAACACTTATAAGCATTAACTTTTTCTCTTCTTTTGCTTTAGCCAAAGTTTTATCGTTCCAAGCATGCCAATCAACAGGGTTATGGGCGTGTTGCAATAAATAAGGACTAGATTCATTAATCAAAGCGTTAGTGAATTTTTGTTCCATAATTTCTTGATTCTGACCTTTACAACCTATTATAGTTATTGCTAATAAGAATATAATGTATTTCATAATCCAAATTTAACGAAAATTAAATATAAAAAAAGCGTTCAATGATTGAACGCTTATATTATTTTTTTTAGAGAATTTCTAATCTACTTCAAAGGTTATTTTAACATTTACTCTAAATTCTGTTACTTCACCGTTAGAAACGCTAGCACTTTGGTCTTGAATATATACAGAGCGAATATTTTTTACACTTTTTGAAGCATGTTTTACTGCTTTTTTAGTTGCTTCTTCCCAACTTTTGTCTGAGTTTGCTAAAACTTCAATTACTTTTAGTACTGCCATGATATATGATTTTTAAATTTATAATTTCGTAACTCCTTTAAAGATACCTGTTTTTTGACACAATTATTGTAAAAAAGTCACAAAATTAATGGTCCAAGTGATTGGTTTAAAGAGTTTTTTAATAATTAAAATTTAAGTAATTTTTAGTTGATTTATCCGTTAACTGCTTCAACCATCTCTACTTTACCTGGGAGCATTTCTTTAAGCATATTTTCTATACCGCTCTTCAAAGTATATGTAGAAGAAGGACAGCCGCTACAAGCGCCTTGCAACAAAACACTCACGTTTTTGTTTTTTGGATCGTATGAAATAAACTGAATATTTCCACCATCACTAGCTACAGCAGGTTTTACATATTCTTCAAGAATATTTATGATTTCTTTTGAAATATCATCTAAGCCTTCATACTGATTATCTAATTGTGAAGTTGATTTTTTCAATGTTTCAGCAGCATTTGGCAATACCACATCTTTTCCATTTTCAATGTAACTTCTAATGAATTCTCGTAGTTCTATGGTTATGTCTTGCCATTCAGCAATATCATATTTGGTAATCGACACATAATTTTCGTCAATAAAAACACTTTTCACAAAGGGAAAATGAAATAACTCAGTTGCTAATGGTGATAATTTTGCGTCGTCAATAGAAGTGAATTCAAATAGAGCAGTCACTATTTTTTTATTGGCAACAAATTTCATTACCGCTGGATTCGGAGTGCTTTCTGCATAAACAGTAATTGGAACTTTTTTCGATTCTGAAGACTCTTCAATTACTATGCCTCCTTCATTTAAGTAAGATTCAATTTGTTCTGCCACTTCATCTTGCACATCACTCCATTCTACAATATTAAAACGTTCAACAGCTATAAAATTTGAAGTGAGATATACCTTTTTAACAAAGGGTAAATAAAATAATTGTTGTGCTAATGGCGATGATTTTGCTTCATCGATATTGTTAAACTCGAAACTTTGATGTTTGGTTATAAACTCGTTTATTTCGAATTTAATTATGTTATTATTTGATGTTTCTTGCACGGAAACCTTGAAAGTATTCATTTCAGCTAATTTTTGACAAAAATACTAAAAGAAAACTTTAGTTATCCATATATTTGAGTTTAGTTGGCTCTTTAAGAGTTGAAAAGATAAAGGTTAATCTTTATTTTTTTATGCGTAATTTTTTAAAAAGGAAGGTGTTTGTATAAATGCAGACCTACAAGATAAAGCATATGAGTTTTAAAAATGGTTTAATGGCTGTGATAGGAGTGTTCTTCACTTTTATTGCGACTTCTCAGGAAGGCTTACCAATTTATACCGATTATCTAACCGATAATTATTATTTAATTCATCCATCTATGGCCGGTGCGGCTAATTGTAGTAAGATAAGATTAACGGCGCGCCAACAATGGTTTGGGCAAGCTGATGCTCCTAAACTTATGACATTAAGTATTAACGGAAGAATTGGAGATACACCATCGGGAGTTGGAGGTATTTTATACACCGATAAAAATGGCTATCATTCGCAAACTGGAGCGTATGCAACGTATGCACATCATTTAATGTTTTCAAGAAGTGAAGTAGATTTAAATATGCTTTCATTTGGTTTAAGTGCAGGTTTCATTCAATATAAATTAGACGAAACATCGTTTTTGTTTGATGGACCAGACCCTATTATTGACGGCATTGTTCAGAATGAAACAAATTTTAATATGGACTTGGGTGTTTCATATCATTTTTTAGATTTTTATGCACATGGAACTGTAAAGAACGTATTGAAAAATGCGGGTGTTAATAATGATATTGAGATAACTAGTAATTTAACAAGATACTTGCTTTCTGCTGGTTATGTTTTTAGTAAGTATGGAAGTGAATGGAGCTACGAACCATCACTTATGTATCAATATAAAGATGGTACTAAAGAAGCGTCTATAGATATTAATGCGAAAGCTTACAAGAAAATGGATTTCGGTAAAATATGGGGTGGGTTATCTTATAGAACGAGTTTGGATGGTGCGCAATACAGAACAGGTTCCGGCGCAGTAGCTAGTCAAAAACTACAGCAAATCACACCAATTTTGGGAGTGAATTATGATAATTTTATGTTTGCTTACACTTACACTTATCAAAGTAATTCTGTGGTGTTTACAAATGGTGGATTTCATCAATTTACTTTAGGATATAATTTTAATTGCAGACGTGAACCTTATTCTTGTAACTGTCCTGCAGTTAACTAAAAAAAAGAGGCTCGAATTTCAAGCCTCTTTTTTTTAGTTCCATGTATATTGCTTCCTCTTAGCTTGTTCTTTTATGGCTTTTGTCATGGCATTTTCTAACCCGTTTTTGGTTTCAGTTTTTTGTTCTGAAATATATACTTTGCGTTTTGAATTTAAATCTTGAATTTTATTTTGAATAATTTCACGCTCTTTCTTTTTAGCAGAAACATAGTTTTTTATTTCAGTTGTCGATTTTCCTTTTAACTCTTCAGGTAAAGCATCGTCTTTTATGGCTTCCACCGAAATTTCATTTAACTCAACAGCATCGACCAAATCCCATTGTTCATTTTTATATAAATGAGAACTTTTACTTACTGTTCTGCTAACCGCATTAGCTTTACTATAACCTTGAGCGTTGTTGTCTTGTTCGGCTTGTAATGCTATTTTTTGTTTTCCTAATTTACCGTAAATCACGTAGGTTTTGTTTAGTTTCTGGTTTAATATAAGTATTTCATCATCATAAGGAGAAACAATATGAACTGTTGTTTGGTTTTGATTAATAGCCATATAATCACCATTTGTTAGAGTAGCACCATCTTTCCATGATGTTGAAATTCCTTGATTGTAATCACCACAAAAAATGGTGTTAATTGTAACATCTTTTTCTTTAGCATTTGCAGAAGCGTTCTTATAACTCACCTTTCCTTGAGTAAACGGCTCGTTTCCGGCAATAAAAATGAGTTTTAAATCGTCTGGATTTTTACCCCAATTTAATTGGTTTAATGAGGTCTGTATTACTTGTCCGCAATATTCCTCACCTCCATTTGTGGTTAACGAAAAAAGCTCTTTTGAGATTTCATCTAAATCGTTGCTAAAAGATAATACCTGCCTGATGTAGCCTTCATTTCCATTTAACCGATCATTACCATATTCATATAATGCAATTTCTAAATTTGGTTTTTTTGTGCCACATTTTGCATATGATAATTCATTTACAATATCCCAAAGTTGTGCTTTTGCCTGGTCTATTAACCCGTCCATACTATTACTTGTGTCGAGTAAAAGTGCCACTTTAATATATTGTTCGTTGGGGTTGTGTTTTAGAATTTCTGATTGAGCGTAGCTATTGGCTTGTTTTTTGTTGTTTGCGTTACAAGCTGTAAAAGCTATAAACGCCATACCAAATAAGAGTGTTTTAAATTGTGTTTTCATGATTTAATTGTTTTTTTGATTAACACCGTAAAGCTAGGTGCAACATATTTCTTAAAAAAAGCAGATTGAGTGAATGGCTTACTTGAATGAGTGATTAACACTTGTAATTATGTAAACAAGCTATTTTAGTGCGTAAACCATGCTTTTTTGTGAAATCATCATTTTATTTTATCAGGTAAAGTGCGTAAGTTTATATAATATTACACGTTAGATGAGATTAGTAATTAAACAAATATTGTTTTTATGTTTTCTGTTTTGCACCACATTTTTGTTGGCGCAAGAAAACAGCAATTTGCCAAAGTTTACCGTAAGAGGTTCTGTGGTTGAGAGTAATACTAATAACCCCATTCCAAATGTAAATATTGAGGTAAATGGAGGTTCTTATGCCACAACTGATTTATCTGGAAATTTTAGAATTGAAGGCAGAAAAGGGGATGAACTTACCATAAAGCACAAAGATTTTGAAACAGTTTATTATACTATTCAAAGTAATGAAAGAATAAAAGTGGAGGTGCAGCCAAGCGAAGAAGACATACAATATTCTAAAAAAAAGTATTCAAGAACAAGCCCCGAATTATTTAAATCGCTTATTGATTCTGCAGAAACCTATTTAAAAAAGGATGCTAAAATGAGTATTCAGTTTATTGAAAAAGCTTTAGGTGCTGGCAATTCCTCAAAAGAAAATGCTGAGGCTTATGAAGTTTTGGGCGATATTTATTTGTACTGGAAACAGTACGATTTAGCGGTTTCCAACTACCGAATTAGTATTCAAAACAATAGTGCCAATACTGTTAAATTGAAATTGGCGAGTGCTTATAGACAAAATAAAAATTATCAAGAAAGTCTTCAAATTTATAACGGCATTAACAAAAGGGAATTGTCGAATTGGCAATTAGTTGAATTGTACGAAGGATTAGGAGATGTTTATCTGCTAACAAAATCATACCAATCATCCATAGACGCGTATAATGGAGGCTTAAAAGTGGCTCAAAAACATTTAATTTCACCAAAAGTAACCGATTTAAATTCTAAAATAGCCCAGAGTTATAATGCAAAAGGAGAAACTCAAAAAGCGGAAGGTTTTTTTAATCAATCCTTAAAACTTGCTAATAGTCAGAACAAACAAAGGGCGGTTGAGGAAAAAATTAAAGTAGCAGATTTTCAAAATGAGAAAAACAATTATTCAGGCGAAATACAACTCAGAATAGAAGCTTTAAAGGAAATTAGAGACCTGCAAAAAGAATCTGAACTCGATAATGAAAGTCCGTTAACCCCACAAAAACAAAATTACAAAATTGGTAATGCTTTTGCTCAAAAAAGAGATTATGTGAATGCGATCCCCTATTTAAAGAAAAGTATAGCAGAAGCCGATACCAATGAAGATTTAATAGTTCAAAAGGATGCTACTCGAAAACTGTCGGAAGTTTACAGAGATGCAGGAGATTTTAACAAAGCACTTATTGCTTACCAAAGCTATGTGGATTTAGTTGATAAATTGTATTCAAAAAAAGAACAGGAAATATCGCAAGCAGCGCGGTTTAGTAAAGATATTGTCGCTAAACAAAACAGAATATTAAGTTTGGAGAGTGATCGAGCCTTATCTGAAAGTAAGTACCAATTAACAAACGAACAGGCGAAGGGTCAAAAACTTATAATTTACTCTTTAATTGGAGGGGTTATACTGCTATTGATTGCCGGATTTTTAATGTTTAAGTACATTAAACAACAACGATTGGCAAATAATTTATTGGCATTAAAAAGTTTGCGAAGCCAAATGAATCCGCATTTTATTTTCAATGCCTTAAATTCGGTGAATAGTTTTATTGCCTCAAATGATGAAAGAGCCGCCAATAAATATTTAACCGACTTTTCATTATTGATGCGTTCCGTTTTAGAAAATAGTGAAGAAGATTTTATCCCGTTGGAAAAAGAAATAGAACTTTTAGAACTATATACTAAACTGGAACATTTTAGATTTCAAGATAAGTTTGATTATAACATCACTATTGATAAAAACATTCATGTAAACGATTTTGTAATTCCGCCTATGTTGCTTCAACCCTATATTGAAAATGCTGTTTGGCACGGATTGCGATACAAAAAAACGAAAGGGCATTTAGAGATAGCTGTATCTCAATACAGTCCAGAAGAAATTAAAATAACCATAACTGATGATGGTATCGGACGAGAAAAATCGAAAGCTTTAAAAACTGAAAATCAGAAAAAACAAAACTCAAAAGGCATGGGAAATATCAAAAAAAGGGTTGCTATTTTAAATGCCATGTATAAAGATAAAGTTGATGTTTTTATTGGTGATTTTCAAGATATAGAAGACACAGGTACAAAAGTTGTAGTAACACTTAAAAAGGATTAAATGAAACTAACCTCCATAATCGTCGAAGATGAAGAAACAAGCAGAGAGATACTTAAAAACTATCTGAAAAAGTATTGCCCAAATGTTTTAATAGTTGGTGAAGCTTCAAACGTAGACGAAGCTTTGGTGTTAATTCGAAACAACTCATTAGATTTGGTGTTTTTAGATGTAGAAATGCCTTATGGCAATGCGTTCGATTTACTCGAAAAGGTAGGTGATATTAATTTCGAAACCGTATTTGTAACCGCCTATAATCAATATGCCATGGATGCCTTAAATGCGCATGCTTCATATTATTTAATGAAACCCATTTCAATAGACGAACTTATTAAAGCGGTAGATTATGTTACCGAAATTAAAACTAAAGAAGATGCTTTGCAAGATCAGGTGCTTGTGCCAAAGACCAATAGCGTTAGTGGTAAAATTACCATTCCACAATTAAACGGTTTCGAGGTGATTAATAGCGCTGATATTTTATATTGCAAAGCCGATGATAATTACACCGAAATTCATCTCAACACCAACAAGAAAAAAATAGTAAGTAAGACGTTAAAATACTTTGAAGATATTTTAATTGATGGTAGTTTTGCAAGAGTACATAAATCGTATTTAGTCAACGTAAACGAGGTTGTAAAATACGTTAAAGGAAAGGGTGGAAGCGTGGTGCTTAGTAACGGAAAAGAAATCATGGTTTCTGGGTCAAGAAAGTCTGCTCTTTTATCATATTTCCAATAAAATAATTAATAGTCAATAAAAAATAATCAATATTTATAATGCCAGTAATAAAATCAGTAGAAGGAAAATCACCTCAAATACCAGACGATTGTTTTGTAGCCGAAAACGCAACTATAGTAGGCGATGTACAGATGGGAAGCCAATGCAGTGTATGGTTTAGTGCTGTTGTTCGTGGCGATGTAAATTATATTAAAATGGGCAATAAAGTAAACGTACAAGATGGTGCAGTGATTCATGCCACTTATTTAACGGCTCCAACTAATATTGGAAATAATGTATCAATTGGGCATAACGCCATTGTGCATGGATGTACTATTCACGACAACGTTTTAGTGGGAATGGGAAGTATTATTATGGACGACTGCGTTATTGAAAGCAATAGTATTATAGCAGCGGGCGCGGTAGTTACACAAAAAACAAGAGTAGAATCAGGAAGTGTTTACGCAGGTGTTCCAGCAAAAAAAGTAAAAGATATCAGTCAAGAATTAATCTCTGGTCAAATAGACCGTATCTCAAATAATTACATTAAATATTCAGGTTGGTTTAAAGAGTAATTTTTGAATTCCTTTGAAAAAAGGAGCCTCTTTTCAGTGAGCGTTACCCAAGGGTCGGGCTTTTCGCTATACCTACCTGCCGGCAGGCAGGTCTTTTTTTAAAGCTTCGCTTCGATATCTTCAACCAAAAAATATTTTGGTTTCGATAGTATCAAAAAAGGATGCCGCTTCAATCCCTAACACAAAAGCCGAACAATCAAAATATTAAGTGTTTCACTTCAAATTTATCATCTAGAAGAGCTGTCATAACTTCAGGACTTCCATTGGTAAAAAATTGACAAGTCGCTTTTCCTTTTGAGTTGTTTATTAAATCATACTTTTCCAAAACAGCTTTTGTTTGTCTAGCAACAGCTTCTCCAGAATCGATTATTTTCACGTGGTCTGGAAGTAACTCTACTAGCAGAGGCATTAAATAAGGGTAGTGAGTGCAGCCTAATACTAAATAATCAATATCAGCTTCTATCATAGGTTTTAAATAGATACTTAATAGCGCTTTCATCTCTTCAGAAAAAAGTTTACCATTTTCAATAAGCTCCACAATACCTTCGCCAACTTGTTCAATTACTTTAATATGGCTGGCAAACAAACCAGATGTTTTTGAAAATAATTCACTACTTAACGTGCCTTTAGTTGCTAAAATTCCAATAGCATGTGTTTTAGATTGTAAAGCTGCAGGTTTTATGGCAGGTTCAATACCAATAAAGGGTAA
>Ga0102812_10000863_pt1 | contig 21499 bp, 19 predicted proteins | sample ColrivemetaGS713_FD_79334 | JGI IMG/M metagenome (GOLD analysis project Ga0102812, IMG submission 79334) | Estuarine microbial communities from the Columbia River estuary - Flood tide ETM metaG S.713 | ecosystem: Environmental > Aquatic > Marine > Intertidal zone > Estuary | place: USA...
AAACGGGGTCGCCGTAAATACCTAAGTCTGATTGTGCTTCAAACTCAATCCAAGTTTTGCCAGTGTCTTGGCTAAAATAAATCTCATCAATATTTGCAGCCGCCACAATTTCTGCTTTGTTTAAGGGATTAATGGCAATGCTTGGTTCGTTCGGTTGATTTTTTTTAGTGTTTACTTTAACCTTAGTTATTTGTGCTTGCGACAAAAACATATTGAGGATTAAAAGGATACTGAAAGCGTACTTCATAACACAAAAATAACTCGGTTCTTTATTCATTTGGCAGTATTGCTTATTTTTGGAGATTGCACTATTACTTAATTATGTTAAAGCACGTTTATAAATATCTAGTCCTTTTATTTTTCCTAGTTCTTATTACAAGTTGTATTACAAATCAACCCACTAATCGTAATTCTTTTTCTAAGCAAGAGCGGTTTAAAGAAGCTATGGAGCATGAATTTGATAAAACGCACGATAAAAAGCTAGGATATATACCTACAGACAGATTGCTAAAAGCGTTAAATTATTATAAAGAACAAAGTCTGCTTAAAGGGAAAACTAGCCCTGCTTTTGCAGATATCGAATGGAAAGAGCGTGGTCCGAATAATATTGGTGGAAGAACACGAGCTATTTTGTTTTTGTCCGCTACCAAAGTTTTAGCTGCTGGAGTTACAGGCGGTTTATGGAAAACAGACGATATTACAGCTAGTAACCCCTTTTGGAAACAGGTAGATACATTTGCGTTAAGCACTATAAATGTATCTTGCATAGCACAAGACCCAAATAGCTCAAGTACACTATATTTGGGTACGGGTGAGGCATTTGGTAATCTTGATGCAACTGTGGGTAGTGGCATATATAAATCTACCGACGGTGGAATAAGTTGGTCTGTGCTAACAAGCACACAGTTTACAGGACCTAGTTCTGATTTTTCTTATGTTGCAAGTATTCTTGTTACTGGTAATGGTGATGTGTATGCTGCTACAAAGGGATATTATTGTAATTCAAAAGGTGGGTTAATGAAATCTACTGATGGTGGTTCTAATTGGTCAAGAGTTATTGGTACAGATGGAACTGGGGGGTGCGGTACTGGAGCTGATTTACAAGGAAGAAATCTAGCTGAAAACAATGCCGGTGATTTATTTTTTACTTCAGCATACCCAAGCGGACACATTTATATCTCGAATAAAGCAACCCACGGTACAAATGTGGGCAATAGTGGAAACTGGGCTGATATAACACCTAGCGGCAGTTGGGAACGTATTGAAATGGGTGTTTCTAAAAAAAGTGGAAGTGGTGTTTTATTTGTTGCTTGCGAAGGCAGCGGTAGCAATGATGTAACGGGACTTTTTTTAGTAAAGATAAGGGAGCCAATTGGTCAAGTAGAGCTGTACCAACAATATGCGATCAAGGAAGTAACTCAGGAGCAGGGCCATATACGCGTGGTCAGGCTTGGTATGATTTGGTAGTAGAAATAGACCCACTTTATGATAGCGTTGCTTATTTTGGGGGTATAGACTTATTAAAAACTGAAGATTCAGCAAAGTCATTTAGTCAGATTACTACTTGGTCTACTTATTGGCCATCTACCTATGGCTGTAATTGTTGCAGTGGTTCTGCACCACCTAATATTCATGCCGATCAACATGCTCTCGTTTTTAATCCATACACATCCAATGCTGCATTAAGTGGCAATGATGGTGGATTATATTATTCCACCAATATGAATAACTCAACTCCTACGTGGACGGATAAAAACCAAGGATTTAATGTAACGCAGTATTATGCCATTGCAACTCATCCTTCAGATGGTGATTATATATTGGGAGGAACACAAGACAATGGGAGTCATAAACTAACTTCATATGGAACCGGAACAGGCACATCTGTAAGCGATGGGGATGGCGGATTTTGCCATATAAATCAGAATAATGATAAATATCAGCTTACATCTTATGTCGAGAACAATTACTTTTTTTCAAGTGATTTTGGGTCGAATTTTAACTATCGAGAACACACAAATACGAGCACAGGTAGATTCATAAATCCTACGGATTTTGATGATGCAAATAATAGATTGTTTTCAGCCGGAGATGTCAATGTTTTAGAATTAAGAGAAGTATTGGGAGATACATTAAAAAGATCTACCTACAATTTAGGCTTTAATGGAAATGAACTTACTGCCTTAAAAGTTTCTCCGAATAATTCAAGTACTTTATATGTTGGGGACGATGCGGGAAATATTTATAAAATTACAGGAAGATCTACAACTCCGGCAAAAGCCACTTGGGGAGGTAATGTTGGAGCAAACGGCTATATCTCAAGTATTGATGCGTGGGAAAGCACCTCAGGAAATGATGATAGTCTTTTGGTAACGCTATCCAGTTATGGTGTTAATTCTGTTTATCTAACAGTAAATGGCACAAACAGCACACCTACTTGGACTGATATTGACGACAACAACACGCTGCAAGATATTCCTGTTCGGTGGGGTATTTTTAGTAAAGAGTCGCACAGCAAAATCTTTATTGGTACTGATGTTGGCGTTTTAGGCACCAATAGTATTAATGGTAATTCTACTCCTTGGACCTTGGTAAATAACGACCAGCTGCCTTTTGTTAGGGTGGATATGATGGAGTATGACGCAGATGATAATCTTGTAATTGGTACACACGGGAGAGGCATCTGGGAAACTCAACAACCTTGTAATTTGGCGAGTGAATTGCCTACAACTGCCGGAACATATACATCCGCCATTTCGCATAACGACGACAGTTTTACTTGTTTTTGTACCTCTGCTGGAGAATTATTATTGGCTCTTGACACCTTTGGGAGCGGAGCAGTGGTGCCGGAAACGGGTGTTAGTCTGCAAATAGCGGGATCTGGAAATAGCACTATTTCTTGGAGTACTAGTGGGGGAATAATTACCAACCCCAATGGGGGAGCTATAATAGACAGAAAATGGAATGTTACGCCAACTACACAGCCAAGTGACACAGTAAAAATACGTTATTTCTTTACAGCGGCTGAGTATGCCGACATTGTTACAGCTTGCGGTAGTCTTTCGCCATCTACAACAATTACAAATCCCAATCAACTTAATTTTTACAAACTATTTGGCAGTTCTGTTTTTGCCGATCCACATGCATCAGGGGCCAGCGGTATTATTTTAAGCCACGGAAGTACACCTAGTACTTCGGTTTGGACGTATAGTTCTTCTGGCTCGGACCACATAGGCGACTTTTTAGTTACCTCTTTTTCTGGCGGCGGTGGGGGTGGCGGTGCCAATGGGGGTGCTTTGCCTGTTAGCGTTATGAGTTTTGATGTAAAGCGATTGGATGAAAAAGAAGCACTTATGGTGTGGAAAACAGCTTCTGAATTTAACAATAAGGGTTTTGAAATTGAACGCAGTTATAATAATTCAAAGTTTGAAACAATTGGCTGGGTAAACGCATCTGAAAATTCAAACCAAGTGAATGAGTATATGTTTTTAGATACGGCACTAAACCCAACGGGCGATTTTGTTTACTACCGTTTCAAGCAATTAGACTACGATGGAAAATTTGAGTACTCAGAGATTAAGCGTTTAAAACTTTCTGATGTTTTTGGTGCCGTATTGGTTTATCCAAACCCTGCGAGTAGCCTAATAACCGTGAGAACTGAAGATTTAATTGAAATTAGAATATTGGATTTGAATGGTAGTGCACTAATCGAGAATAATAAATCTGAAATAACAAACATAAGCAACCTGCCTAATGGTGCATATGTAATTGAGGCTAAAACGCTTAGAGGCACAGAATACAGGAAGTTTATTAAAAATTAAATTAGCGAATAAGCTCAACTACACCTGAATAGGTATCCTTCTGCTCTTCGTTTCCGAGGTTTAAAATGTAGAAGTAGGTTCCATCTGGCAATGTTTGGTTGGTATTAAATACCTTACCGTTCCAACATTCATTTGGGTTTTCTGTTTCGAATACTTTTTCGCCCCAGCGGTTGTAAATGCTTAACAGGTAATCCGAGCAATCCAGGTTCTTACCTTTCATTTTAAAACAATCATTTACTCCATCATTATTTGGTGTAAAAACATTATACAAGGTTATTTCTGGATTAGCCTGACTGTTTATTACTAGTTCTAATGTATCGGCACTTTCGCAATAGCTACCTTTGTTAATAGTAAGAATAATGTTGTAAGTACCAGAGTCTGTGTAATTATACTTAGGCATTCTTTCTGTACTACTATTTCCGTCACCAAACTCCCATAAATAGTTGGTGGCATTGGTAGAATTGTTTTCTAATGTAAGCTTATCTGTACAAGGTTCGTAGCTTGCGTTAATAGCCGCTTCTCCACCTTCAAATACTAAAATAATTCGCTCATAATCATCGGATATATTGCATGAATTGGAGTCGATTACGGTAAGCTTTACAATGTATGTGCCCGGCTCAGAGTAAGTATGTTGCGGATTAACCTCGCTAGAAGTAGTGCCATCTCCAAACTCCCAAAAAAGGGAATCTCCCAAAACACTTTTATTAGTGAAAAACACATTTAATGGCCCGCAACCAATGCTAGGTGATGCAATAAAATCTGCTATTACGGCTGTTTTTATTTGTAAGTCTATTTTAAATGAAGCATTACTGCATCGCACACTAGGGTTGGTTTTAAAAACAGCACCGTTTGATGTAGGGAAATCACTAATTTGGCTTCCTTGACCAAATCCTGGGCAACTGCTGCAAACGCTTTGATACATTACACCTTTTTTATCGAATCGGCTAGTTCCTCCGTCTACGTGGTCGTCTGTTTCGCTACCTCCAAAATAGGTAGCATAGAGTAACGATGATGCATCCTTATCTAAAACAATAATGTAAAAGTCGTTCCCATCAGTCGATTTTTGATGTGCATCTGCGGTAATAGGCATATTGTTTGTACTGCCGGGATTATGGTTTCTATCAACGTCAGAACCCCAACCAGAAAAGTAAATATGGTCACACACATCTACCAAAAAAGCACTCGGCGAGAGGTTTGCATAATTATCGGTATTGCCAAAGGTGGTTTGTAAATCTATGTTTCTTAGCAGCGTATCTATTCTAAAAATAAACAGACCTTTATTGTCTTCTCCATAGGCAATAGATGATTTGGAAAGGCTTCCTTCTGTTTGCCCAGTGGCATAAATTCTGTTTTTGGAATCTATGTCTATAAAATAAATTTGATCGTAAGCGGGAGTGCCCCAATATGTTAATCGTTTTAGAGCTTTTGTGGATTTGTCGAACATGGCAATTACGCCATCTACACCAGAATTTTTGCTTTTTTGATAAGCAGTATCAGAAGCGGGCAAGTTAGAACTCGTAGTTCCACCGGCTACATATATATTTTGATGATTATCGAGCTTAATGCTGTAAAATGCATCTTGTCCACTTCCACCCAAGTAAGTTGCCCATTCTAATTGAGAGCAGTCTTCGTTTAACTCAAATAAAAAACCAGAGAATGAACCACTTAAGGTGTTTTGAATTTCGTTTTTTACCGTAAGTTGATCGGATTGAGTAACCGATGCCACAAATGGGTGTCCATTATCATCCGTTAGAATATCGCCTCTGTAATCATCAGAGTAATTGTGTTTAAGTGTAGAGCTTAGCGTTAATCCGTCGTTTGCTGTTCCGCCAATAAAGGTAGAACCCATAAGTTTGGTACCATCACTAGAAAGTTTGCTTACATATATGTCGGTTCCACCTGCGTGGGTAGAATCAAAGCAATTGATTGAAGTAGGAAAATTTGCAGAATAAGTGGTTCCGTAAATAAATAAATCGTTGTTTCTGTCTGCTACTAAACTATGCGGATATTCATCCTGTTCTCCACCTAAGTAGGTAGCCCAAAGTAATTTAGCACCAGCAGAATCATATTTGCTAATGGAGATATCGCATGGTAAACCTGCGGGAGCAAAACCAATACCACCATTCCAATTTCTATCATATGCACCAGTTGTAACTGGATATTCGCCTGATTCGGTATCCACTATTCCTCCTGCGAATAAGCTTCCATTTTCATCATACGAAGCGGTAAATCCAAAATTATCGCCTTTGGAGCCGCTGTACGTTGAAAAAATAAGTTTTGGGTCTATTACTAAATCAATGTTTGGTAAATAATCTCCTAAAATTTCAAAGCCAAAAGTGGAGTCTGTAAGTTTAAAAGCACATTGTATTTCGTGCTTGTTTCCGTTTATTAGTTGATAAGCAATAGGTGCTTCGTCTATAATTGTGCCTGCAGTGGTTTTTATAACTAGCTTGTTGTTTTCTATCGAAATTTTATCTGCTCCAAATATATTTACACCAATTTTTTCGATTTTAGCTAATGTAGGATTATGAATTACCCATTGATATTTTAAATCTGTTTGTCCATTAATTTCGTAATCTATATCGGGATAAACGTTCTTGTAAACAACCTCTGCAATCGGATGAATTTTGCTCGCCCATTTGCTTCTGTCGCTCCCTAAAAAGTAGTTATAGTAATGTGGTTGAGGAAAATTCTTTACTAATTTTGGAGAAAATTGTGTGTTAGCAAATTGCAAACGAACGGCGTGTCTGCGAGGTACTTCACTGCTAGGCTGTGCTGGATTGTCGTGTTTCCATTGTTGTATGCGGTTGTAATCTTTCGCATTGGTAAGCTTATAAACCATACCCGAGGCTTCCAAAAATAATTCGCCATAGGGTATGTCAGATTTATACCGAACTGCGGGATGCCATTGGCCTTGGTTTTCTACAAACTCATAGTTTGGCATCGCAATATTTACTGTTGGATTTTGGGCATACCCTTGCAAACACGCGAGTGTTAGAATTATCCAAATAGTAAATTGCTTACGCATAAAGAAACAAAAATAGGTTTAGCCTTGGAATTAAGACCATTACCTCTGCTAATAAGTTGCTTCATTTTGATGGAAATAACCATCTTCAGACAAACGAACCATTTATATTTGCATCCTTATAATCAAAAATGGAGCTAAACGAGCAACAAATCCAACGCAGACAATCATTAGATAAATTAAGGGAAATGGGCATAAATCCATATCCAGCAGATGTTTATGAAAAAGATTTTAGTAGCGTAGAAATCGCCAATGAGTTTGATACAAACCCTGAAAAATTTGCCAATGTATCTTTTGCAGGCAGATTAATGCGTAGAAGAATTATGGGAAAAGCCAGTTTTGGCGAGTTGCAAGATGAACAAGGTAGTATTCAGGCTTATTTTAATCGCGATGAATTATGCCCAGGAGAGGATAAAAATTTATATAACGAAGTATTTAAAAAGCTTTTAGATATTGGGGATATAATCGGGGTGAAAGGATATGTATTTAAAACACAAACGGGTGAAATTTCTATACACGTACGCGAAATGACCGTACTTTCTAAATCACTTAATCCATTACCAATGCCAAAAGAAGTGGATGGAAAGGTGTATGATGCTTTTACCGACCCAGAGCAACGCTATAGAAGACGATATGTAGATTTAATTGTAAACCCAAATGTTAGAGAAACCTTTATTAAGCGTACAAAAGCTGTTTCGAGTATGCGTAATTTTTTAAATGAAAAAGGTTACCTAGAAGTGGAAACGCCTATTCTTCAGGCGATTCCAGGTGGTGCAGCAGCTCGTCCATTTATTACGCACCACAATGCGTTAGATATTCCATTGTATTTGCGAATTGCAAATGAGTTGTATCTTAAACGATTAATAGTGGGTGGTTTTGAAGGGGTGTATGAGTTTGCTAAGGACTTTAGAAACGAAGGTATGGACCGTACCCACAATCCTGAGTTTAGCCAAATGGAATTGTATGTTGCGTACAAAGATTATCAGTGGATGATGGATATGACGGAGAAAATGCTTCGCCAAATTGCTATTGATGTAAACGGAAAATCAGACGTAACTTTTGGTGCTCATACTATAGATTTTGGTAAACCTTTTGAGAGACTTACTCTTTTTGGTGCAATAGAAAAATATACAGGCGTGGATGTAAGCCAAATGAGCGAAGCTAAGCTTTTTGAAACAGCAAAAGGTTTTGGTGCGGATGTAAACGATACAATGGGCAAAGGCAAATTAATCGACGAAATATTTGGAGAAAAAGTAGAGCATCATTTAATACAACCAACGTTTATTATGGATTATCCAGTAAGTATGAGTCCGCTTACCAAAAAGCATAGAAACAATCCGGAACTTACCGAACGTTTTGAGTTGATAGTAAACGGAAAGGAAATTGCCAATTGCTATAGCGAGTTAAATGATCCTATTGACCAACGTGAACGTTTTGAAGAGCAAACTAAGTTAATGGAACGTGGAGACGATGAAGCAATGTTTATCGATCAAGATTTTATACGTGCATTGGAATACGGAATGCCACCAACGGCAGGTATTGGTATTGGTATAGACCGTTTGGTAATGCTACTTACGAATAACGAGAGTATACAAGAAGTGTTGTTTTTTCCGCAAATGCGACCAGAGAAAATAGCAGAAAAAGCAGTAGAACTAACTGAAAACGAAAAAGCGATACAAACCATTCTTTCCAACGGAGCTTTAGAAATAGGCGAGCTAAAAACCAAGCTTGAACTAAGCGGTAAACAATGGGATGTAGCACTAAAAGGCTTGGCAAAACACGGAATAACGCAGGTAAGTAAGGTAGAAGGAGTGGTTACTGTGGGATTGAAATAGTAGATTCATACCATAGATTTTAGGACTAGTTTTTTGAATTATTAACTGGGTTAAGGTGCCATGTTAAATTTTACCCTGAATTTTTTGTTGTAGTTTAAAATAGTGTTACTTTCCACCAAAAAAATATTTAGATGGCGGCAGAAGACTTATACGTATTGCTAAACTCAATAGCAACTATTCACATTGCCGTTTTATGTATATTTTTAACTGTGAGAAAACAGAATGTGCTAGCAAACAAGATGTTGGCCATTGCTTTGGCAATTCCTGGACTATATGTTTTAGACAATATTTTTATATGTAGTGGACTCATAAAACATGTCCCGTATGCTTTTTTTTTCGTGCAGATAATTGCCAATCTTTTTCCTTTAGTAGTGTACCGCTATGTACATTTACTTTTGGTAGATGGTAAAAAAACACATAAGGTTTTGCTTATGGGCTCTGTGTTTACGTTTATAGCAAGTATTTTCCTTTTTGCTTACTATTTATCGCTTAATGCAGGAGACCAGGAAAGCTATATGGCGAGTCTTACTAGTGGAAATTATCCTGCAAGCATGAATGCCTATAATCTAATTTTTTATTGCTGGCAAATGGTGTACTTAGTGGTACTTTTCTTGGAAATAAAACAATATAAAACCAAGGTAGAAAATAATCTAACCAATACTGACGGGGTAAAATTGCACTTCGCACAACAGTTTATAACGCTACTTGCAATTCTTAATTTTTCACTGATATTTTTATATGTTCTGCTTCCTACTCCTGTGGTAGACTATGGAGCTCTACCAATAATTATTACTGTAATTTATGGATTTACTGTATTTTTTTTACTTCGCAATAATGCCCTATTCAACATATCTACCTATCAAAACCTGGAAGTAGAAAACGAATTTTTAAATAGTTCGGAAGCAGATTTAATTGAAGAAGAAACGCCAGAACCAAAGCTTAGAGAGGTTTATGTAAAATTAGAAGGTGCTCTTTTTGATGATCACATTTATTTAAATTCTCAATTAAAACTTTCGGACTTAGCAAGTCATATTGACGAACCTACATACCTTACCTCTCAATGCATAAATATAAATTTCAAGAAATCGTTTTACGATTTAATCAATGAATTTCGCATAAAGGAGGCAAAAAGATTACTGAAAACTTTTGATTCTAAAACCGATAAAATTGAAAACATTGCTTATCAAGCAGGATTCAATAGTCGAGCTTCTTTTTACCGAGCATTCAAAAAAATAGAAGGTAAAAATCCAACTGATTTTGTCTCAAACAGCTAACTGCTTGTTATTAAGAAACTTACTTGAATTCTATTCGAGTTTTTGAGACAATTCAAATTTTTGGAAGGCACTTTATGCTAGTATTTTTGTAAGTAATAAATCAAACTGTATTAAAAAATATTTAACACGAACATGAAAATTTATATACTAACCATTTTTACTTTTTTTTGGCTAAGCAGCTCCGCTCAGTTTTGGAATACTACACCTGCTCTTTCTACTGCAGGGGGTAGTTATCTAGTCGCTGCACATCATGTCAAATCTTCAATCTATGTAGTAGACAATAATCAGATTTTTGCATACTCAAAAGACAAAGGAGTAACATGGACTAGACCTAGTACTACGGCTTCTTCAAATGCGTATGTATCGCTTATGGGAGTGGGAGATAGGCTCTATGCCGTTAAAAAACTGAATACTTATGATTTTACTTTGGAATACACTACAGATGATGGTGCTACTTGGATAACAGATACTGTAGGCTTACCTCTCAATAATACAAAAACAGGTAAACGCTCTTTGAATATTAGGGATATGGGAAACGACTACATTCTTGCCTTTGATGCCAATACAGCAGTTTATAAGAAAATAGGAGATGCTAGTTGGTCTAACACAATTATAGACCCTATTGTAAATGTAGATGTAATAAATCATAAGGGCACATGGTTGGCTACAGGTGCACAAGGTTTAAAAACGAGTGCCAATAATGGCAGCACCTGGGTTACTTTAAATACCACAGGTTTACCTGCTAATTTTTTGGGATATAAACTTGCATCTAATAAAAGGAATAAACTTTACATTACATCTGGTCCGCAATCTGGCGGGCAAATAATTTATATTTCGCAAGACGAAGGTAAAACTTGGAATGCTACTAACTCTGCAGGGCTTTATACTCACTTTGGTGCTAATTTGGGTGCAATTCACGCAGTGGATGATTATGTAATAGCTGCAATTTCTCCTGCAATTGGAGATATCAAAACACCTCCGCCATTTATTGCTTCTACTGCAAGTACACCTGATTTTGAAGTGGGAGATTCGTCTGGTCTTATTAGAGGAAGTACGAACACAATGCTGCCTTTTTTCTTTAATGTAGATAATAGACTTTTTACCATGTTCTGGCACTTGTATTCCTCCGAACCCGGATTTGAAGGAAAAGAAACGACATCTATTATAAAGATAAATGCACAAATTGCAAAAGCTTATCCAAATCCTATTGCCGATATGCTTCAAATAGAGATTTCACAACCTAATAATTGGAAGATTATAAATAACATAGGTGCAGAACTTTTATCAGGTAACGCACTAGGAAATTTTGAACTTTCACTTTCTAGTTTAAAACCTGGCGTGTATTACTTGCACATAAACGGACAAACACAAAAACTTATAAAATTGTGAAATAACACATGAAAAACAATATTCTAAAACAATCAGTACTCTTAATCTTCCTTCTAATTTGTAATGGTGTATTTGCTCAATGGCAAACCACGTCTGTTACTGGTGTAGCTGATATAGTGCAGCATAACAATAATGTTTATGCAGCCTCGGGCCCCAAAATACTGAAGCTTAATTCATCAACTAATGAATGGGAAGCTATAACTTCTACGGGTAGAATTGGGTACAATATTCCAAAAATGGTAAGTAACGGTACGTCACTTTTTATAGTAGAACAGTACCAAGGATGTGCAAGTTCTATGGTGTATAGAAGCGATGATAATGGGGCTACATTTGTAGATGATTCCGCTGGCCTACCTATTATGCCTTTTTGTGATAAAAGGATTCAGAACATCTACAATATTGAAAGTGCAAATGGCTCTGTAATAGTATCGGTAGCAATGGGAAGATTTATAAAAAATCCGGGAGACTCTCGATGGACAAGCATTAATCATAATGTAAAATTTTCACAGCAATTTGCAGATCATATCGGAACGGTGTATGGGTATTATCAAAACTTTTATAAATCTACAGATACGTGTAAAACTTGGATTCAAACTTCTAGTGAGGGATTAAGTCTTGGAGCTACCTCAAGTTTTCTATTTGTAAATAAGTCTTCCGGTAGAATATATATAGGGGGAGGAGACAAAATGTATTACTCAGATAATGAAGGAGAGAAATGGGAGCCTATTGCCATAGCACAGCATTTAGGGCAAAATTGGATTGGTACTGAGCAAAGTATTTTTGCTGCAAACGGCGTTGGAAATGAGCTTTATGTGGGCTTAGACAATGATAAAAGCGGAACACATCCAGATATTCTTTATAGTGCAGATAATGGGTCGACTTTTAGTTTTGATACAGTAGGACTGCCTGCCAATGCTTTTGTAACAACGCTTCCTCGTAAATTTTTATACGCTAATAATGTTCTTTATTTAGCTCTGGATCAAGCGGGTATTTTTACAAAAGGAACTGCGACAAGCGGTGTTAACAACACAATGTTGTCTCCAGTAAGAGTATTTCCTAATCCAAGTGATAATAGATTCACTATTCAACATTCGCTTCCATTAAAAACTATAGAAGTGTATACGTTAGAAGGGAAACAAGTGGATGGAATTGAGTTATATGAAGATTTAAGTGTTTTGGATTTGCCTTACTCAGGTTTTTTTATCCTTAAAATAACTGATGTAAATAATGGGCAATTCATCCAACGAATAATTAAGAATTAGGGCAGATATAGGTACTTTTCTTCCCACAAATGCGTCCGGAGAAAAAAGCGGAAAAAGTTGTGGAACTGACGGAAAATGAAAACGCGATTCAGGCTATTTTGGCGAACGGAGCTTTAGAAATAGGAGAGCTAAAAACCAAGCTAGAACTAAGCGGCAAACAGTGGGATGTGGCACTTAAAGGTTTAGCCAAGCACGGAATTACGCAAGTAACCAAAGTAGATAATGTGGTTACTGTAAGTCTGAAGTAAGTAGGCGGAGGATTATAAAACCCTACTAAATCCCAAACCGTACCAAACCGGGTTTTCTTCTGGATGGAAATCTTTGCCGTAAAAGTTTATAGGGGTATAGCCAAAAGTGCAATAAATGGATGTTTTCTTGGCTCTACCTAGAACAAATTCGGGACGAAGAAACAAGGTTACATCATATTGCAACGTAGTCTTTCGCTTGGTTTCGTCATACAGATTGGTTGGTTTGTACTTCTCATAGAAGATGATGTCTTCTATCCAACCAAAAGGATGGCTTTCATCAGAATAAACGTCATCTAGTGGTAAATCATTGTGCCAAAACACTACCGTATCTTCAAAACTTCTATATTTGGTATAGAGGTGATCCGTAAATTTAAAATGCACTTGTTGTCTTGCACCCATAGAAAGATGAAACCATTTTAAAGGTTTAAGTTTAATGGTGTTTTCATAACTTAGGGCCAGCCTTCTTATTCTTTTGTAAGTAGATATGGACTGAAATTGGATATAAGATGTGGTAGTTCCATTGATGCTGTCTGAACTTAGGTATTCGTATTTATACTGGTGTCTAATTGTGCCAAAATCTATATCTGCAAGAGACAAACCAAGGCCCGCTGCGTGGGTAACATCCAAATACTCGCTAGAATAAATAGTTGCTCCAATACCAAGGTTCGTGTTTCTAAAATACACGGTACGAAAAGGACTATGGTTCGTATATGAATTCTCATTTGTCAAAGAATCGCCAATATAGAACTGATGAATATAGCTGTTTGGTGCATCAAAATTATTGAAATAGTCCGGTAGGTTTTTATATCCTTTTACTCCTTCAAAAAAATCCACATTGTCAAGTTTAAATTTATTCACGCTATTCTCATAAGTCAAGGTCCATTTCTTTTTATCTTGAGCCATGGACATTTGAGTTATCATCACAAAAAGAAAAAGTAAACAAGCCTTCTGCATTTATTTCAAAAATTATGTGATTTTATTAATGAACTTGATAAATCTAAAAACCATATGTTAGCCCAAACCCTAACTGTTTTGGAATACTTCGTAAATTCATGGTTCTATTGCCTCTATATAATTCAAAATCTTTTCCGTAGGCAACGATAATTGGAAACCCAATTTGGGCATACATGCCAATCTTTTGTTTGGTATAAACGGATAGCCGCAACATAGGCTGTAAATCATATTGAAAAGTCGGTTGGCGAGCTAGCACTTGATAACCCTCTTCCGTAGGTTTTGGTTTGTATATTTTATTTCTAGCATAGGTTTTTGAGTAGTCGCCATTGGCTGTCTGCTCGTAGTAGCTAGAAATGTCGCCATGTTCGTAATCGCTTATATTAGAGAAATTTTGGCTTTTATAGCCTAAGTCGTCGGTATATTTCAACCATAGGTTTTGCCTTATGTTAAAGGAAACTGATAGGCAATCAAAAACAGAGTAGTCCAACTCATTTTCAATTACTAATCCAAGTCGTTTTATCTCTTTAAAAGCTTGCACTTCGTACGTGTTATTCTCAAAATAAGGAATGTCATTTGTTGTTTTACCTATAAAAGTTGCGACATTATTTCGCAGCAAAGGAATGTGATACATATAATTAGCTTGAGAAAAAGACAATCCACCCGCCATATTGCTTTGCCATTTATTCTTGCTGTAAATCTCACGAGATAGTCCTAAGGTCCACCCCCTAAAATCCACAAAGCGTGAGTAGTTAACGTATTTCGCAGCACTAGAAGTAGTATCACTACCGTTTATCACGGTAAATTTATAATTCCGATCGTCGGGGATGTAGGATTCCCACTCTGACGGGATTTCATTGTAATTTTCGAGTTGTTTTTGGATTAAGGTGCTTACACTTGAAAAACGGGTAAGATTAGTTTCAACAAAAAGCGAATTTGATTTCGAATTAGATTGACCAAACAACCACGTAGGAAATATAATAGCTATGAGTAGTATCAGCTTTTTCATGACCAACGAATTTTACTTCTTTATCCTAATATTGTCTTCTTTACCTAGTGTTTGGCCGTTGTGCACAAAACGTAGCTCGTCTATCCTAACATTCGGGTCGTTTTCGTGGCATTTATCGGTAGAAGTACCTTGCGATTTTTTGATTACCATTTGCATTAAACTATCAATCTTGGTAAAACTCCCATTGCTTTCAGTAAATACAAAGAATATGTCTTTGCTATCCAAATCACTGGTGTAATAGCCTTCAGTTGGGTGGTCGGTAAGGTAATTGGTGGTAAGAATCTGGCTGCCAAATAAGTAGCTTGTAAGTTTTGCGTTTATAGTGTCTTGAGTGGTTTCCTCAACTATCAATAAACGCATACTATTTATTTCGGCAGTAGAAAAGTTTTCGAAAACAAGCGGAATTTGCACTTCCTGTCCTATCAAAAGCGATTCATCGCAAGCACAACTGTATATAAGAAAAGCAGAGCAGCAGAGTAAAATTAGTTTTTTCATTTCAACGAATGTAAGAATTTTTGTGTCAAGTTGAATCTGCTTTTGAACCAAACAATGTGATTTAAATATCTTTGAATTTCAATATTATGAAAACCAAAAACGAAATAATATCAGATTATGAGGCGTTGTGGCAACAAGTCGCTTCAATTGTAAGTCCACTATCTGTAGAGCAATTTACCACCAAACCCAACGCTGAAACTTGGAGCATTGCCCAAGAGTTTGACCACGTTATAAAGGTGGCTAGTGCGGTAAGTAGTGCGTTAAAAATTTCGCCTTTTATTCTGAAATGGAAATTTGGCAAACCGAACAGGTCGATAAGAAGTTATGAGCAAATGCACACGAAGTTTACATCTGCTTTAGCCAGTGTTGGCGGAAAAGCTAAAGCTCCAGCTACATTTAAAAGTGAGGAAGATAAACTGTTTAATAAAGAGGAAATGCTAAAACACTGGAGCAGTACTTTAGCCAAATTCGACCAACGCATAAACAAATGGAGCGATAAAAATCTAGATAAAGTTTTGTTGCCGCATCCTATGCTAGGCAAAATGATGGTGCGAGAAATGTTGTATTTTACCCATATTCATACCAGGCATCATTTGGTGAGTTTAAAACGGAAGGTGGCTGAAATTAGCTAATTCCTAATAAAAAACGACTCAGTAATAGCACTATCAAGCAATTGTCCATCTTCATAAAAGTAAAACGTAAAGGTAAAAGTGTCGCTTTGGTTAGGTTCTTCTTTTAAAACAAAAGCAGTACCTAGCGGAATGCTAGAGGCTAATTCTGTGTTGAAATTACTAAATGTGTTTGCATAATCGACTAGTAACAAATCAGTCACTCTTCTTGTATTTTTATATACTCTATCACTCATAATTTCTACCGAGTCCACAAACCGATAACTTATATCACTTGGATAAGGTTCAACAGGCGAACAGGCAATGGCAGACGACATAAAGTTGTTCTGTTTATTTAATGCTAGCCGTGGTTCTGCACTTAGGTAAATTCCGAATGAGTCGATAGTATGGCCTGGGTTATAAGCTCCTCTTGCATCAATTCGTGCAGCGAAATTATTCCAACCTAAAACATCAACACGAGGCACATCAGATTTGCCACAAGGGTTGCAAAGCGATAAGCTAAACGAACTAAAACCGACTAATAAGTATACAACTATTCTCATTTATGAAACAAAGCTAGTTTAGGTATTGGAAATAATTTGGTCATAAATTAAACCGCTTGCTCCTATTTGTTCTTTGGTAAATTGTTTTGATTTTGCCTTTACTTCGGCTAATTTATTGGTATTGTTTAGAAGAAAATCTAGTTGCTTTACAAAACTTTCTGCATCACTTATTTTAAAGCCAAATCCTGCCTCTATAAAATCGGTAGCTTCTGGAAATTTGGTAAAAATTGGTCCAAAAAATACCGGACAACCCCAAACTGCAGGCTCTAAAATATTGTGCAACTTACCACTAAAACCACCGCCAATTAACGCAACGTCGGCATATCGGTAGATTCTACTGAGCATTCCAATATTGTCAATTAGCAGAATGTTACTTGTGTTTTTTAGATCAATTTCAGAATATTTTGCTACACTAAATCCACGGAATTTAGCAACTATTTCATCGCTGCGTTTAATGTCGTGCGGAGCGATAATTATAGCGAATTCTTCAATATTCTGTTTAGCCAATTCTAAAACAAGTTGTTCTTCGGCTTCCCAAGAAGAGCCCACAACTAACAGCGTTCTGTTTCCTCTAAATTGTGCAATTGTTTCTAAGGAAGTTGTGTTTTTCGCAATAGCAGAAACGCGGTCGTATCGAGTATCGCCAGTAAATAGTACATTTTGAAAACCATTTTGCATCAACACATCCATACTCGCCTTGTCAGAAAGAAAAATAGCACGAAATCTATGTAATAACTTTTTATAAGGCAATCCTATCCATTTCAAAATGAAATGATTAGTTGAAAATCGACCGTTTATCACATAAAATTGAACATTTCGTTTTAGCCCAATGCGGATAAAATTGTACCAAAAATCGTATCGAATAAAAACAGCGTTTTTGGGAGAATAATCGCTGTAAAAATTCAAAACATTTTTTCGTGTATCAAAAGGCAAATAGGAAATTACTTCGCTATAAGGTCCTTTTGTGGCTTGTTTGTAACCACTTGGGCTAAAAAAAGTAATTAGTAGTTCGTTTAACTTATGCGTTTCTAAAATTTTCTCAACCAGAGGAAGAGCCATTTCGTACTCGCCTAACGAAGCACAGTGAATCCAAAAGGTTTTAGGACCTGCTATTGGTTTAACAGCACTTTTTCTGGAGAAGAGTAATTGCTTAATCTTGCTATTAAACAGACCAATTATGTTTAATAAGACTAAAGAAACAGAGGCGAAAAGTGAATAGAAGAAACCAAACATTTATCTAATTAAAAAAGAACTCTTCGTCTTCAGCAGCTTTGGTAAAAACAGGAACCACTATTCCAAGTTTCAACGCTACCGTGGCGTCAAAGCGTTCATCTGTTCCGGGTGCATTGGCATTAAAGTCCCAACTTCTTCTTCCTTGCGTAAACCCTTGATTAAATTCTATACCAGCACGCAAATGATATCTGTTTTTCAAAGAAAGATATTGGTAACCAACATATTGTTTTGTGGCAAAACCATAGGCTAGCTTGTCGTACCCCTTGTCGTACTCTCCATTTATTTGGGGTATTTTGTTTTGGGAAGATACAATGTCAATTTTATGCTGCATTATTCCTGCTCCAACTGATAAAACTATACCTGAGTTTTTTTCGTCAGAAGGAATATTAATTAGGTATCCAACATTTGCCGTTCCGTAGTTTCCTTTCAAGTTAAGTCGAACCACAGAGAAATTTCCATCACTATCAATAATTTGACCTGATTCTGCGGTTATTTCGCTAAAAGTGCCAAATTCATTTACTCCATTGCCGAAATACCAATCGTATTCAAAACCAAAGAGAATGTTCTTTTTTGTTTTATAGTATGTACTTAAGCCGATAGATGCGAAGTTGTTGTAACGTTCTTGTAAATCTGCTTTGGGAAATTGTAGAGCAACGTGAGGAGTAAATAAAAAGCCTTGTTCTTTACCGCTAAAACTTTGAGCGAGAACAGAAAAGGGGTTTGCAAGTATCAAAATCAAAAGAATACGAATCATTACTTGTGCAAAGAAACACTATAATATCAAAAGCATTGGTTGCTTAAGTGTTCTAATTTACAACAGACAAATTTCTGTTTAACAATGGCTTGGATATCTTTGCACCACTTTTAACAAAAATTAAATGAAAATAGCAGTAGTTGGAACTGGATATGTTGGATTGGTAACTGGAACGTGCTTAGCCGAGGTAGGTACAGATGTAGTTTGTATTGATATTGATCAAAACAAAATTGAAGGACTTAAAAATGGCAAAATGCCCATCTATGAGCCCGGACTAGAACCAATGGTAAAGCGTAATTTTGAAAAAGGTAGATTACATTTTAGCACTTCTTTGGCGGAGAGCATTAAAGGAGCAACTGTTGCGTTTATAGCAGTTGGTACTCCTCCTGATGAAGATGGAAGTGCAGATTTAAAATATGTTTTGGGTGTTGCAAGAGAAATAGGTAGAAACATAGATGACTATTGTGTAATTGTTACCAAAAGCACGGTTCCTGTTGGTACAGCTGAAAAAGTAAGAGCTGCAGTTAACGAAGAGCTAAGAGCACGAGGTGCAGATATAAAATTTGATATCGCAAGTAATCCGGAGTTTTTAAAAGAAGGAGCTGCAATAGACGATTTTATGAAACCAGATAGAATTGTTGTAGGAGTAGATAGCGAGAAAGCTCGTGAAACTATGGATAAAGTGTACAAGCCATTTATTATGAATGGTCATCCATTAATTTTTATGGACATACCATCTGCAGAAATGACAAAATATGCAGCTAATGCAATGCTTGCGACAAGAATTAGCTTTATGAATGATATAGCCAATTTGTGTGAAATAATGGGTGCGGATGTAAATGCAGTAAGAAAAGGAATAGGTAGCGATCCAAGAATTGGAAGCAGATTTATATATGCGGGTATAGGATATGGGGGAAGCTGTTTCCCTAAAGATGTAAAAGCATTAATAAAAACGGCTAAAGAAAATGGCCACACTATGCGGATATTAGAAGCGGTTGAAGATGTAAACGACGATCAAAAATCGGTTCTTTTCAATAAAATTACTTCTACAATTGGTAGTGATTTAAGTGGTAAAACATTTGCAATGTGGGGCTTGTCTTTTAAACCAAATACGGATGATATGCGAGAAGCACCTTCGTTGGTTTTAATTGATAAAATAATAGACGCTGGAGGAAAAGTTATAGCCTATGATCCTGTTTCTATGGAGGAAACACACAGAATGATAGGAGATAAAATTGCGTACGCAAAAACGCCTTATGAAGCAATAGCTGGTGCAGATGCTTTATTAGTAGTTACAGAATGGTCAGAATTTAAACTCCCTGATTTTGAATCAATCGGTAAATCATTGAAAAACAAATTGATATTTGACGGAAGAAATATTTACGACAAAGAAGAAATGAGAGGAATGGGATTTGAATATTATTGCATAGGTTCTAATTAGAATGAAAAGAATATTAATTACAGGAGGAGCGGGCTTTCTTGGTTCGCATTTGTGCGATAGATTTATTAAGGAAGGATATAAGGTAATCGCTATGGATAATCTTATAACGGGCGATATGAAAAATATCGAACATCTAATGCCGTTGGAAAACTTTGAGTTTTATCATCACGATGTATCCAAATTTATTCACGTTCCGGGTGAGTTAGATTACATTTTACACTTTGCTTCACCCGCAAGTCCAATTGACTATTTAAAAATTCCTATCCCTACCTTAAAAGTAGGAAGTTTAGGTACACACAATTGCCTTGGTTTGGCATTGGCAAAAGGAGCTAGAATGCTTATTGCTTCAACTTCTGAAGTGTATGGAGATCCAATGGTGCATCCACAAAACGAAGATTATTGGGGAAATGTAAATCCTGTTGGTCCAAGAGGAGTTTACGATGAAGCAAAACGTTTTCAAGAAGCTATGACTATGGCTTATCATACTTTTCACGGAGTGGAAACGCGTATCGTGCGTATTTTTAACACGTATGGTCCTAGAATGCGATTAAACGATGGTAGAGCATTACCTGCGTTTGTTGGTCAGGCGTTAAGAGGTGAAGACATTACCATTTTTGGAGATGGAAGCCAAACAAGAAGTTTCTGTTATGTAGATGATTTAATTGAAGGCATTTATAGATTATTGATGAGTGACTACGCTCAACCAGTAAATATTGGTAATCCAGATGAAATTAGCATCTTAGATTTTGCAAAGGAGATAATTGAGCTAACTGGTACAGACCAAAAAATCGTGTTTCACGATTTTGCCAAAGGATGATCCTAAACAAAGAAAGCCAGATATAACCAGAGCAAAAGAATTGTTAGGTTGGGAACCAAAAGTAAACCGTAAAGATGGTTTAAAAATAACATATGATTATTTCAAAAATCTTCCGGAAGGAGATTTGTATAAATACGCATATCCAAAAGAATTTAAATGAGTTATTTCGCACATGAATCAGCCTATATAGATGAGGGCTGTACCATTGGAGAAGGCACCAAAATTTGGCATTTTAGCCACATTATGTCTAATTGTGTTTTAGGAGAAAATTGCAACATTGGTCAAAATGTTGTAGTGAGTCCAAATGTAGTTTTGGGAAATAATGTAAAAGTACAAAACAACGTAAGTGTTTACACGGGTGTAATTTGTGAAGACGATGTATTTCTAGGGCCAAGTATGGTTTTTACCAATGTAATAAATCCGAGAAGTGCCGTAAATAGAAAAAGCGAGTACCTAAAAACAACCGTAAAAAAAGGGGTTAGTATAGGTGCAAATGCCACAATAGTGTGCGGAAACGATTTAGGTGAGTATTGCTTTATAGGAGCGGGAACGGTTATAACCAAAGAAGTGCTTCCTTATGCACTAATGGTAGGCAATCCGGGTAAGCATATTGGGTGGATGAGTAAGTTCGGACAGCGATTAAATTTTGACAGTACGGCAAAAGCAAAATGCTCCGAAAGTGGAGAAGATTATGAGCTTCGTGATGGGCGAGTTTACTGCCTTTCGAAATAATTTTAAAATAAATTAAAAAAGCGTTTGTAATATTTGATAAGA
>Ga0102812_10000865_pt1 | contig 21497 bp, 16 predicted proteins | sample ColrivemetaGS713_FD_79334 | JGI IMG/M metagenome (GOLD analysis project Ga0102812, IMG submission 79334) | Estuarine microbial communities from the Columbia River estuary - Flood tide ETM metaG S.713 | ecosystem: Environmental > Aquatic > Marine > Intertidal zone > Estuary | place: USA...
ATAAATTATGAATAGCAACACTACAGGTTACATTCAGTTTTTTCTTTTTGGCTTCTTTGATTAGTTCAACAGACTTTGCAGTAGAAATTGTTGGAATATGTAGATTTCCTCCGGTATATTCTAACAAGGATAAATCGCGGGCAACCTGCAATTCCTCAGCTAATGCAGGAATACCCTTTAAGCCAAGGGTTGTACTTGTTATGTTTTCGTTCATAACACCATGTCCTGCAATTTTATTTTCTTGCGGGAAGGAGCACACCAACCCATTAAAATTACTGGCGTATTGTAAAGCAATTTTTAAAAGATTTGAATTAGAAACCGGTTTCTGGTAATCATAAAATGCAACGGCTCCGGCAGTATTCATATCATACAATTCTGCTAAATCTTCACCTTTACTTCCGTTGGTTAATGCGCCAATTGGTAGTAATGTAACTGCGTTATTTGCTGCTTTAGAGTTTACAAATGTAATATCAGAATTCGAATCTATAACGGGGTTTGTATTTGCATTCATAGCAACTGCAGTAAATCCAGAAGCTGCAGCTGTTTTTAGTCCGTTAACAATGGTATCGCGTTCTTCAAAACCAGGTTCACCAAAACAAACACTACTGTCAAACCAACCTTGCGAAATATGTAGGTTTTCTAATGTTATTTCCTGGTAGTTTTTTGGATTTTTAATAGAACCATCAATCTTAGTAATTATACCATTTTCAATTAAAACATCTTGAGTTGTGTTGTGAAACTCGCTTTTTGAATCTAGTATGGTGGCAGATTTTATAAGTATGTTCATTTAAAGTATTTTAAGATGAGCATTTCAATAATCAATAACGCTAGTGCAAAAATAACAAACCATTTCCATAGGGCGTTAACTTTTGTATCACTTTTTATTGTATCGAAAATCTCGTTTATTGAATTTCCAACAGTTATGTTTTTGGAGGTTGAAAGGTTTCTGTAAACCAGATTACTTTCGTTTCTATTGTAATTATAGCTTACGTTTTTTATGCTTTCATTTTTATCTTTTACAGTATAAATGGAAGCTATCGATGGTATTTCAGACGTCGTTATTATCACTTTATTATTAAAATACTGTTGTTTTGGTATGATGCTTTGGTTGGTGTTGGCTAATGTTAAAACGGCATCTTGTTGTAATTGTGTATCAACATCGAAGCTATTTTCCTTTCCAATACTAAAATATATTGGTGGATTTTTAAAACTATATCTGCCAATATTATATAATGTGGGAACAATTAATGGCGAATTTTTAAAATTGGAATTCTCAGCATTTAAGGAAGATGCAAAGATAAATACATTTTTGTTTTGATATAAAAATGGCTTTCCGTCTTCAAATTGTAAAACTGCTGAAGCGTTGTTTATTGTGACGTTGTAAAAGCTATTTACTTTAGGATATTGAAAATTACTCACCTGTTTTTCAAAAACGCCATTCCTATACAAAGGATGCGAATAGTTTATTTTTGTGACTTGCTTTTCAGTCGAAAAAAACGCGTTAAAATTAGAATTGTATTTGTTTAAAAGTACGTTGTAAGTTGCAGTATCAATTTTATTTGATGGAATTATAATGAGTGTTCCACCTTGATCTGTAAAGGCTTTTAAAGCCATTGATAAGGCATTTGGTATGGCATCTAATTCGTTTAGAACGATGAGGCGTTGTTCATTTATAATATTATAATTTAACTGATTTAAGGCTGTTGTGTTATAATTGAATTCATCATCAGTATAAATACGTTTTAAAAAAGATTCATCTTCAGCATTTACAACGAGTACATTTATTTTAGACGTTTTATTGATATTTAAAAACAAGGTATTGTCAAATCGCAAATTAGAATCTTCAATAGTAATTTTTCCATTAATGGGTTCGTTTACAGGTAATGAAAAAGTGGTTTCGGCCTTTTTATTAATGACTACAGACGTTTTTGCAATTAATTTATCAGCATTAAATAATGACACAGGGATATTTTCTACTGGAGCTCCCGAATTTTTTAAAACAACTCGGAGTTCTAAAGTATTTGCATTTGTTTCAGAAATAAAAGCACTGTCTATAGCAATATTATTTTCATAAACAGGTGTTAATTTAACTAGATGCAAGCTTGCTATTGAATCTGTTTTTGGACTAAAATGGTCATTATTCTGTTGAAAATCGGATATGAAAACCAAGTTTTTTGTCGTGCTTTTGTCCTTGCTAAAATAGGTGTTACTTTTTAGTAAAGCTGCTTCAAGTGAAAGTGTATTAGAGCTATAGCCTAATTGTAACAAATCATTTTTAATGTTTTTTATAGTGGTGTTGCGGAATTCTACATTGTTTGTTAGCAGTGTAATATTATCATCTTCAGGAATGTTGCTAATAAGATCTTGTATGGCTCTTATAAATAATTCGCCTTCGCTTCCTTTTGCTTGCATACTAAACGAATTATCTAAATAAATAACCGTTTCTTTTTTTGTGTTGAATGTATTTGTTTTAGAGGTAAATGGTTGGGCAAATGCCATAACAATGGCAGCAAGAAATAATAGCCGTGTACAGAGTATGAGCCATTTTTTTATTTGAGAACTTTTACGCGTTTGTAGTGTAGCTTCTTTTAAAAAGGCAACATTAGTAAAAGTGACTTTTTGAAATTTACGTAATTGAAATAAATGAACAATTATAGGTATGAGCAGTAAAAATAAAGCGTAGAGAATTTCGGGGTTTTTAAACTGCATTTTGTTTTAGATTTTTCAAAAGTAAACATTTTTTATCATTATTTTAATTTTGAATGATAATGAAAACGAATAATTCTAACGAACCTAAATTAACAAAAGAATATATAATCTTCCATAGGTTTCATATTTAAATTTTTTAAAAAAGCTCTGATTTCTTTTTGTGCTGTTTTATTCGCTACCGTTATAATGCTTTGAGCGCTTTTTATTTTAGTAAGTGCTTGGAAAGCTTTTAATTCTTTACCATAAATATCTTTTCCTATCTTTTTTGGGTTATCACAAATCCATTCAAACGGAATATTTTGCTTTAATAATATTTTGGCTATTATTTTACCTTTATTTCCTGCGCCCCAAATAGTTAGTGTTTTGTTTTTGTTGTAATCTATATCTAAAAAATGGCGTACTTTCAATTCTGTAAAATGATTTTGAGCATAATGTACATGCGTTCTGGAGGTTCTACTGCTATAATCGCGCCATTTGTTCAAAACTAAATCACAAGGAATACACTTCATGTTGTTCTTATAAAATCGAAATGTTAAATCATAATCTTCAGGATAAATTTTTGGGTTAAACCCATCACAAGTTATAAAATCATTTCTGTGAATCATCCAGCAAGGAGAGGGGATAACACATTCTTTATAAATTTCAGAATAATTTGTTCCAGTTTTTGTTAGGTTGTTTAGCCATGTTTCATAACTTTTATAACCTTCTCCAACACCTTCATCACTAAAATATTCCACCAATCCAACAGCTACATGCTTTTCACCAAAGGTGTTTAAGTTATTCAACAAAACTTCAAGCTTATTTGGTAGCATAATATCGTCGCTATCCATTCGGGTAATGAAATTTCCTTTACTGTGTTTAAAAGCCAATTGCAACGCATCAATAATACCATGGCCTTCATTTTGCAAAAGGTTTATGCGACTATCACTTTCTGCAAATTTTTCAACTATTTTAAAACTTTCATCAGTCGATCCATCATCAACTATAATCAGCTCCCAATTGGTGTAAGATTGATTTAGTATAGAGATTAAACAATCTTCTAAAAAAGCAGATGTATTTTTAAAAGGAGTTAATATGCTTATCAACGATTTTTGCATCTAGCGAATATACATATTTCAACTTTTTAACAAAACCTTATGAACAGGATTTGTAACATAATAGTAATTTTGACACCAATTAAAAAAATCTAAAAAACGATTAATGAATACTAAAACTTTAGCTGCTTTATTTGCAGGTATTATATTAGCTAGTTGTACTGCAACAAAATCTTCGGGCAACGATTTAGCAACTAGTTTACCAATTGAAACATCAATTAATTTATCGAAAGTTGAAAACGACAAAGCACCTGTAACAATTAATCCTGGGCGTTTTACAACAGAAACAGTTGTTTATCATATACCAAAAGTGGTTCAGGGAACTTATGCTGTTAGCGATTTTGGAAAATATATAGATAATTTTAAGGCCTTAGATTATAATGGTAACCAATTACCATTTAAAAAAACAGACATCAATACTTGGAGTATTTCTAATGCTAAGAAATTAGACAAAATCACTTATTTGGTTAATGATACCTTCGATACTGAAGTTTCTGGGAGAATAGGTTCTGAAAACCCTTTTTCACCAGGTGGAACTAATATTGAGCCTGATAACTATGTTTTAAATCTACATGGGTTTATTGGATATTTCGATTCGTTAAAAAACAGTCAATATAAACTGGATATCACAGCGCCTGCTGATTTTGTGCGTTCGTCGGCATTACAAGATACGGCATCGAAAACAAGTGATGATGGAACCGATATAACCACAAGTTATTTTGCGTCAAGATATTTTGAAATTACGGATAACCCGATGATGTTTGGAAAGTTAGATGTCGAAGAGTTTCAGGTAGGCGATATTAAAGTAGTTTTGAGTGTGTATTCTCCAAATAAAATACACTCTGCAACATCTTTAAAAGATGCTATGTATAAAATGATGAAAGCACAAAAAGCGTTTTTAGGAGATATAGACAGCACACCACGCTATGATATTTTTCTTTATTTGGCTGAGGATAAAGATGAGTCACCAAAAGGATTTGGCGCTTTAGAGCATCATTCCTCTACGGTTGTCGTATATCCTGAGTCGATGGATGGAGAAGCACTTGGTGATAGCATGTTAGAAACCGTATCGCACGAATTTTTTCATATAGTAACACCATTAAGTGTGCATTCTGAAGATGTTCATTATTTCGATTATAACAATCCAACGTTTTCAAAACATTTATGGATGTATGAAGGGGTAACCGAATATTTCGCAAACTTATTTCAAGTAGATCAAGGTTTGATAGATGAAAATGAATTCTACAATAAAATGATGGAAAAAATTCAAAATTCTAAAACGATGAATGATGCAATGAGTTTTACCATTATGAGTGAAAATGTATTAAAGGCACCATATAAAGATGAATACTATAATGTTTATCAAAAAGGAGCTTTAATAGGGATGTCCATAGATATATTAATGCGTGAAGAAAGTAATGGTACAAGAGGGATTTTATCTTTAATGAAAGAGCTTTCAAATAAATATGGAAAAAATAAGCCTTTTGAAGATGATAAACTTATTGACGAAATTGTAGCAATGACCTACCCATCGCTAAGAGACTTTTTCGACGGACATGTTATAGGGGATATTCCAATAAATTATAACGAGTTTTTTAATAAAGCAGGATTAGAAATTGGTGAAGGAAAAATTGAAACCAATTTCATTCAGAACGCGGGAGAGTTAATTATTGGTGGCGACGGCCAAAAAGGCACCATATTTTTTACAGATTTAGTTAAAGAAAATAGTTTTTGGGCCGATAACGGTGCGCAACCAAATGATGTTATTAAAAACATTAACGGTACCGTTTTAACATTGCTTAATGCAAACCAAGTTTTACAAGACGTTTATATGTGGAAACCAGGGGAAGATGTGGTAGTAAAATTAGATAGAGACGGTAAAGAAATAGTAATAAAAACAAAAACCACCCAATCTTATACAATAGGTGAAGCTATTTTAGAAAAAGAGGATGCTACGCCTAAACAAATAGCAATACGTCAAGCTTGGTTAAAAGGCTAAAAGTTAAAGCAAAAAAAAAGACTAACAAATTAACTGTTAGTCTTTTTTTGTAATGAATTAAAATTTCTTTTCAAAAGATTAAAAATCATTCCATACTATGGTGTAATAGCCAGAGTTTAATGTAGCGGGTCATCACATAATATGAATTAATAAAGGCTCCAGCGAATCCAGGAAATCCATCTAAGAACCCTGCTTTTAAAAAGTATTGATTTACAAATCGAGATGCAGGTTTAATAATAAAATGAAATGCGTTAGGCTTTATTCCTTTTTTGAATAATTGCTGCGCCTGTAATTCGGCATAATGATTTTTTTTATTGATGCAATGGTTCCAGGAACGATAGGTATAGTGAATAATGGGATGTGTTAATTTTCCAATTTCACCGTTTATAACAATAATCTTTTCATGAACCAATCTTGTTTCATCATACCAACATGATTTTTTATTGAATAGTCGTAATTTCCAATTATTTTTATTGGTACCATGCTTCAGTCTTTTACCCATAAAAATATGTGAAAACAATACTTTGTAAGCAGATTTTGGTTCTTCCATTTTTAAAACACTTTGAATTTCTTCCCTAAGCATAATCGGGATACGTTCATCGGCATCTATAAATAAAATCATATCATTAGTGGCATACTGACTAGCGATATACCGCTGCTTAGTAAAATTTTCAAATTTATTTTGTTTAAAAATAATGTTCTTATTCTTAATAAGTTCAGAAGTTTTATCGGTACTATAAGAATCCATAATAATAATTTCGTCCGCAAAACTTGCAGTTTCTATAGCGCCTTCAATGAATTCCTCTTCATTTAATGTTATAATTATTACAGAGAGCTTTTCCACTTAAAAAGAATTATTTTATTAAAAGTACTGAATTTAATCAAATAGAATTTTTTTTTAAAAGAATATTATAGAGGGATAAATTATGTTTTATACCAGTTAGCGATTCATAATTACTTAGATATTTCTAAATCTGAATTAATTATATAATAATATTATTTATTCAATCAAAACGCCTCAAAGACACCCAAGCCAAATAAAGCAAAATCGTATTTCACAGGATCTTTAGCGTCAAAAGTTCTAAGAGCAGTATCTAATTCCAATAAAGCTTTGGCGTCATTTTGTTTTCTATTTAATATTCCTAATTTTCTTGCTACGTTACCAGAATGTACATCTAATGGGCAAGAGAGTTGAGCAGGTGAGATGCTGTTCCATATACCAAAATCAACACCTGTTTTATCGTTTCGAACCATCCAACGTAAATACATATTAAGACGTTTCGCTGCCGAATTTTTTAAAGGGTCGCTAATGTGCTTCTGTGTTCTTTGTAAATGTTCAATATCAAAAAAGGTTGTTTTAAATTTAGAAATGGAAGTTTGAAGTGAATCTTTTTCCGCATGTTTAGCAAATAGAGCTTCCAAACCATCGTGCTTTAAATAAATGTTTCGAAGGCATTTTATGAATTGAATGCAATCATCGCTATTAAAGGTTCTATGTACAAAAGGGTGAATGTTATCCAAATCAGATTCAGAATGATTCATAACAAAATCAAAAGGAGAATTATCAAGTAATTCCATTAATCGTGTTGCATTATTAATAATGCTTTTTCGGTTTCCCCAGGCAATCGTGGCTGTTAAAAATCCTGCAATTTCAATATCTTCTTTTATTGTAAATTGATGCGGTATTTGTATAGGGTCACTATCTATAAACGTCGGATTATTGTATTGTTCGACTTTACTGTCTAAAAAGTCTTTTAACTCTGTTTTGTCCAAGTAATTAATATTAAAGTTCAAAAATAAAGCAAATTTTTCTATTATTCCTTTTTCAAAACTTAAATATTATAAGAAATAGTTTACAAATAGATATATAATATATCGACGAAAGGTTAAAATATACTTTAAACAGTCATTTTGATTTAGTTCGATAGACTAAAATTCAAATTTAAAACGTTTATTAGCCAGCAAATAAATGTATTAGGATATAATTCTACCCGAAATTTGGTAGTATATATCCAAAAAGATTTGCGAATTATATATAACAGTTAATAACCAATAAATATTTACATATGAAAAAATTTATAGCCCCAATTCTTGCCATGTTTTTCATGAGTTGTCAAGTTGATACTTTAAAAACAGCAGTAAATTCAGCTTCTGCAATTGAAGCTTTAACCGAGTATGCCACCATAAACAAGGTCTTTCAAGACGTTGCAAATAATAGCGGAGATGGCGTTTTAGGTGCCGAAAGCACAACTACTGGAAAATTCGGTAAAACATCAACCGATGGTCCAATAGTTACTATTGCACCGTTGGATTTAACAACATTTCCCAAAACCATAACTATCGATTATCAAACAGGGGTTTTATGTGAAGATGGTATTACGCGTAAAGGAATAATTACCATCGTTTCAACGAACTGGTATGGTATAGAAGGAAGCGAACACACCACGACATTTAACAACTTCTACCACAATGATTTTAAAGTAGAGGGAACACATTTTGTAACAAACTTAGGTGAAAACCTTGATGGCCATTTACAATATAGCGTTACCATTGATAATGGAAAAATAACAACATCAAGTGGTAAAACTATTAGTTATACTGAGAATTCTATCAGAACTTGGGTAGCAGGTTCTAATACGCCATTAAATATTTGGGATGATGAATATAAACTTGAGGGGACACAAACAGGTGTTAGTTCTAAAGGTATTGAATATTCATTAACAATTGAAGAGCCACTACATTTTGTATTACTACCAAGAAGTATAACATCGGGTATTCTTGATATTGATGTTGCAAATATTAAGGATATAAAATTAAATTATACTAATTCTACCATCACTATATTGGGGCAATCGTTTCCTTTTAATTTTTAAAAGTTAAAAAAAGCACCAAATAATTCTTAAAAAAGGGTTTGATGAAAATATTCATCAAACCCTTTTTTAATACCGTAATTTAAAGTGTACTTATTTGCGAATTATTTATTAATCAAATATTCTCTTAATATTTAAAGGTTGTCATACTAAATTATTTTATAATAATAACTAATTTTAGTCATTCAAATTTTAAGCTAAAATGAATTATTTCGCATAATTGAATTTTAGAATTATTAAAGCATGTTTTTATTCAAAAATGATAGTCTGTTTAGAGAAACATGTTGATTACATATAAAGAAAATATAAATGAAGGAACAAATAGAGACCAATGAATTTCAGAAAATTATAGACGATAGAAGTTTTATACTTTCATGTTATGAAGACATGTTAATACGTATAAATGAAAATGAAACATTAAAACTTTTACAGCTAAATAAATTTTCTGAAAACGAAATAAAAAAGATAGCCGTTTCAGATGAAAAAATAATTCAAACCTTAGGTATTTATTTTCAGCTAATTACTTTGGTTGAAGAAAATGCAGCCACACAATATCGCAGACAAGTAGAAAATCATGAAGATATATCTTCAATTCGTGGATCTTGGGCAGAAACATTTAAAATATGGATTGGTCAAGGATTGAGCGAAGATAAAATGGTAGAATTAATAGCTTCTGTTAATGTTATGCCTGTTTTAACCGCGCATCCTACAGAAGCAAAAAGAGTTTCTATTGTTGAGTTACATAGAGAGTTATATTTGCTATTGGTACAAAAAGAAAATACGGCATTATCTAAAACTGAAAAAAATACGATTCGCGAAAAAATAATCCTTTTGTTAGAACGTTGGTGGAGAACAGGTGAAATTTATCTTGAAAAACCAGACATAACTTCAGAGAGGGATAATATTGTTTACTATCTAAGCCATGTATTTCCAGTAGTTATAGAAAAGAGTGATCAGCAATTAAAAGATTCTTGGGTTGCTATGGGCTTTGATTCTGATAAATTAAGTTTACCCGAAAATTTCCCACAATATAATTTTGGAAGTTGGGTTGGAGGCGATCGCGACGGACATCCATTTGTTACGCCTAGTATAACACAAAACACATTATTAATACATCGTGAAAAAGCGTTAAAAATTATTCATGAACAACTAGTTACATTAGCGTCACGCTTAACCTTATCGGCTATTAGTAATCCTGTTCCGCCGGCGTTAACAGATGCTGTAAACAAGCATGCCAAAGCACTAGGTTTTGCGGGAGAAAGCGCTATAAAACGAAATCTTTATGAACCATGGCGTCAGTATATTAGTCTATTGGTAATTAAAGTAGAGCATACAATATCACAGAATCATAGCGATTCAAATGCTTATTACAGATCAAGCAAGTTTTTACAAGAAGACTTAAAATTTATTAGAAACATATTAATCGAAAATGGAGCAAAAGGTATTGCTATAGATTTGTTGTTTCCGGTAGAAAGAGCAGTACAATGTTTTGGATTTCATCTTGCTAAATTGGACATTCGTCAAAACAGCACGTTTTATGAAAAAGCGGTCACTCAAATATTAAGTAAATCAGGGTTTGAAAAATTTGATTTCGAAACATGGGATGAAGAAACAAGAGTTAGTTTTTTAACAAAAGAATTGGAAAAACATGCTCCCATAACCAATATAACAATATCGTATGGAGTAGAAGCAGATAACGTGTTAGACTGCTTTAGAGTATTAAGACAGCATATTAACCAATACGGGGCAGACGGTATTGGGTCTTTAATTGTTAGTATGACAAGAAGTTTAAGCGATCTTTTAGTTGTTTACCTTTTAATGAGAGAAACACAGCTATTAGAGACTAATTTACGGGTTACACCATTATTTGAAACAATACCCGATTTAGAAACAGGTCATATTATTCTCGATGCTTTTTTAAGTCATACCCTAACTAAAAACCGAAATAAGTTAGTGTCGAATACTCAGGAAGTCATGTTGGGGTATAGTGATAGTAACAAAGATGGAGGCACCTTGGCTAGTAAGTGGAATTTATATAAAGCCGAAGAACGTCTTAGCAAAGTTGGTAAAGAGCATAAAGTAGAGGTTTTCTTTTTTCACGGAAGAGGAGGGACCATAAGTCGAGGCGGAGGAAAATATCACCGTTTTATGGAAAGTATGCCGCTTGATACAGTAAACAGTCAGGTTAAATTAACAATACAGGGGGAATCTATTGCACAGCAATTTGGAAACCCTTTAACGGCAACCTATAATTTAAATATGTTAGCGGCCGGAGTTGCTCGTCAAACCATGCCTGCTTCTAGTAATAAACAGGAAGAAACTTATCCTTCGGAAACTTTAGATTGGGTTACAGAATCATCATTAAAATATTATAAATTGATGATTGAAGATCCTGATTTTATTCACTTCTTTAGTCAGGTAACATCAATTGATGTTTTAGAGAATAGTAAAATTGGTTCTCGTCCCGCTCGAAGAACAGGACAAAGAACATTAAACGATCTAAGAGCTATTCCATGGGTATTTAGTTGGAATTTATCACGTTTCGCTTTAACAGGTTGGTACGGTGTTGGACAAGCTTTAAATGAACTAAAAAATCAAAAACTATTAAAGTTTGAAGAATTAAAAAAATCTATTGAAACTTGGCCATTCTTAAAGTTTTTATTCATTCAAATAGAAACGAATTTAATTCTTGCAAATTCAGATCTTATGAAGCGTTATGCAGAATTAGAAACTGATTCTAGTATTAGAACTAAGCTTTTAGGCATGATTTTAACCGATTATGAAGCTGGTATTAATTGTATTGAAGACTTACTAGGAGAATCAGTAGCCATTAGAAGAGTAGGACAGATTGATAATTTAAAATGTAGAGAAAGAGAGTTGCTGGTACTGCACGAACTTCACATTAAGTATTTAAGAGAATGGCGGGCATTAAAAGAAACTAATCCCGTTGAGGCAGAAAAGGTATTAACGAAGCTATTATCGATAATAAACTCAATTTCTGGCGGTTTAAAAAATACAGGTTAAAAACCAAATTAAATACAATGGCTTAACAAATTTTGTTAAGCCATTGTATTTAAATAACAATATTACCATCAACCATAACCAATTTTCTATCTGCTAAATTGGCAAGTTCTTCGTTATGAGTTACTATAACAAAAGTTTGCCCAAATTCATCACGAAGTTTAAAAAATAAGCTATGTAAATTTTCGGCAGATTCGCTGTCTAAATTTCCTGAAGGTTCATCAGCAAAAATTAAATCAGGATTATTTATTAGTGCTCTGGCTACCGCAACACGTTGTTGTTCACCACCAGAAAGTTCATTTGGTTTATGATTATATCGATGTGATAATCCTAAAAAGTCTAAAAGTTCTTTAGCCCGTTTTTCGGCATCACTCTTTTTTGTGCCTTTTATAAAAGCAGGCAAACACACATTTTCTAAAGCAGTAAATTCTGGTAATAATTGGTGGAACTGAAAAATAAAACCAATATGTTCATTTCTGAATTTCGCTAAGGCTTTATCGTTAAGGCCATTAATGCTAATATTGTTAATGGTGAGTTCGAAAGGTTCCTTTTTTGAAGCACTATCTAAAGTGCCTAATATTTGTAGTAAAGTGGTTTTTCCAGCACCGGAGGCACCAACAATAGAAACGACTTCTCCTTTTTTAATGTGAATATCTACGCCTTTTAAAACTTGTAAATCGCCGTAGAATTTATGAATGTTTGTTGCTTGAATCATGCTCACAATTTAGCACTTTAAGTGGTTATTGGCAATATTCAAGTGTTTTTCTTATTGAAAATATTTTTAACACTGTTATAATCAATATAATACTGTAATCGTAATGAATAAGTATGTTGAATAGGCTGATTAAATAAGGTGTCTAAACTTTGACTGTAAGCATCTGTTGAATTATTATCATAATTAAATAACTGATTTCTATATAAAGCAGTTAAGAAACTTCCTGGGGCAAATTGCCATGAATAGCTAAAATCTAAATTCCAGGTATTAAAATTAGCATTTGGATTATTTTCCAAATCATTTATAGTATACCCAGAACTATCATTTAATCGTCCGTTATCTTCTAATGTGAACAGATTATTTTTATAATCTACTAAAGACCAATAATTTCTAAAAGTTAGTGATAGACTATGAAATGAGCTAAACGTATAACTTCCTGAAATGGAATTTATCATTGTTTTTCTATTTCTTTCCCCAAAAATAATATTATCACCAATATTTGCCGTATATCCTCTATCATTAAATTCTTTATTGTAATTAAAAGAATACTTTATTAAAAATTTATCGTTAATTCTAACCCTCGGGTCAACTCCAAACCAATATTCCGTAGAATTTCGGCCATTTTCAAAAAAAGTGACACCGCCAATATCGGCATCAAAAGCAAAGGTTTTATTGTAATTTGAAGAAAACCATATTCTAGAATTTACTCTATTTTCATATATAAAAAAACGTCCTTCAGTTCTGGGTTCAAAAAAATCATATTGTTTACCTGCATTCACGTTTATATTGGCGCCATACGCATTGAGTTTTTTAGTATTTGCCTTATATCTAAAACCAAAATTGCTACCTGTATATACCCCAGGATTAGCTAATCTTGTATAGTTATAATAGGAACTAATATAATAGCTGTTTAGCTTTTTTGTAGGTTCAAAAATTTGATATGACATATCAATACCAAAATTATTATAATTATTTCTAAATAATAACCCTAAATCATTAATATCATATTTTGTATCTGCGTATTTATGGTCGAAACCGTATCTTAATTTACCATGCGATTTTCTTGCTGAAAAAAATGAGCTATACCCGGTTGATGTGCCACTAACCAAATTTAGGTTACTCATTTTGGCCTCTCCATAAAGGTTATATGTATTTCTTTTGTTTGTTAAATCAAAAACGAGCCCAGTTACATTGGCATCTCTAAAAACACCTTTACGCGTAACATTTGTATTTATTAAACTTACTGATGAGTTTTTGTTGAATTGTTGGTCTAAAACTAAAATATTATAATTGGCTAAAGGTTCAACGGTTTCTTCACGTGATTTTCCTGAAATAGTATCTCTAATTGTAGTGTTAGTTTTTTCTGTTATCGCATTAAAAACCCCAATACCAAGGCCCTTTTTTGTTCTTCCTGATAATTTTATGGCATTTAAAACTTTAACATTGATTGGATAATTTATTATTTCTTCATTGGTGTCTAAAACAACTTCATTGATAGGACTGTTCCCAACGCGTCTGGAAAAAAACAAATCACCCTTACTAAATAAATCTACACCTTCAGTAAAAAATTGACGTTGTTCAGAATAAATTTGCTCAAAAGGACCTAGGTTTAACTCTAAATTATCAAAACCTGCCTGACTAAAATCAGGAACTAAGGTGGCATCTAAAGTAAAATTTTCAGTAATTCCATATTTTACATCTAAACCAAAACTTAAATCTGTTTTCTTCTCTCCATCAAAAGAATTTATTAATCCAGTTGTAAAGGGGTAAAAACTTAATCGAGTTGGGGATTCAATATTTTCTATACCTTTTAGTTCGCCACTATACAAACCTATATTTCCTTTTGTTATATCTATAGGGTTCCAAGTATATTGAGATTTATCTCTTCTGAAATGTCTATGAAATTGGAGTCCCCAGGTTTGGACATTCTGATTAGAAAAACGCAATGCACTATATGGTATTTTTATTTCCACAATCCAACCATCGCTTACTATTTTAACTTTACTTTCCCAAACAGCATTCCAACCAAAATCTTCACCTATACTAGGGTTTGAAATAGCATCTGCTTGTGTTCCCGATGGTAAAATTAAAAATTCAGTATCATTTTGCGCATCATTATTTGGGTTTATAAAAATTCCAAAAAAATCCGATTGCCCTAAATTATCTCTGGTCGTTAGCTGATTCATTATTTTAGAAGGATCGTCGTGTAAATAGGCTCCAAAATAAATTGCGTTGTCATCATAGGTTACTTTTACGATCGATTTTATACCAACGGTATCTTTTAAACCCATTTCTGGTTTAAATTGGGTGAAGTCTGTAGCTACTTCAGTCGTTAACCAAGCTTCATCATCTAAAATAGCATCTATTTTTGGAGGTGTAGTTGTTTTTACAATATGCAGTGATCGTTTTTCTTCTTGAGCCAACATTGATGAGATGCTAAAAAAGGCAATAAGAAACATAAATAGTTTCATGTGGTTTTTTGATTGATGGTTATATAGAATTTTAGAAAGACTATAGGAGATTTAATTTGTTACAGTTAATTATTACAAATTTAACTTTGTATTTAGCGTGATTTTCATAATTAAAAGTTAAAATCATAGTATTACTGTTAATATTTAGCGCCGATTTGATAAATTCATAAATAAGCCAAATATGCTTATATTTATAATATAAAAACTACACAATGCCGTATAAAACATTTGAAGAATATAACATTCGGGTTACAGACGAAGTTAAAGACAGGTATAAAAATATTATTGAAGATTTAGGTGAAAACACATCTCGAGAGGGCTTATTAAAAACACCTGAACGTGCTGCCAAAGCGATGCAGTTTTTAACTCAAGGTTATCATCAAGATCCGGTTAAGATTCTTAAAAGCGCCATGTTTAAGGAGAGTTATAATGAAATGGTTATAGTAAAAGACATTGAGCTATATTCACTTTGTGAGCATCATATTTTACCTTTTTTCGGCAAAGCGCATATAGCATATATACCAAACGGACAAATAGTTGGTTTAAGTAAATTACCTAGAATTGTAGATGTTTTTGCAAGACGATTACAAGTGCAGGAACGCCTTACTGAACAAATTCTGGACTGCATTAACGATACATTAAAACCACAGGGCGTTGCAGTAGTTATTGAAGCGTCGCATATGTGTATGATGATGCGTGGTGTGCAAAAACAAAACTCGGTTACCACGACATCTGGGTTTAGAGGTCAATTTGAAAAAATTGAAACCAGAAATGAATTTCTAAAATTAATAGGGAAGTAGTTTTTGGTATGTTTCTTGCATCTTGTTAGTTAACAAAACAATTATTATTAATAAATGACATTAGAAAATTTAAGTAAATACAAAAAACTGGCTTTAAGCATTATCTTCGATATTATTGGTTTTATAACCATTATTGACCTTATTTGGGCACCACTTTCGGGTTATTTAATGACCAAGATGTATAAAGGCAAAAAAGGTAAAATTGCCGGTGTTATATCTTTTCTTGAAGAGATTATTCCTGGTTTAGATATTATTCCAACCTTTACAATTATGTGGTTAATCACATATGTATTTAATAAAGAAGAATCTTCAATAAAAAAAGAAGAAACGTATATTGAAATAGAGCAATAAAAAAATCCCTTTCAAATTTGAAAGGGATTTTTGTTTTTATAAATTATAAGTTAAGCCGAGTGTAATATTCCTTCCCATATTATAAATTCCATCAGTCTTTAAACGGGATAAATGATTGATATATGTTTTATCGGTTAAATTATTTCCAGAAACAGTCATGCTTAACTCTTTATTAAATACCTTAAAACTACCGCCAAAACCTGCGCTTAATATATTATAACCTTCCGAATTCGTTTCGAAAATACTCACGTTATTTTGTTTGAAGGTGGACTTTAGCTTTAAAAAGGCGTATGCTTTACTAATATTTTTTGTTTGAAATTCCATTCGTAATGTATTACTTAGAGCATTAGCAGGAATTAATGGTAAATAGTTTTTGTTGTTTTGTTTACCTGTCACGGTTTCAAAACTACTTTCTAAGTGTAACCAGTCTAATGGGTGTGGATGTATATGTAACCCAAACTCACCTCCATATAATTGTGCATTGTTCTGTAGATACACAAATACTGGATTGCCATCAATGCTATTTCCGTTAGGGGTTAAAAATATATAGTTATTTATTTTATTATAAAAAGTATTTGCATAAAACTCGATATGTTCATTTTTGTATTCTAACACTAAATCTGTTTGAAAATTTTGTTCGCTTTTTAAGTTAATATTTCCAATTTCGTAACGGTTAGTGCCTTCATGTACGCCATCTGATGTAAGTTCGGCTAAATTAGGAGCTCTATAACCAGATGCTAAATTTAGTCGCATAGTTAGGTTCTCAAAAACATCTAATTTGATTCCTAAGGCACCATTAACGCTGTTAAAATCTTTATTATCTCCTGTTGAAATGTTTAGAGTTCGATTATCAAAACGCACTCCTAACTGAACGTCTGCTTTTTCAAAATGAATGTGGGAAACAGCCAAAATACCAGCATCATTTGTGGTAGCATCAGGAATTAATTCTTCAGGGCCATAATTGGTATTTACTTGGTTCATACCTTGTACACCAATAATAGTTTCAAACTTCCCGAATTTTGGTAAATTGTATTTTACGTCGTAATTGAAGGTTTTTAGTTTTAAATGCAATTCAGCTTCTAAAGCTTCGCCATTTTCAGCTTCTTCTGCAAATTCCTTTCTATCATTATAAAGTAATCCTAAACTGACATCTAAGCTTGAGTTTTCAAAAAACAGATTTGATTTAGAACTTAGTACGTGATTTGTTATTTCCTGAAACGGAATTAATGGCGATCTGTTAGTTGATTGTTCACCTAATTCTTCCGGAATTCCAAGTTTAGAATTGTTTAAATTATATCTAATTTCGCTTTTGAAATTAGATTTTTGATACCCAAAACCAGTTTTAAAATCTTGTTCTCTAAAACGCGTATTCGTTACTCTATAATCTTTTGTTTTATAATCTGAATGTTCTGTAAGACTGCCTCTAAAAATATATTTAAAATTGTCACCGGATGTTTTAATGCCAGCGTTTGTATTATAGCCTTGAGTGTTACTAAAATAATTGGCATTTAAATCTCCGGCAGTAGTATTTTCTTGAGCAAATTTTTCTGGATTAAAATATAACACACCACCAAGTGCATCACTACCATATAGAAGCGACGCCGGACCTTTTATAACTTCAACGCTTTCAATCCCTGATTCATTTAATCCTAGTCCATGTTCGTCACCGAATTGCTGGTTTTCTAGTCGCACGCCTTGTGTGTAAACTAAAACGCGGTTAGAACTTAAGCCCCTTATCACAGGTTTTCCAATACTTAATCCGGTAGACACACTCTCTACACCTGCAATATTTGTAATGCCTTCCGATAAAGTTGCTGCCCCATTAGACTTCAAATCTGAAATTTTTTGTTGTTCTACTTTCATTACATTTTCACTTTGCAGTTTATGAAAAGGCGTTGAAATTATGACCTCTTTCATTTCTATTACAGAAGGTGTTAAGGCAATATCTAAAGAATTTTTTAAGGTGTGTTAATGGTCTGCGAAACGGCTTCATAGCCAATAATTGAGAATACAATTTTATAAGAACCGCTTGGAACCTGGCTAATTATGAAATTTCCGTTTTCATCTGAAACAGTTCCTTTTTCTAATTGAGGTATATATATGTTTGCAAACGAAATTACTTCCGAAGTTTGGGAATCTTTTACTGTTCCTTTAATTGTATTTTGAGAATATATTATGTTGATTGCTACTAAAAGCAAAAATGTTAAAATATGTTTCATGTTTTTTTAATTTAAAAAGTTAATATTGATTGAAAATTATTCAAATCAATTCATACAAATTAAATTAAAACAGGAGGTCCCCGAAGCGCAGTCTGTAAGTTTTGATAGTTTATTAAGTATTGAGGATGAAAGATAATTAATGGTGCTTTTTTTGATGAAGAAATTAATTCAAAAACAGCAATATTAAATACGTAAGATTGACTTAGTTTAAATTTATGAAGATCGCAATCTGTGTTTAGTTCATGTAAATGCGATATTTTTTTGCCATAACAAATATCATGTTTATGGTTTGAGAAAATATGCGCAAATTTAGCGGATGCCGGTACTAAAAGCAAGCATGCTAGTAGTATCGTGATTGCTTTTGTTGCTATATGTTCCTTAAATTTATTCACTCTTTTAAAAAGCGTTTAAAACCTAATCTAGTAAGCATTTTTTTTTCAAAAGTCCAAAAAAACTTGAACTGACCAAAGAGCCATCCTATTAAAACAAGTGATATTTGATAAAAAATAAAACCAATAATAATATAGAAAATCCAATAAAGAAAGGGATTTAAGTTTTCTTTAGTAATTCCTATTAATTTTATAATGGGTCTGCTTATAAAAATAGAAGAAGAACCTGTAATAGCAAACACCAGAAAAATGTTGATCATTTCCCATTTATAATTTACTTTCCATTTGTTTTCTAATTTATTAAAAAGTAACAATGTAAGCTTTAATAGAATATAAAATAATATAGCGCTTATTAGCAAATTAATTAGAACATTTTCATCTTTTATAAATAGTAATGACAATTTATATGAAGAATAAGCTAATACTATAACGCCCAGGAAAGGGAACAGCAGTTGCCAATTTTTTTGTATTTCCCAGTGTTTTTTAATTTTTTCCACAAATTTACTTTCAGCTGGCAAAAGTAATTAAATAAGACTTAAATACGGGGTACAAATCCGGCTAATTGTTGTTTATAGGTTAGTTGGAAATAAATAAAGTAATTGTATAGTTTGTAATTAACCTCATAACCATAATCAATGCCTGGACTATAATCAATTCGCATTTCATATAAATTAGGGTTAAATCTGAATGGCTGCATTACACGATTATTCCACTCGGAAACATAAATTAAATTTCTGCCTTCTAAATATTGTTGTGAATAGAAGCCTTCTGGTCTAGCTCTACTCGCTAACCAAAAATTAAATCCAGGTTCAATTATAATGATTTCGTATTCTAACTCATCATTAGAAATACTTACCGTGTCATTGAGTTTAAGATTTTCTAATTTTTCATCTTTATTGGATGTTGTTTGTTTTGTTGTATTACAACTAAAAATAAAGAGACCAATTAATAAAATTGTTGCTAGTGTTTTCATATCTCAAGATTTTTTAATTATCTAATCAAAGCTATGGACTGTTTTATCAATGAAAAAGTATAAATGAGTGAGTATGCTTTTTCAACGAGTAAAGACTTAGCGTACGTATTTAAATTTACAAAAAACATTCCTTAATTACTTGTTTTTGAGATGTTTTAACAAAAAAAAATACCAAACTTCATGTTTGGTGTTTTCAGTTATCAATATATAGATAAATTATTTACTTCCAAAAAGACCACCAAGTAATCCGCCAAGATCACCTTTCTTTTTTGAGCCACCTAAAACCATACCTGCAACATCGTCAATAATACTACCATCGCCATCGGCATCAAGAATTGATTCTAAAAAACTTTGCTCATTATTTGAAGAACTACCACCAATTAAACCTCCTAATAAGTCTTCAATTCCCTTAGAACTGTTTACGTTTTGTTTTTTAGCTTGATTACCTAAAACACCCATTAAGATAGGGGCAGCTACTTTTAATATTTGTGCTACCGAACCTGCATCAATACCAGATTTTTGACTTAAAGCATTTTCCACATGTTGTTGTTTACCTCCTAATACGTTACCAAGAATTTTACCACCATCGTCTAACACATTAGAGTCTACTCCACCACCAAATAATCCGCCAAGATTATCTAAAATACTTCCGTCATGTTTACTGCTTAAAGCGCTCATTAAACCTTCAGCTCCTTGTGGCGTTGCGGCATTTCTTTTCATAGCCTGCATCAATACAGGTAAAGCCATTGTAAGCACACTGCTAGTTTTACTTTCGTCTTGTCCTGTTTGTCCAGCTACACCACTAATAATGGATTTTCCTAGGTCAGTGTTTAATAAGTCTAAAATTCCTGACATAATAATTGTATTTTTTAATTAATTTAAGATTACTGTATTTGAAAGTTGAAAGTACAAAAAAAGTCCCAACTGTAAGTTAGGACTCAATTAAATCATTTACGTCACAATCTTTATCTTAATTATTTTAAGATACTTATAATTTGTTCAGCTAATTCTGTTCCAATTCTATCTTGAGCTTCGTTAGTTGCTGCACCAGTATGAGGCGTTAATGATAAACCAGAATTCATTAATAATTGCATTTCTGGTTTCGGTTCGTTTTCAAAAACATCTAATGCTGCTCCTGCAACTTTTCCACTTTCAATAGCTTTAACTAGAGCAACTTCATTTATCACACCACCGCGCGCTGCATTGGCAATAAATACGCCTTTTTTCATGATTTCAAATTCTGGAGCTCCGATAACATAATCTTTTTGAGCAGGAACATGTAAAGTTATAAAATCTGATTGTTTTAAAACTTCTTCTTTTGAAATGGTTTTAATTTCAAAATTCACTTTTTGACCATCAAAAAAGTCCAATTCTAAATTTGCTTTTTCTAGAAACGGATCGAAAGCAATAACTTTCATACCTGCACCTAATGCTACTTTTGCAGTTGCCTGACCAATACGACCGAAACCTAAAACTCCTAAAGTTTTTCCTTTAAGCTCAGTTCCTTTAGCGTATGCTTTTTTTAATTTACCAAAATTAGCATCACCTTCTAAAGGCATGTCTCTGTTTGAATTATGTAAAAAACGTGCTAATCCGTAAAAATGACCAAATACTAATTCTGCAACAGAATGAGACGAAGAAGCTGGTGTGTTTATAACATGCAGACCTTTGCTTTTCGCATAATCAACATCAATGTTGTCCATTCCGACACCACCACGTCCAATTATCTTAATGCTTGGGCAAGCGTCAATTAGGTCTTTGCGTACAGTAGTTGCACTACGTACCAATAAAACACTAATTTGTTTTTCGTTTATATAGTTTGCTAATTGCTCTTGTGCTACGGTTGTTGTAATAACTTCAAAGCCACCCTTTTCAAGTGCTTCAAT